>Ga0208246_1001457_pt1 | contig 13201 bp, 11 predicted proteins | sample RifOxyD2_FD_184039 | JGI IMG/M metagenome (GOLD analysis project Ga0208246, IMG submission 184039) | Soil microbial communities from Rifle, Colorado - Rifle Oxygen_injection D2 (SPAdes) | ecosystem: Environmental > Terrestrial > Deep subsurface > Rock core/Sediment | place: Rifle, Colorado... | reverse complement strand
CTGTTTTAGAAATTTCAAATCGCCACTTTCCAGATGACGAATATCCTCTATACCGTATTTAAGCATTACCAAACGAGTCAATCCAAAACCAAAAGCAAAACCTTGATTTTTAGTAGTATCAATTCCGCCCTCTTTTAAAACATTCGGATGAATCATACCGGCCCCAAAAATTTCGAGCCAACCGGTATTTTTACAGACCCGACAACCTTCACCTTTACACAAAAAACAGGTCACTTCACCATTTACTCCAGGCTCCACAAATGGATAATATTTTGGACGCAAACGTACTTTTGTTTCATCACCATACAAATGTTGGGCCACCGTTTCCAGCACGCCTTTTAAATAAGCAAACGTAATATTCTCTCCCACCACAAAACCTTCAAGCTGATAGAAAGTATGTTCATGACGAACGTCCGTAGCTTCATTACGAAAACATTTTCCCGGCACTATCGCACGAATTGGTGCACCATATTTTTGTAAAGCGCGGACTTGCATCGCTGAAGTCTGCGTTCTCATCACCCAAGGAATATCTGAATCAATCCCATGATCTTTCACATAAAAAGTATCCTGCATATCACGAGCGGGATGAGTATCAGGAATATTTAATGCTGTAAAATTAAAATAATCGCTTTCAAGTTCTGAACCATCAAGCGACATAAAACCCATTGATGTAAAAAGTTTTTCCAAATCATTTTGAACAATTGTATTTGGATGAAAATGTCCGCGTTCAATTTTTGGCAAAACTGGCTGAGTAATATCTAACTTTTCTTTTTCTAAATTCGCCAACCACTCAGCTTGAGATAATTCCGTTTTTTTAGTTTGCAGAGCACTCTCAATCTCCAACTTTACATCATTGGCTACTTGACCAATAATTTTTCGAGCATCATCGGCCAAATCTTTTAGCCCCTTCATAATATTGGTTAGTTCACCATTTTTACGACCAAAAAATTTATTCTCTAATTCTTCCAATTGAGTTTTATCTTTGACCGATTTTAAAGCAAGCAATGCTTCGGATTTTAGTTGTTCTAGTTTTGATTGCATATTATATTAAAACAATCTTGAGAAAAAAGCACCAATCGCACCTTTGAAATTATTGATATCTCGCACAGTTACCACTATAACCAACAACATCAGAAGTGCAAAACCAACCATATGAAACATACCTTCCAATTTTTGGGAAACTTCTTTACGACGTAATTTGGAAATTAATACAAACAACAGACGACCACCATCTAAAGCTGGTATTGGCAAGATATTGAAGACGGCTAAATTCAGTGACAACATCGCCATAAACTGAATCAAATAAATGATACCCATGCGTGCCACACGACCGGTCATTACCGCCACACCTACCGGTCCAGATACCGCTTCACTAACACCATTTCCAGAAAACGCCCCCTTAATCAACAAATAAAATGCCACAAAAATTTCTTTCAAATACCAGAAGGTTGATTTTACCCCTTCCCAAATAGCTGAAAAAAATGGATAACGCACCGTTCCAATTTCAGCGATTGCTACTCCCAAGCCACCACGACCAGTATCAGCATAAACTGCTGGTTTTATTTTTTTATCAAAAAATTCTTTTTCACGTTGAACCTTTACCAATATTTCTTCATTTTTATGTTGATCCACATAATCCTGCAATTCTTTCAAACGAGGATTTTGTAATGTACCAACCTGTAAAATTACATCACCTGCTTTTATACCAGCCGCTTCTGCTGGTTTGCCTGGGATAGTTTGCAAAATTTCAATACGTCGATCTTTAATTTTGGAAACATCACTGATACTATCGATAGTTTGTGGTAAACCAATCATATAACCACCGATAAGCAATACCATCGCCAAAATAACATTCATTATTACACCAGCAGACAAAACAACTGCCTTCTGCCAAGGTTTTTTGGCTGCAAAACTTTCTGGATCTTCCTTGCCCTCACCGTTTTCGCCTTTGATTTTCACAAAACCACCCAATGGCAGCCAATTGAGTGAATAGACAGTACCATATTCTTCATCACTTTCATTGAGATCGCGATTACCTTTTACCAAGCGCCATTTTTTGGCATCGTTCTTTTTAAATTGTAAACCAAAAAGACGTGGTGGAAAACCAAATCCAAATTCATGTACTTTCATCCCAGTTTTTTTGGCCGCAATGAAATGACCGAATTCATGAGAAATAACTAATACCGCCAGAACTAGAATAAAAAAAATAAGTGATGCCATAGAGACTTGATTTATTAGTGTTAGTAAGCTAAAATAACTGAAGAAAGCCGACACCGGCTTCATAAAATAAACAAATATTCTATGTCTCCATTTTATATTATTCTAGCAGTTCTGGCAATAGTTGTGATCTGGGTAATCATGACTTTCAATGGCTTGGTACGCGGTAAAAATCGCGTTGATGAGGCTTTTAGTGACGTCGATGTTCAGCTAAAACGTCGCTATGATTTGATTCCAAATTTGGTGGAAACAGTAAAGGGCTACATGACCCACGAAAGAGAAACTTTGGTAAAATTGACCGAAGCACGTACCGCAGCCATGTCTTCCCATGATAAAGCTGGTGCTACTTTAGCCGAACGCGAAGCGGCTGAAAATGCTTTGTCTTCTACTTTGAAATCATTATTCGCCGTAACTGAAAATTATCCAGAACTAAAAGCTAGTCAAAATTTCTTGCAATTACAGGATGAAATTTCTGATACTGAAAACAAAATCCAAGCTAGTCGCCGCTTTTACAACGGTAATGTTCGTGACTTCAACACTCAAATCCAAGTGTTCCCTACCAATATGTTTGCCGGCATGTTGAAATTTACCAAATACGAATTCTTCCAAGCGGCTGAAAATGAAAAACAAAACGTGCAGGTAAAATTCTAATCAAATTATGTATTCACAAATAGATTCCAACAAACGCAAATCTGTCTTACTTCTCATGGTTGCTGCCGCACTGGTTGTAGGTTTGGGCTATATCTTTAGCTTAGCCCGAGGCGGTAATGGTTATGATGGATTATTTATTGGCGTTTTATTATCCTTTGGTATCACCTCTATCTCCTATTTTCAGGGTGATAAAATTGCTTTGATGACCTCTGGGGCTAAATCGGCTACCAAAGAAGACAATCGTTACGTTTACAACATGTTAGAAAATCTGTGCATCACAGCAGGAACTCCAATGCCAAAATTATATATAATAGAAGATTCGGCTATCAATGCTTTTGCTACTGGACGCAAACCAGAAACAGCTTCTATCGCCGTCACCCGTGGCGCTATCGAAAAGCTTGAGAATGAAGAGTTGGAAGGTGTACTCGCTCATGAATTATCCCATATCAAAAATTATGATATTCGTTTTATGATGTTGGTGGCGGTATTGGTCGGTTCAATTTCCATCATGGCCAATTTATTTCTACACACCGGTCATTTATCACGTCGTGATAACAATCGTGAAGGTGGAAATATTACTGCGGTTTTTGCCATTATTGGTGTAATTTTGGCAATACTTTCTCCTATCATTGCTGAAATAATAAAATTAGCTGTATCCCGCCGACGTGAATATCTCGCTGATGCTAGTGGCGCCTTAATCACTCGCTACCCTGAAGGATTGGCGCGTGCATTAGAAAAAATCTCTAGCCAAAATCAGCCAATGGCTCAGGCATCACAAGCGACTGCTCATTTATTTATTTCCAGTCCATTTTCTGGCAAAAAATTTGCCGGACTTTTCTCTACTCACCCGCCAGTTGAAGATCGAATCAAGAAATTAAGAGAGATGGCATAAAAAATTAAACAAAAAAAAATATCCCGACATAATCGGGATATTTTTTTAATCAAATTTTTATATTTCGCAATCTTCTTTTAGACTAATCTGAATACTTTTTCCAACTACTGTGTTGAGTAATTTTCCATCAATGTTTGCACTTCCTTGACTACTTTGACCAACATCACCCTGCATAAAAGCAAAATGATTTTTTACCAACATGTATGGTTGAGAACTAATACTTAAATCAAAGACATTTCCAATTTTTTTATTATTATATATTAGTGTATATTTATTATTTGAACCAGCCACATACGCAAAGTTTTTGCCTTCTATTTTAGGTAATGTACCTTTACCAACCTTCTTTCCTTTGTAATAAACATTAGCATTATAAACCGGTCCTTTAACATACGATAAAGATCCATTTTTTAAAGAAAGTTCAGACATTCCAGCAAGATTGGTGACTTTTTTACCATTATAATATAAATTGAACTTATCATTTACCAAAGATTTATTTTTGCCGTCAAAATCACCGACAACCCCCAAGCCAAGATCTTTATTGTTGGCGAATACATGTGATTTACCCTTGACTAATTTACTATAGATCAAATTGTTGCCATTAAAATGTATTTTGGATTGAGAACTTATTTCGCCCAAATCTTTGCCGTCCAAAATTACATGGAAAATAGGATTACCTTTATAACCAGCATCTGCTTTGGCCTGACTAACGGCTGTAAAACCTACCAATCTTAAATATGCCACATGGTCTCCACTAATATTTAATTGATAGTTAAAATTGGTTACCATAGAATAGTCCAAAGAATTTGCAGACTTTGGATCATATCCGGTCCATGAAATTACTGAACCAAAACTTTCATCATCCACAAATACTTCTCCCAGCCCACCATCATTTGGTGTTTTCCAAGCAATAAAACCGACTCTTTCTCCGTCTATTTTTGCGTCACTAATAGAAAAATAATCATCCGGCGCATCTACAACATGTCCATTGTAGTAAAATTTTTGTTCACCGGCAATATTTCCTGTATCTACCAATATATTTATACATTTATCTTCTGAAACTGTAGACATGACTTCATAATCCGCGTCAGCTGCACTAGCAGAATTTGAAAAAACTACGGTTAAAGAAAATAAAAGTAAAAGCACCGCATTGAATTGAAATTTTTTTCCGATAAACATAGTACTATTTTAAATATAAATTAACTGTATCTAGTATACATCATTTGTTCATAGAACAAAAATCATACTCAACTAACCCAATTAAAATTAACGAATTGATTAACACTAAATATTAACAAAGACACACTTAAAAATAAATAAATAAAATATACAATTTTATTTTGCTTAGCAATTATAATATATATTGGTAATAATATCAGAACGAAACGTTGAATACTTGTAAGCGTATTACTAAATAATGACGGTAAAATATTTAAAACAACAAACAACGCATAAACTGGATGTATTTTTTTTAATTTAGGTAAACATACTATCGCCAGAAACAAAGCGGATATTTCAGCCAAATGACGCAACCAAAATTCTCCTCTTGAAACAATGTCTACCAAATAAGCATAAATAAGATGCGGCGGCAAAACAAAATTTCTTCCATAATTTTGTTGCCCATGCAACCAGAGTAACGGATCATCAAATTTAAACCAAAAAAATAGTGAAAAAAGTATCATTCCCAGTGGTGGTAAAATTAAAATGGAATAAAGATCAGATTTTGATCTATTAGAAGTGTTTTTTGTTTTATAAAACCATAATCCAAATAAAACTGGCCACAAAAATATTCCGACTGGTCGAGCGGCACTAGCCAACAAAGCAGACACGGCGGCCAATTTCCACTTTCCTTTTTCTGATAATATAAATATCGACCCAATCAAAAATAATAATGTCGATTCACTATAAGCGCTAATCAAAAAAAATGAAGTTGGAAAAACTGCCAACGCAATTAATCCACGCCTAGCAATACTGTTACCCCAAACAATCGATAACCAACGATAAAAAATTATAAAACTGCCCAAAGCTAATGTATTTGAGACCAGCAAAGCATTAAAATAATTTGGCAGCCCCGTTATTGTAGCTATAATTTTCCAAAGCAACGGATACAACGGAAAAAAAGTTACATTAGATTGTAATCCACTTTTCAAAATATAACCATTATTAGCGATACTCCCATACCAACCACTATCCCAATGCCACCAGATATTTTGACTATAATTTATCGATTTTAAATCTGATATATTTATCCAATAAAAATATTGCCCCATTAATTCCAATAAAATTCTCCAAATCAAAAAAATTGTCAGCGGAGTCAACCACCAATATTTGTTATAAAACACTAAAATATTATTTCTAAAAATAGTTAATTTCGACATAATATCCATTATAACACTTAATTTTATAATGACAAAAACTAAAAAAAATGATAAAATAACAACTACCAGATTCCCGCTTTTGCGGGAATGACAATATTGCATTACAAATATGAATTTAAATTCAATTTTTTATCCAAAATCTATTGCCATTGTTGGTGCGTCTACCGAAGTCGGTCACGTTGGCAATGATATCGTGAAAAATTTGATACACCAAGGATACAAAGGAAGAATTTATCCTGTCAATCCAAAAGCCTTCAATTTATACAAATTAAAATGTTATTCAAATATTTTGGAAATCAAATCCAAAGTAGATTTGGCAGTTGTCGTAGTACCTTCTGGAATTGTACCAACTGTACTTCAAGAAATTGCCAAGAAAAAAGTACCTGGAGTTATTGTAATTTCGGCCGGTTTTAAAGAAGTCGGAAATTTTGATTTAGAAAATCAAGTACGTGAAATTTGTCAAAAAAATAACATTGCTTTAGTTGGTCCGAATTGTTTAGGAGTAATCAATCCAGAAATAAAAATGAATGCTTCCTTTGCCACTATTATGCCACCCACTGGCAATATTGCTTTTATCTCCCAAAGTGGCGCACTCTGTACTGCCATTTTGGATTATGCTCAAAAATTAGATATTGGTTTTTCCAAATTTGTTAGCGTGGGAAACAAGGCCTTACTTTCTGAAGATCAACTTTTTGATTATCTTGCTAAAGATAAAAAAACAAAAGTTGTGGCCATGTATGTTGAACAACTTACCAATGCTCCCGCCTTAATAAAAGCCGCGCGTAAATTAACCCATGGCAAAAATCCAAAACCAATAATCGCCATCAAATCTGGCCGCACTTCTGCTGGTGCTTCTGCTTCGGCTTCACACACTGGCGCCTTGGCTGGCAATGACGCTGCCTATGAAGCGTTATTTGCACAAGCAGGAATTATCCGTGTCGAAACAATTCAAGAATTATTTGATTATCTACGTGTCTTTACTCACAACGAACTACCTAAAGGTGATAGAGTAGCGATAATCACAAACGCCGGTGGTCCCGGTGTACTGACTACCGACACGGTAATTTTAAAAGGTTTAAAATTAGCACCAATCTCGGAAAAAACTACTGCCGAATTAAAAAAACATTTACCACTTTTTGCCAACTTCAAAAATCCAATCGACGTACTTGGCGATGCACGTGCAGATCGCTATGAAGCGGCGATAAATATTTTAGAAAAAGATAAAAATGTTGATAGTATTCTTGTGATTTTAACACCACAATCCGTGACTGAATTTTCCAAAACTGCTCAAGCAATTGTGAACGCCAAAAAGAAAAGCAAAAAACCAATTGTAGCCAGTTTCATGGGCGGACAACTGGTAAATTTGGGTGTTAAAATTTTACGAAGCCATGGCGTCTCTACCTTTAATTTCCCAGAAAGTGCCGCTTCGGCTCTTAGTGCTTTAACAGATTTTAAGTTTATTGAAAAAGAAAAAAGCAATCCAAAATTTATCTTTAAAAATACCAATAAAAAAGCCATTGCCAAAATTTTTGAAGAGGCCAAGGAACACAAAAAAGTTTTTTTTCCTGAAATCGATTCTTTGCCAATTTTAAATCATTACGGTTTCACAACATTAATAACACATACTGCGACAACTGCCGATGAAGCCAAAGAAATAGTAGAAAGAATAGACAAAAAAGTAGCGATGAAAATTATCTCTCCAGATATTTTACACAAGACTGATTCTGGCGGTGTAATGTTAAATGTTACTCCCAGCCAAGCTTATACTAGTTTCAAAGAAATTATTTCGCGAGTGAAAAAAAACTTACCCTCTGCAAAAATTGAGGGGGTTTTAATTACGGAAATGGTGAAAGAGAAAGGTGTAGAGATGATTCTTGGAGCTGTTAAAGATAGTGGCCTTGGTCACACCATCATGGTAGGTTTAGGAGGTGTATATGTAGAAGTTTTCAAAGATGTAGCTTTTGGTTTGGCCCCACTTTCGGCCAACGATGTTCAAAAAATGATTAACAAATTAAAATCTAAAAAAATTCTCGACGGCGCTCGTGAACAAGCCGTCTTGGATACTCAAGCCCTCATCAATTGTGTCGGTCGACTCTCTCAACTACTGATGGATTTCCCAAACATTAAAGAACTCGACATCAATCCATTATTAGTACTTCCAAAGGGTCACGGCGTACGCGTATTGGACGCAAGGATCGTAACAGAATAATTCTGAGAAACAAAAAACACCAATTTATTTGGTGTTTTTTGTTCTATATGTTGTCGACAACATAATGGGAGCCGTATATACCGACGGCGTGGCGGTGACCGAGCGTACGAAATCCTGTACTGCTCAAGTCTAAAAAGAACGATCTACTTGAAAATACCCAAGTAGGAATCAGACTGCGCATGAACTTTCCAGTCATTACGCGCCGTGATGCTGTTGCGCACCAGCTCAACCTGACCAGTGGCTTGGTTCCACAGATAGTGCGGACGGAAGATGGAAAAGTAGCGCATCGGATGATCTTCGGGAGTTTTTTTCACCTCCCATTTCATCGGATTGTACTCTTGCAACACCCAACCCTCACCACGCTGCCAATCTGCCACCGCCCGATCAAGCAGCGCTTGGCGCTCCGGAAGTTTCACGGAACCGGCGCCCAGGTTGTAGACTGCATGGCAACCACCGCGAAGTTCTTTTTGTGCGCCGCCGTATTTCAGGATGTAATCCTTGGCAAAACGCTCAAAAGCGTACTCCATGGTAATGACCTTTCCCCACTTTTCGCCGATCACTTGCTCTCGCGATTCCACGAGAATAGTTTTCGGTGCCAGTTGCTTTTCCTCTTCTGTAAAGAGGTGAGCGAACTGAGAGTGATGAAAGATCGCCATCAGGTACTTGGTTTCCGGTACCATTGAAGGCAACAGATCCATGTCCACCTGGCCATCAAGCCAACGACGCAACAGCCGCCGACCCTTAGGCTCGGAGATCAACTCCGGCAGCGGCAACCGCTTCACGATCGTTTCGGCGTCTTCCGGATTGAAATCGGCAGTGGTGAACATCTTGATGTTCAAGCCCACACTCCGACATTCCTCAATCAGAAACCGTACCGACCTTTCGTGTTTCGGTTCGTGCAACCACCAGGTGAGGTCCCGACCCTGTGCCCACTTGAGGTAAGCGGCAATGATCGGAGACTCTTGCGCCGGGATGCCGTACTGAAGTTCAAGTGCGTGTGTGTACGCCCACCCAGACCCAGGACACTGCAACTCGGCGATCTGCCCACCACCAACCACATCGGCTCGAAACAGATGAACAGGGCTTTGGCCGGCGCACTTGATCATCAATTCCTTGGCGAGACCATGATGTTCGACAGGAATTGAACCAAGCAAGAGCCGACGCAACCACTGCAAATTTGCATCATCCGATGACATGGCCAAAGCAGCCAAATCATTCACCTTGCACAAGACACTGTGTGAAAGCTCTCCGATGCGAAGAACTCGAGCCTGTTCAACCTCAGTGAGGTTCAACACTTCTGGAAAAGTGTGAAATCCCATCGGAAGCTTGGAGGCACTATTTGAGTCATATACAATCTTCATGACGACCACCTTTGACGATTGACACCGATGCTGACAAATAATTTACATTATCCGCCAGTGCAACTCTCAAGGACTTTCCTAAAAAATTGCATCTGACAGACAAAATATTTTTAAAGAACTTTTTTTCCAATAGTCGCTAATTTTTCTCCCAACATATAAAACTGTCTGTCAGCAATTTCGGTGATTATTCCTTCAAATGGAGATACTATCGGCGACCGCATTAAATTTTTTGGATTAATTAAAAATCCAATAATTCCACCTTTCTTAATTTCGTTATTCAAATTAATTTGTGGCACAAACAAACCTGAATCATTGCTAATCAAAGACTGTCGCTCAAATAATGGTAAATTATTTATAGGTAATTCTGTTTTATTAATCAAACCAAGAATCGCTAAAATATTTAATAAGCCGTCAGCAAATTTTACTAAGGAGTCATCATTTTTTATTTGACGAATTGGATTAAATTCTAAAACAAAAAACAATTTACCATTTTGAATTAAATGTATACCCAAAGCACTACTCGCTCTTTTTTCTGTGGTCTTAACATTCATTTTAATTAAAATATCCGCGTTTGATACATTCAAACAACGACGTACCAAAAGATCGGTTTTTTCATCTTTCTGAGGCAATAATAACCCGGCACTTAAACATGGTTTCATAAAAGAGTGCAAATCAATTATAAAATCATGTTGAAGAGCTAAATTAGTTAATTTATCTCGAAATGGTACAGCGATACCACGAGCTGGCTGAACAGTTGGAAAACCACGATTAGGATCAACTTCATCAAATGGCAAAAACCTCTGTCGATGAATCAACCCAAAAGGATTGGCTGTTGTAATAATATTGATCTGGCCATTAATTTTATCAGGCAACAAAGATAATAATTTTTCCAATACAAAAAATCCAGTTACTTCATCACCATGAATATTGTTAACAATTAAAACTTTTGGCCCATTATCACCACCAGAAAGAATCGGCAGAGAAAAATCAGCTACCCCAAACGAACCGATGGAAATTTTTTTAGAAACAAATTTCATAAAATTACAAACTAATTGATAAAATATTTAAAAAAACTTTTATTAAATAAGTTTTTTTACCTGTTCTGTTACCATAGAATATGGGAACAGAATGGGAAGCCGTATATACCGACGGCTAGCGGTATTAAGTGTGCAAATGTCGGCACGCCTAATGCCAATGGCATGCTGACTATGGATAGCCATCAGTCAAGCCATGCTGTTGGTTGGCATCTTCAGAAAAAATTGCGTCCTTGTGTTCTGCCGTCCTGCTATCAGTTTTGGTTGAATCCAACCAAAACGCAGTTAGCATTAGTAAAATTACAAACACAATCATCACCCACTTATCTTCTGGATCACTATCGCGATATTGCGACCTGTCCACAAACTGAAATGGATCAAACATGCAAACCTCCAATGTCAAAGAACAATGATGTATTCCAACTTGAAATACATGTGCGAGAAACTTCATCTGAAGACCCCCCCCCTTTATTGTCATAGTTTATATCACAACAAAAGGGGATAGCCGTTTTTACCGACGGCTAGCGGTGCGGAGAGTGCGAGGTTTGGCACATCTCAAACGCTACTAACAAGGAATTTGGTTGATTTGTGTCAATGAAGACATATTACCAACTACCAAAATCCTTAAACGCTGAGGGGTCGGGCTCGATAGGCAATTCTTCGAATGAATCGTCGATGATGGCCTGAAGAGCTGCTGTAAGCAGTTCTGGCTCAGAACCATACACCCCGTCATTCGCCTGTCGTGCTAGAGCCCTGATCATTCTAAGCTTTCTTTCAAAATGCCTACGCATTTCGAGATCAACTTCACTCGTCATGACACGCCTCCAAAAGAACTGACTAGTTATATCCGAGAGCACACCGTGCTTTTGGATAATCACTAACGCAAAAGCCTTCCAATTTGGAAGGCTCGAATGAAGATCTTTTAGAAACGATGACAAATATCCCTAAATGCATCGCTCTGAAAGATCTTCGTCCGAAGCTTCCAAAGTTTGGGATATTTAAAAACCCTCTCGTTTGCCAAAAGGGTTTGCATCATTATTTTTGAACGCAAGAACTCTGGCTAAACGAGAAATTCTTTAGCCCACCAAGATAACAAATTATTATTTTTAATCAAATTTTTCATATTATTTTTTATTTCTCAAAATCTCATTGAAACCACCTTTACTATTTAACAACATTCGCGAACCACGAGAAATTTTGGATAAACTTATTTTTAAATTCTTGGCAATTTTTCGCTGAGTAATCCCATCATTAAGCTGTTTTACAATTTGCCATCGTTTTACTATTTCTTCGTATTCCTGTGGTGTTAAAACATCCAACATGAAAGCGTTTAGTAATTTTTGATTTTTTATATTAAGTAAGATTGATAAAAATTCTTGCTTATATATATTCTTCATATTCGGATATTATTTTGTTCTGCTGTACCGATACAGTATAACACTAATTAAACTTTGTCAAGTTTGCCTGTGGATAAAAAAATACAGCCAGCAATTGCAATTGGGCTGTATCTTTTTATTATCAATAATATTAATTTTTATTGCTCAATAATTTTTTTAACCTCTGCCAATTTTTCTTCCATTTCACTTTTGGTATTAGCTTCTAAATTTAGACGTAATACAGGCTCCGTATTACTACCACGCACATTGAACCACCAAGTTGGATATTCGACATAAAACCCATCCAATTTCACTGTTTTCCCATCTGCATATTTTTCTCTTAAATTGGCCAAAATTAAATCCTTATTTTCAACATGGAAATTGATTTCACCCGAATGAAAATATTTATTTAAAGGATCAGTCAATTCACTCATTTTTTTACCAGTACTTGAAACTAATTTCAAAAATAATAATAAAGCTAAATCAGTAGATTCTACATCATGCATTTCATGAAAATACATATGCAAAGATAATTCGCTAGTAAAAAAAGCGTTTACTTCTTTCATCATCTTTTTTATCAAAGCATGACCCACTGGACACATTCCGGTCTTAGCACCCTGCTCCTCCCAGACATCACGTACAATTTTACTACTGCGTAAATCATACAACATATAAATTCCTGGATTGACTCGCAAAACTTCCAAGCCAATCAAAGCTCCCACAAATGAAGCCTCCACTACTTTTCCATTTTCATCTACCAAGCCCAATCTATCCGCATCTCCATCCAAAGCAAAGCCAAAGTCCGCGCCAACTTCTTTTACTTTTTCTTGTAATGTCGTTAGTGTTTCAATTTTTAACGGATTGGCTTCATGGTTTGGAAAATTTCCATCTGGTTCTAAAAATAAATACTCCGCCTGCACCGGCAATCTCTTTAGCAGTTCTACAAATGTCACTGCCGCCATACCATTGCCAGCATCAATCACAATTTTTAAAGGTTTTATTTCTTCTGGTTTTACTAAGGTAAGTATTTTGTTGAGATAATCCTGCAAAACTTCCTTGTTTGCTACTGAACCTGTCATCGATTGT
>Ga0208246_1001455_pt1 | contig 13213 bp, 14 predicted proteins | sample RifOxyD2_FD_184039 | JGI IMG/M metagenome (GOLD analysis project Ga0208246, IMG submission 184039) | Soil microbial communities from Rifle, Colorado - Rifle Oxygen_injection D2 (SPAdes) | ecosystem: Environmental > Terrestrial > Deep subsurface > Rock core/Sediment | place: Rifle, Colorado... | reverse complement strand
AGAGCATCTACATCGGGAGCTTTTTCGACTACTTCTTTAACTTCAACTTTTGGTGCAGCTTGAGCTATGGGAGTTTCAACTACTCCGCTTCCTCCTACACACTTATCGAGTCTAGCGACACATGCAGAAACATCAACACCGCCGTCCTCACTCGTATCTCGAATAATGTGAAGAAGTGATTTCATTAAATCTATTGATTCTAAAATAACATCCATTATATCAGGTAATATTACCAACTCACCGTGTCTTGCTCTATTTAAAACATCTTCCATATGGTGAGTCAAATGTGTTAGAACATCAAAATTTAAAAATGAAGAAGCACCCTTAACGGTGTGCGCAACACGAAATATTCTATTTAAAAGTTCTAAATCATCCGGTCTAGTTTCTAACTCCACCAAATCTTGATCCAGCTGCTCAATCAACTCGAAAGATTCAACCAAAAAATCTTGTAATATCTCTTGAAATTCATCCATTTTTATACTCCCTACTTCATATGAGCACGAACAACACGTGCTATTTCATTATAAAAAGAATCTGCTTTAAATTTAACTAAATAAGCTTCTCCACCGGCTTCAACTCCTCTAAGCTCACTAAAATGATCGCTTATTGAAGAGTTAAATACAATTGGTATAGTACTAAACCTTCCGTCTTCTTTAACATTTGCCGCAAAATGAAAACCATCCATTCTCGGCATCTCAACATCTGAAATGATTATCTTCAAGGTGTTAGATATATCTTCACCGTAAATTTCATAGAGTTCATCTAGTTTTTCAAGCCCCTCTTGTCCATCTGTAGCCTCTACGACATTAAAGCCCATCTTTATGAGTGCCTCTTTTACGATTTTTCTCGCTGTTGAACTATCATCCAAAACAAGTGCTAAACCTGAAAAATTTTTAATTTCTCCGGCGTTATACTCAGTATCAGGCTCATAAAGACCCAAATCTTGTACAACACTCTCTAAATCCAAAATAAGGAGTACGTTATCACCCTCTATTTTCGTAACACCGGTAATCTTGCTTCCCTCGATAGAAGCGCTGTTATTCATAAAAGATGCCGGCTCTATATCTGCCCAGCTTATTCTTCTGATACGTTTTGCTTCATGAACTATAAAACCTATAAGTATGTTATTAAACTCAGTAATAACTACTCTCGAATTTTTTTCAACTCCCTCAGGCTCGATAATTTTCATCCATTTAGCTAAATTTACTACGGGGATAACTACACTTCTTAAATCAAAAATACCTTCTATAAACTCAGGAGTTCCAGGCAGTTCCGTTAATCTTGGCAGTTTAATAATTTCACGAACTTTTGAAACGTTAACACCGTAAATACCCTCATACACTCTATCTTTTTCTTGTTTGAAAATGCGAAAATCTACAAGCTCCATCTCATTTGAGCCAACTTTCAATGAATCATCTATATTCATACTTTAAATCCCTTTTGAGAAAATATTCTCTTCTAAAAACTCTATATCTTGTGTTGATTTTACAATAAAATATCTTTGATTGCAAGCAAAAGCACCCAAATTAAAATAGATAAAATTTTTCAATTTTATGATTTTATTTTGGTGAAAATGACCCTCTATGAAATAGTCACACCTATATTTTTCATCCAGCCTCTTTGATATAAATGTTTTAAGCCCTAAAAGCTCCTTGCAATCATCTTTTTTATTTAGATATTTCTCTAAACGTTTTAAGATAGAGTGTCCGCTAACGGAGTCAATAATTCTTAAAATAGATAAAATAAAGCTGTTCCTAATAAAAAGCGTATAGATCTTGTATCCAACATTACTCTCGATATCACCGTGAGAAAGAAGCGCTTTTTTAGCTTCTATCGTACATGAAACAGGCTGCTTGGATATAGGAAAGACTTTTGCATGAGGGAAGATCTTTTTTAAATTAAAATCATGGTTTCCCTCTAAATAGATAACTTCTATATCTAAGGAGATCTTATTTAAGATCTCTATTGCTTCTTCATTTATTTTATGCGTATGGGGAATTTCTCCAAAAAGTGCATCAAAGATATCTCCAATCAATATTATCTGAGTAGGTTTTAACTCATGAGAAGCGATGCTTTTTAAAAACTCTAAAAATTGGGGACGCTTATGCGAGTAGTGTGCATCGCCTATAACGAATGCACCCTCTTTTATCTCTAAATCATGGGACATAAGCTATGTTCGGCACGCCTAAATCTTCATCAAATCCCATCATCAAGTTTGCATTGGCAACTGCGGCTGAAGATGCACCCCTCATAAGATTGTCTATAGCACTTGATATAAATAGCATATTTGCTTTTCGTTTTACATAGATATCGCAAAAATTTGTTCCTGCAACGCTCTTCATGTCAACCGGATTTTTACATACTCTCACATGTTTAGCATCTTTATAAAACTCTTCAAGCATGGCATTTTCGTCAAAATCACCTTCCACTTGAATATAGATAGAACTTATCATACCGCGAGTAACTGGAACTAAATGAGGAACGAAATGAACTTCATCAAAATCTACTCCGAGTTTTTGTGCGATCTCCGGCGCATGTCTGTGCATAAGCGGATTGTAGGCAAAAAGATTGTCATTTACATTTACAAAGTGCGTAACATCGCTAAGTTTTTTACCCGCACCGCTCACACCTGTTTTTGCATCAACTATTATTGGCGTATGTTTTACTCTTTTACTCATAAAAGGCAAAACTCCTAAAATCGCACTAGTCGGGAAACATCCAGGATTCGCTACGAGTTTTGCACTTTTTAGCTCCTCACGAAACAACTCAGGAAGCCCGTAAACCGCATGTTCTAAATTTTGCGTATCTGCATGAGGGCAGTAAAACGCTTCATAGATGTCTTTAGGCAATCTATAGTCAGCCGAGAGATCAACGACCTTTAAACCTTTTTCTATCAAAGGTTTTACATAAGCCATAGCCGTTTGATGCGGAAGTGCTAAAAAGACAAGCTCGCAACTAGCGGCACATTCGTCAAAATCGGCTTTTTGAACCTCTAAATCAGATACTTTCGCAAGCGATGGATGAAGCTTCTCAAGCGTTGTTCCGCCATCCGTATTTGCGACATAATTGAGGTTAAATTTTGGATGCTTAAGGAGCATTTTTACAAGCTCTAGCCCCGTGTATCCGCTTGCACCGATTATTCCGACATTAATGACACTCAAACACTATCTCCTGATATCTAACTTCTACTATTTCAAACTCTTTTGTACCGTTTGGAAGCTGTACTTTCACCTCATCGCCCTCTTCTCTTCCTAAAAGCTGTTTTGCCAAAGGAGATCCAAAAGAGATAAGCCCGATATCCGGATTGCTCTCACATCCGCCGACTATAGTGTATGTATACTCTTTTGAGCTATCCATATCACTTACCACAACGGTTGAGCCAAAGCTTACTTTTGAGTGCTCAAGCTCGCTTGGATCTACGATTTTAGAAGAACCTATAAGTTCCGCAAGTTCCGCCAGCCTTATGTCGATAAGCTTTTGTTGCTCTTTTGCGGCATGGTACTCGGCATTTTCTTTGAGATCCCCATGTTCTAACGCATCTTCAATATCTTTAATAGTTTGAGGTCTTTTCACCTCTTTTAAATGCTTCACTTCAGCTTGAAGTTTCTCATATCCAAACAGTGTCATCGGTTCTATTTTTTGCATAAATTATTCTCTTTATTGTTAATCTTTTTGTCATTATATCAAATTAAATTGTCTGAGTACAAAGTAGTTACCAAATATTTGAACAAGAACGGCTTATGCTCAATTTAATGAAATATATGCGACTATTGAAACCGAATTTCTTTGTTTGGAGGATGTCATGCAAACTATAAAACCTTTAACTTTTAAACTCTCTGTCGTCTCAATTATATTTTTGTTGCCTGTCATGTTGTTAGCACATGAAGGCGATAATTCGGATGTTGTAAAAAAAGAGATGACTGTTGATAAAAATCTGCCCATATATGAGCTAATCAACAGCTCATATTTGGCAAATATCAAGCCTATTTTGGAAAAAAAATGTTTTGATTGTCATAGCGATTCGACCAAATTTCCTTGGTACTATAAAATACCGGGATTTAAACAGATGATTGATTATGATATCAAAAAGGCTAAAAGACATATAGACATGAGCAAGGATTTTCCTTTTATCTCGCATAACACTCCGCTAAAAGATTTAAACAGTTTAAGAGAAATTATTATCGAAAACGATATGCCTCCACTTCGCTACGTTATCGCACATTGGGATGCTAGGTTAACAAAAAGCGAAAGAGAAGCCATCATTAAATGGAGCGAAGAGTCAATATCTAAGCTAAGAGAGATTCGTTATCAGTGAAATAATTTGACTTTTTTTGACATATCATCGGCTACATGTAAAGATTTTGCTGTTTTCTTTACATATCATCAAGAACATGTAAAGATTTTGCGATTTTCTTTACATGTCTTTAAATAAATCAAACAACTCAGTGTGTACATAAAAAATGTCTTTACCGATTTTTTGACTGCTGAGTATTCCTATATTTTCAAGCTCTTTAAGATAATTTGTTGCCGTCGGTCGTGAGACATTTAATTGTTCTTCAATAAATGCTCTTTTTGCATAAGGATGATAAAAAAGTGCTTCTAGTAAATCTTTACTATAGATTTTTGGTTTGTTCTCTAAGATGGTATTCTTTGTTTTTTCCATTAAAGCTTCAATGTTTTTGATGGTTTGAATAGTCTCTTTTGAAATCTCTTCAACACCTTTTAGCATAAATAGTATCCATTCATGAAGCCCATCATTAAAACTCACATCATTTAAAAGTCTGTAATAGTCTGCTTTGTTTTGGATAATATACCGACTCAAATACAATATAGGCATATCCAATAATCCCTCCAAAACAAGATATAAAATATTGATAATCCTGCCCGTTCTGCCGTTGCCGTCATAAAATGGATGGGTAGCTTCAAACTGATAATGAATAATTGCCATCTTCACCAAGCTGTCAAAATCATCCAAACTTGCATCATTGATATACTCGCTCAAATTTGCCATCAAATCAATGATGTCTTGCGGATTTTGCGGCGGTATGAGTTTTATCTCACCAGTTCTTGGATTTTTAAGAACCGTTCCGCTTTGTTTTCTAAACCCTGCATCATTTTGTTCCAATGTCGCTTGAATCTCTTTTATATGATTTACGCTCAGAACCTTTTTTGTTTTTATAATCTCAAAGCCCAAATACAAAGCATCTTTATAGTTCTGCACCTCTTTAGTATTGCTATTCATAAAATCATCAGATAGCACAGAGCGATAAATCTCATCATGAGTTGTAATAATATTTTCTATCTCACTACTATCTTTTGCTTCTTGAAGCACAAGCGTATTGATAACAATCTTTTGATTCGGCAAAGAGTTCGCCATCCCCTTTAACTCTGCTAACGCCTTGTGAGCTGATGTCGTCGCTTTTAGAATCTCTTTTGTTTCTATATCTTTTTTTATTGGTAGTTTTGGTGGGATAAATTCTTTCATTCGTTATTCCTTTTATTATTCAATTTTTATTCAAATCTACCACTACAATACCATTGACTTTGAGATAATGCCTGATACAACGCTGTTTGCCAAGAATTTTTATGACTACTATAATAACCACTAGCTTTTTTTTGAAGTTCTTGTTGAATAACCAAAGAACTTGAGTTAAACATTATAAACTCTGTTCGTAAATCTGCTAAAACATTTGATGCTTCCACGGAAAATCTTGTGTCAAGTTTATAATTGTCAAAATGCGATTGAACCCTATCTTTATCTACTTGGCTCCAAGTCGCAGGAGGATTAACATAAAATTCTATTCTTAGTGGCTGTAAAACTCTGGCATATAGCCATTGTTCAGTTGTAAAATCATCATAATAAGGATGTAATGTTTGTGTATTTTGTTTAGTTGCATAACTAGCTAATTTACCAGTATTGCAATCTTTACAACTAGCTACTAAATTATATGGCAATACTGAAAATGTAGGAAATTTTGCCTCTGGTAAATAATGGTCTAAAGTTGTCACTGTACCAATTCCACAAAATGGACATCGATTTAATGGAGCAAGCAACATTAATTTATCATATATTTTTCGTCCTGTAGGATGCCCAACCATTTTTTGATTATATAATTTGACCATATTGTCTTTTGAAATATTACCATGTACATGTGTATGAATTGAAAAAGTATATAAATTCTTACTATATGCTCTTTGGTCATAATCAACTGATTCAGAATTAATAAATCTAGCTATGTTCCTAAAATCTATTTTAGTTGTAGTTCTAAAGCTAGAATAGCATCTAATATAAGTCTTTATCGGAGAAATAGTAGGCTTAGAAATAATTCTCATTAAAATAATTCCTCATTATTGTCGCTATCATTCAATAATGCTCTTAGTAATAACTTTGCTTCAAATCCTAATTGGTCATTATATTTTTGAACAATTTGTTCATAGGTTTTTCCACTATGTACATCTTCACTCAGTAACTTATAAAATCCAGATTCATTCACCTCTAAGCCAAAAACTTCCCGAGTTAATTTACCTATAGTTTCACCAAAGGTTTCATCTTCAAATCGTTCTGCATTCGCTTCTAATCCAAATCTACTCAATTTCCATATGCACCTTTTAGGAACTTCTTGTGCAATTACTGGGGAGTGTGTGGCGATTATTGCAACTGCATTTCTATTTACCAACAAATCAGATAATGCACGAATAAATGCCGATAAAAGTGGAGGATGTAAATGTGCTTCAGGCTCATCCAATAATACTAATGTTTTTTCTTCAATTTTTTCAACTAGTTTTGTAATCGTAAGCAATACAATAGAATGACCAGAACTTAATCTTTTAAACAATCTTATAGTTCTTTGTTCTTCTAATGACATGTCAATCAATTGAGTAATATTTATTTCAGCAAAAAGAGGATCTGATTCTAAGCTTTTTACAGCATTTACCCATTTTTCTTTTTTACCAACACCAAAACAATATCTTATGCTTTCAAAAAATTCATTTGCCAATTCATCATGTTTTTTAATAACTACTGTTCTCTGTGCTATAGTCTTTGGATTGCGAGAAATGGAAGAATATTTTGTTTCAATTTTTTTTAACCCAATATATGAGTAATTTCGATAATACTCTTCTGAATACGGTTCAAAAGGATCAAATGCACTATATGATACAGATACTACTCGTGAAAAAAATTCTCCAGCTTCTCCCCACTCATCCTCTGCTTGTTGAAATTCTCCTTTAGCATCTTCAGCACCTATAAAACTTTTAACCATATTATTAAGTAAATGTGTTTTCCCCACCCCATTTCGACCTATTAACACATGAACATTTGTTGGAGGATTTGAGTTTGGAATGACATTAAAAGATAATTCATAACCTGTTTCACTTCGAGTTTGTATTGTTTTATATAAAAAATTATACGGTGTAAGAACTGCATCACCACTCAATATTCGTTTATATTGTCCCTGCACTGTTACTAAACTTGTATCTCTTAATAATGATATTGTAGTTACATCTTCTTCTAAAGCTCTTTTTTGCAATCCTTCATTAAAAACAATATCTCTTAAACCAACTAACAATAATTCTTTTAATATTGGATTTAAACCTTGAATAGTTTCATAATATTCAGAACTTTGTCCTAAAGAAAAGTGCTGTTCTTCTAATGATTCAAATTGTTGTGGTAATTCAATTCTTTCTTCTGTAGTTTGCCCAAAATTAGCAATTTTTATATGTCCTAAATCATGTTTAGTTTCATTTTCATCAAAAAGAGTTATTTCATAAAATGTGTGATAACTATAATCATTCCAATTATCCACTCTTAAATATACGGATAATCTTCCAGTTTCAGGTAACCAAACACCTCTTTCTATTTTATAAAAAGTTAACCTCATTTTTTATTTTCCATCCCAAGCTCAAAAACATCCCTCTCTATCTCCGCCTTCAACTCTTCTTCGCTCGGCAAATACAACTGATACTTAGAAACAAAAAGGTTTTCATTATCATTTAAAACAGAGTATTTTACGACTGTATTATCTTTGTCTGCACAGAGTATGATTCCGATGGTCGGGTTGTCGTTCTCTGCTTTTTCTATATCGTCATACATTCGCACATACATGTCCATCTGCCCAACATCCTGATGGGTTAATTTTCCTCTTTTTAGGTCTATGATGACAAAACATTTCAACATGTAGTTATAAAAAACTAGGTCTATGTAAAAGTCACTTATCTCTGTTTTGATTCTTTTTTGTCTGGATACAAATGCAAAACCTCGTCCAAGTTCGAGTAAAAAATCTTGTATCTTTTCAATGAGAGCGGATTCTAAATCGCTTTCATAAAAAGCATTATTTTGCTTGAGGTCTAAAAATTCTAAAACATAAGGGTCTTTGATGATGTCTTTTGAGATGAGTTGTAAATCTTTTGTGTTTTCTTTAGCTTCATTTATGACTGGCTGTTTTTCTTTGCTTGAGATGATTCTTTCATAGTAAAAAGTACCGATTTGTCTCTCTAAGGCTCTTGTACTCCAGTTTGAAGCAACTGCTTCATCTGCATACCAATCTCTTGCGTTTTTATTTTCAACTCTTAGTATCATTTTATAATGAGTCCAACTTAATTCTCTCCGCAGTGAAGAGAGAATTGGAAAATAGCTATAAAACTGTCTCATATTCCATAGATTTTGTTTAGAAAATCCTGTTCCAAAATCTTTTGAAAGTTTTGATGAAAGCTCTTTGATGAGATACGAACCATATTCGGCTCTATCTTTTCCGTTTTGTTCTTCCTCCACGATTTGCTGACCGATGCTCCAGTAAGCCTCAACCATGATAAAATTTACTTGTCTATAGGCGTTGTCTCTAGCACTCTGGAGGATATTTTTTATGTTTAGATATAAATCATCATTTTTTACCGGCTTCATTTCTTACCCTCAACAATCTTTATCTCTTCTAAATATACCAACTCGTCTATTTTTGTATTCAGCTGTGAAGTGTCGGCATTTGGATTTTGTTTTTCAAATACATTTTAACTAAAATTAATATAATTACTACTTTTTTTGCATATGTGACAAATCAAACTCTATCGTCTCATCTTCGCATTCTATGGTTATAACACACCTTTTTTTACTAATTTTTTTTGCTTTTTTTATATTTTGCACAAGTGTAATGTTCTCTTTTGAGATTGGGTCGTAAGCTTTGAGGATCTCATCTTCTACAAAAAACCATCTTCCGCCTCCGCAACCGTCGCCGATGATTCCCTCGCATGCAAGCGGGCTGTTTTTAAAACCATGAATCATCTAAACACTCCTCTTTTGTCTCTTTTACAAATTCATTAAAATCAGAGCTGTTTTTGTCTAAGCTTTTAAAATCCTCAAAGCTATACTCTTTAAAAATCTTCTCATCCAAACATTGGCAAAGAGTCTCATTATTCTCTTTTTTACATTCAGATATAAGATCCTGTTTTTGATCTTGGCTCCATGTCATGTAAGAGTTATAAAAAGGGATAAGCGCCCAGATGAAAAATCCCAAAGTAAGTACAATATTTGTAATGTACTCCTTTTTTTTAGTCTCAAAATACTTTTTTGCGTCATATATGATAAAAAGTAGAAAAACTATCTCTAAACTTATGACAAACCAGTCACTATCTAAAAAATCAAACACTTCTCGTTTCCTTTATTTTTCTTACTGCTTCGCTGCACATAACAAGTCCAAAAGTAGCTGTAACACCTACAAAACTGCCTTTATCTTTTACTATTGCCTCTTCTGATGAAAAGATAACTCTGTATTTTTTGTTAAAGCCACGTTTCCTTAACTCATAACGGATTTTTGAGCCAAACTTGTCGCCGTAACTTTTCCAGATATCGCCGATTTGAACTTTTGTCGGATCTAGCCGTTTTGCCGAGCCGAATGATGAGATAAGTTTTTTGTAACATTTTTGAGCAAGAGCGAGTTTAGCTTTGATGTCGTCTATAGCATCAAGCACCAAATCATACTCGTCAAAATTAAAATCCCTCACCCACTGTTCGTCTATTTTTGCGTTTATGATCTCTACATGCGGATAGTGTTTTTGCAGTGCTTCGACTTTTATCTCACCCTCATGCAGCTCAGAGTGGATTTGGCGGTTTTGGTTTGTCTCATCATAGGTGTCAAAATCTACGATTGTAATATTTTTCACACCGCTTCGACTTAGACAGTCAAGACAGTGTCCGCCTACTCCGCCGACACCCAAAAGCAAAATTTTTGCATTTTGAAGCTTGAAGAAGTCATCTCCCAAAAGAGATTTTATTCGTTCATATCTCAAACTACTCTATCCATGCTTTAAGCCTATCCATACTTTTATATGCACTCATATCAAGCTGTATCGGGGTTATAGAGATATTTCCCTGGGCAATTGCTTCATAATCGCTTATGCCATTATTGCCTCTGCGTGCTGAGAAGTTAAGCGGATGAAGCCCAAGCCAGTAATATTCTTCTCCTCTTGGATTTCTATGCAGATGCGAATCATTTGCATACATTCTGTATCCGGCATAGGTTACTATCATCTTTGCATCTTTATTATCGCTTGAATCGATATCGGGAGGAATATTTACATTTAAAAATTCTCGCTCAGGCAGAGGAAACGAACCGGATCTTATCTTTAAAACCAACTGCTTAATCGTCTTTTGCGCCAGAGTAAAATCACCTGCAGGATCTGTAAAATCCATTACTTGCGAAATGGCAATTGAGGGGATATTGTGTAAAACTCCCTCCATTGCTCCTGCCGCCGTTCCGGAATATGTGATATCCTCTCCCATGTTTGAACCGCGGTTTATACCGCTGATCAGCAGATCCGGCTTTGAGTCTACAAATATCGTGCTGAGCGCAAGATAGACACAGTCACTCGGCGTTCCGTCGTCGAGTTTAAAAAAGTTGTCCTCAACACCTATAAAACGAAGCGGACGAACCAATGTTAAGGAGTGTCCACATGCCGACTTCTCATTAGCAGGTGCTACAACCGTAACCTCTACATCATCCAACTCTTTTAACGCTTTTACTAACGAGAGTAAACCATTTGCCTCATATCCGTCATCATTTGTTACTAAAATTTTATACTTATTTTTCATATTGCAATTTTATCATTAATGGTTGAATGTTTGCTTTTTTTATACAATATTACTACAATGCCGACAAAAAATATATACCTAAATAACAAAAGAGCTTCTAGCAAAATGAAAAAAATCATTATCTATATTTTCGCCTTTCAAACCATTCTTTTTGGATGTGCCACATGTCAGCTTATGGTTCCCACGGCAGAGCTAAAGATTGATTTAAATATTGAAAAAAAAACAGTTACTGACATACATATAGAGTGGCATTTCTCAGATCTTTATTCAAATGAGATCTTAACTCAGTACGACAAAAACAAAAACGGCATATTAGACGATAGTGAGTTAAAAGTCATACTTAAGGCAAAACTTGACTATCTGGTTCCAAAAGAGATGCTTACTAAGATCACATATGCAAAAGATGCAAACAATGAGCAGATCTCTAAAATAAAGCCTAAATATAAAAACTTTAATCTTATAGCGGTAAAGGGGATTCTAGTTTTTTCATACGATGCAATAGTGGATTTGACAGTTGCCGACAAATCAATGCTTTCGTTAGTGTTTGAAGATGATGAGGCATACTTTGGTTTTATCATAACAGAACTCAATATCGCTCAAAGCGAACTCTATCACACCAAAAATCTTTATCTTTTTACCGGTTCACTCTTTTTCAGCTACACTCCGCTTGAACCCATGCAAGATGTAAACACTACAAATAAAGAGGAGATTCAAATTACTCCAAAAGAGAATATTCAAGAAAATATACTCAAAAAAAGCATAACAAAAATCAAATCCCTTTTTGAATCCATAAAAGATGAAAAAAATCCTCTTACCTACATGCTGTTGCTATTTTTTGCATATATATACGGTCTTATTCACGCACTGGGTCCGGGGCATGGAAAAACACTTGTTGCGAGCTACTTTTTATCACATGACAAATCATATGCAAAAGCTCTCTTTATCTCGCTTTCTATTGGTGTCGTACATACATTTTCTGCTTTTTTGCTTACACTTCTTGTCTATTTTATAGTGGATTCATTTTTAGCTCAATTTTTAGACAATGCCGTATTTTACACAACAAAGATCTCGGCATTTATCATAATATTTATAGCTTTATATCTATTTTATAAAAAATTCAAAGCATACAAAGAACTAAAAAAGGTTCAAAAAAAAGCTGCATACACTTTCAGCGCCACACCGCACGTAGCAACATGCGGATGCTCGTCATGTAAAGTTGAAAACAGCTCTACAGACATGGCGCTCATCATCTCTGCAGGGATTATTCCCTGCCCAGGAACCATAACTATTTTTATCTTTTCGCTTTCGCTTGGTTTGTACTATGCGGGATTTTTATCTGCTCTTATTATGAGTTTGGGTATGAGTACGATTATCTTTTTATCTGCTCTCTTGAGTGTTGCCCTGCGTAAAAAAACATCAAACGGCAATGGAAATATAAAAAAATATCTGGAATATGCAAGCTTAAGTATTATATTGGTGCTTGGCATTCTTTTGCTCTTTACATAAATCATGAGCAATTGTTGATGTAAATTCTGTTCTAGCATGAAACGACAGTGGAACTTTCAAATATCATAAAGTCAAAAATAAAAATGCTATAATCACTTTATGCAAGACTTATCATTTGAAACTTTATTATTCGCTTTTATGCTCACTCTCTTTGCGGGGTTGTCAACGTCCGTAGGTGCAGCGTTGGCATTTTTTTCAAAAAATAAAAACTATACTATTTTGTCTATTGGTATGGGATTTTCTGCCGGGGTTATGATTTATGTCTCATTTGTGGAGATTTTAGACAAATCAAAAGACGCTTTTAGCCAGCTCTATGCAAATGGCTTAATCGGCGAGTCTTTAGCCGTTTTATCTTTTTTTGCCGGAATTGCACTCAGTGCGTTGATAGACCATTTTATTCCAGATGATGTAAATCCGCATGAGACAAAAAGCAGCAGCGAACTCTCGGAGCTAAAGCCGCAAATTGAAAGCTCTGTTTTAAAAAACTCTTCACTCAAACGAACCGGAATATTTACTGCATTGGCTATCGGCATACACAACTTTCCGGAGGGCTTTGCCACTTTTGTCTCGGCTCTGGATGATCCGAGTATCGGTATCACCATCGCATTTGCTATTGCGATTCACAAC
>Ga0208246_1001454_pt1 | contig 13213 bp, 9 predicted proteins | sample RifOxyD2_FD_184039 | JGI IMG/M metagenome (GOLD analysis project Ga0208246, IMG submission 184039) | Soil microbial communities from Rifle, Colorado - Rifle Oxygen_injection D2 (SPAdes) | ecosystem: Environmental > Terrestrial > Deep subsurface > Rock core/Sediment | place: Rifle, Colorado... | reverse complement strand
ATATTGGAGCAAAGATACCTGGATGGATAGAAGATTACAATACTATGTGTCCGCATGAAAGACTGGGCGGGGCTACGGCAGTAGAATTTTATGAGGAATGGCTCAACAAATTGGCTAAAAAGTGATATAAAAATCAACTGGTGCTATACAAAATTCTGGAGAGTTTAACTTTAATTATAAATATCAAAAGTTTAAAGATTCTACCTATTCGCCAAGGTTGCTGGATAACGCGAAATAGCCATTCAATGTTTAATTTTATCATCCATGAAGGTGCCCGCTTCAAATTGCCGGATAAAACATCAAAACTGCCGCCAACCCCCATTACAATTTTTACCCCAAGTAGTTTAAGATTTTTATTTATCCATATTTCCTGAAATGGGATGGCGAGTCCTACAAAAAGTATATCCGCCCTGGAGAATTTTATTTTAGAAATTACTTCAGATTCTTTACCGGAAAAAAATCCGTTATGATAGCCGGTAACGCTCAAATTTGGAAATTTTTGTTTAATTTTGCCGACTGCCTCAGATATTATTTCTTCTTTCGTTCCAAGAAAAAAAACCTTATATCCTTTCTCCTGAGCGTAATTCAAAAGAAAAACCATTAAATCTATGCCGGGAATTTTTTCTCTTAAAGGTGTTCTCAAACATTTTGACGCCCACAAAATTCCAGAACCTTCCGGAATCACAAGAGAAGCATCGGTAAAAACTTTTTTCAGCGTTAGATTTTTTTGCGCTTCCAAAAGCATTAAAGGATTGGCTGTTATTATCTGATGGTTTTTTCCGTCATTAAGAAAAGCATTGAAAACCGGCGGTATTTCAGACAAAGTAATATCATCAATTCTCGTTGATAATATCTTAATAAATTTCAGAGGTCTCATTGCATTTGTTGATATAGAAGTAATGGGTAACGGGTAACGGGTAATGAGTAACGAGCAAAAGAATTACAAATTAATTCTAAAACTTTTTTATTAGGTTAGGAAACTGCAGCTTTTTCGCGTTCTAACTGGACTGATATGATTTTGGAAATGCCGAGTTCTTCCATAGTTACACCGTAAAGAACATTAGCGGATTCCATTGTGCGTTTATTATGTGTTATTACAAAAAATTGTGAAATTTTTGCAAATTCTTTAAGCATTCTGGTAAACCTTAAAACGTTAGCTTCGTCAAGCTGCCCGTCTATTTCGTCAAGAATACAGAAAGGCGCTGGTTTTACAAGGTAAATTGCAAATAATAGCGCAATTGCGGTAAGCGACCGTTCTCCGCCTGAAAGAAGCGATATGTGCTGAAGTTTCTTTCCCGGCGGCTGGGCAATAATATCAATACCGGTCTCAAGTAGATTACCCTCATCGGTTAAAAGAAGGTCTGCTTCACCGCCTTCAAATAGTTTTGTAAATATGCTTCTGAAGTTTTCCTGAACAACAACAAATGTTTTCTGGAAATTCTGGCGGGTGGTTAAATTTATTTTGTTTATTGCATTATGTAAATCTTCCCTGGCTTTCTCAAGGTCTTCCCTTTGTTTACTTAAGAAATTATATCTTTGCTCTAGCTGTTCGTATTCTTCGGGAGCTGCAAGATTAACTGCACCAAGCGATTCGATTCTTTTTTTAAGTTTTTCCAATTCTTCGCCGGAAATCGCTATTTCCTGATAATTATTTATTGCATCTTCTATTTTTATGCCTTTTTCTTCATTTAACCTGTTTTCAATTTGTTTCATTTCCGATGCACTACCCGATACCGTGCGTTCAATTACTCTTACTTCATCCTGAAGTTTCTGATGCTGGCCTCTTAAACTTCTTAATGAATTTTCAAGGGCGAGTAGTTCATTTTTCAAATCGTCCCTTTCTTTCTCTATATTCTTAATTGCATCATGCATCGTATCCTTCGATACTACTATTTTGTTTATTTCTTCGTTTGAATCATTTATAACTTTTTCAAACTCCTGTATTTTTGTTTGCGATTCATCCATCCATTTTTTTGTTCTTTCTATTTTAGAACTCAAAAATTCCATTGCATCTGAAATAGTTTTTAACTTATCTTTGGAATGCAATAGCTCTGTATTTTTCACAGAAAAATCAACGGTCATATCGGTCAATTCCTGATTATGCTTTTTCAGGTCTCCCTGATATTTGTCGAATTGTTGATGCATCTCGGAAAATCTGTTTTTAATTGACTGTTCTTTCTGAATACTCTTTTCGAGTGATTCGTTTACATACCGTAAATTTTCCTCTTTTTCTGCTTTTTGCTTTTTGAAATTCTCTGATTCCTGGTTCAAAACACCGACAAAATTATCGGTTGCTTTTAACGCTTCTTCATCCATCATTAAATCTTTAGATAGCGCATATAAATCGTTTTTGTTTTTCTCGGTTGCTTCCAGATTACCCTTTATTGCCAATTCGATATTTGAAAATTCGCTCCGCAGATTATTTAGGATTGATTCTGATTTAGATATGTTTGAATTTATATTAACAATTTCCTGATTAAACCGGTTTATTTCTTCGTTTATTTCTAACCCGCCTTTTTTCGTATTTACTTTTTTACCACCCTGAATTATTCCCGAACTGTAGATATTATCGTTCTGATAGGTTGTGTTCTGGACAAGAAACTCCACCACTTTCCTGAATTTTGGATCACACGAAATAAAATCTATAACCTGCTTGCCTGTAAATGTTAAAGGCTGTGAAACGTGTATTTTTTCAATCTCCGAAAGAATTAAAAAGGTTGCCCAGCCCAAATTATTTTCCCTAAGCCAGTTGATAATTTCTATTGCTGTTTCCTGATTTTCACAAATAAAATAATTGCTCTTTTCTCCGAGTGCTGTTTGTACAACCGGAATGTTTTCTGCGGAGACGGATATAACATCGCTTACAATACCGCATATTTTACTGCCGAATGTTTCTTTTACTTTCGAAATCAAGGCATAATCCGAATCATTCTTTGTTGTTTCCAACTGCATGTTAAGATGAACGAGAATGTTTTTATTATCATTTAGTACCTTCTGATGAGTAATTATTTCCTGTTGTAAAGAACCGCGTTTTAAATTTAACTGCTCCAATTGTTGTTTGTTTTCATCAAGTTGTAACTGTATATTTTGAACTTTTATTTTTAATTCGTTCACAACTTTTTCTTTTTCTGATTTTTGATTTAATGTCTGATTTTTTTGATTTTCTGTTTTTTCTATCCGCTGGTTTATATCATTAAGAAAATCTCCTGAAACCTTCTTACTATTATGCAAATCGGATATTTCCTTTGCTATATTAAATATTTCCTGCCTTGCATTTTCAAGTTCATGAGCTAAAACCGATATTTCCGATTCCAGTTTATTTTTTTCTGCTGTCTTTTTTTCGAGCATTTCATTTGAAGATGCTACAATTTTTTCTGATTCGGCAAATTTCAGCTGTAAATTCTGGAAATCCGTTTTGTAATTCTCTAAATCTTTTTCGTTTTGCTGGATTTCTATTTTGGATTCTTCGCTGTGTTTCAGTAAGTCAATTTTACCGTTTTCTGCAGTAATTATCCTTTCTTTCAAGATATGTATGGCTGAGTCAACTTTATTTGCCTCTGTTCGATTAGTAATCAACTCGTCTTCTTTGGCAACTAACTTTAGTTTAAACTCCGAATTTCTTGCTTCATCTTTATCAACCGATATAGATATTTCCGATTCTTTTCCGCTAATTGTCTCTAATTCTTTGGTTTTCTCCGCATTTACATTTCTTACATCAATATATTTTTTAACAAGCGAATTTACTTCATAATTTTTTAGTTCTTCCAGATACTTTTGGTACTGTTTTGCTTTCCTTGCCTGAGAATCAAGCTTGCTCTTTTGTGATTCCAATTCAACTAGGATATCGTTAAGACGCAGCATGTCCTGGCTTACTTTCTCAAGTTTTCTTAATGCTTCTTCTTTCTTTGATTTAAATTTTGACACACCCGCTACTTCTTCAAATAAATATCTTCTTTCTTCAGGTTTTGCCTGCAAAATAAAATCTATCTTTCCCTGTTCCATTATTGAATAGGAGTCCGTGCCTATTCCGGTATCTAAAAGCAAATCTTTTATGTCTTTTAGCCGGACAGGTGTTTTATTAAGATAATATTCCGATTCGCCTGAACGGTACAACCTCCGGCAGATGCAAACTTCGGAATAATCAATCGGGAGAACATTTTGTGAATTATCAAATGTTAAAGTCACTTCAGATATAGATGTAGCTTTTCTGGATGATGTGCCATTGAAAATAATATCTTCCATCTTTGTACCACGCAGGGATTTTGCTGACTGCTCGCCAAGAACCCACTTTATCGCATCTGTAATGTTTGTTTTTCCGCAACCGTTAGGACCTACAATCGCGGTAACTCCCTCACTGAAAGTAAGTGCTGTTTTCTCTGCAAATGATTTGAATCCATAAATATCTACTGATTTTAAATGCATAGTTACCATCCTTAAATCTTAAAGTATTTCCAGAAAGTATCAGAATTTACCATATTAACACATTCTTTTACCATCTTTTAGTAAATATATAAAAAAAAAAGCCTTTTGTCAAGTTATTTTTTTTTGAGCACCAACTGGATGCCAAAAAAAAATAATCCTGAGCGAAGTCGAAGGACCTAACATAGAGTCCTGCCCGCCGAAGGCGAGGTCTCGCCCCTACGGGGCGGAGAGAAGGTGTACCCCGTAAAACGGGGTTGCATCCTTGCTCGGTCCAGTAGGTCCCTGCCCGACTGCGTCATTCAGGCGGGCGAGCTTCGTATGTAAAAAATAATTTGTTCACGGATGTCGGAACTACGTACCGACCGAGTAAACAACTCCGCAAAGCGGGGCAAACCTTAGTTATTTAAAACGTTGGCGGGTCAAAAGCAAAAATGCTCAATAGAATCTTTTTTTAGTTAGTTTAGTAGCTGGGTATAGGAACATAAGCACAGAATTTAGTCCTATTAAAAAGTGACTATTTTATCGCTTTCCTTCACAATTTCGTACATATCCTTCATAGTATTGATGGGACACATTTCGGAACCTTCCTGATTTCGAGACTTGATGCATGTTCCGCAGGCAAAGATTTTACCGCTTATTTTAACAACCTTCGTTATAACTTGCTATTTTAACTTTTCATATTCCTTCATACTATTTTGGACAATACTATCAATGAGTTACGCCCCTTTCGTTTTTCTATTGTAAAACAGTATGTAAATTGAGGGGACAACAAATAAAGTAAGAAAAGTTGATACGCTCAGCCCGCCTATGACCGCGACAGCTAATGGACGGAGCATTTCTAACCCTTCCCCCCAACCTAGTGCAAGAGGCAAAAGCCCCGCTATTGTAGTAAAGGTTGTCATAAGAATTGGACGAAGACGCAAGCTGGAAGCGGTTACAACCGATTCAAAAAGTTCTCCTCTTTTCTCGCGATAAAGCAAATTAATATATTCCACAAGCACAATAGCGTTATTCACCACAATGCCGACCAGAAGAATCAGTCCCACAAAAACGGTTGCTCCAAAGGGAACTTTTGCTATGTAAAGAGAAAAAATAGCTCCGATGAGAGCCAGAGGAATTGTGACCATGATGATTAAAGGGTCAAAAATAGAATCATACTGCACCGCCATAACAACAAAAACTAAAAATATCGCCAGCAATATCACAATAATAAGCTGTTTATTTGATTCTATCATAGATTCTTCTTGTCCCGCATACTCTAGAATATACCCTTCCGGTATTTTGAGAGAAATAAGGTCTGATTTGATCTCACTCATAATCTTGCCAACATTTCGTCCGATAGCATCTGCCGTTACACTGACCATTCTTACCTGATTCTCCCTGTTAATCTGAACAGGCGATTCAGAAACCTCAACTTTGGCAATTTCTTTTAATAAAAGCGTTACACCATTAGCAGCGTAAATCGCTATATTTTCAACCGCTTCTTTACTGCTCAATTTTAAAGGATCAACCAGCATCCGAATGTCATAATCCACATTTAAAGTTTTATCAGTAAATTGAGTATTCACACGCCCATCTACTGCAGAATTAAGAAAAAAAGCAATTTTTGAACTATCTAATCCAAAATCAGTCAATTTTTCTTTATTCAGCGTAATATGCAACTCCGGTTTTGAAAAATCAATGGAAATATCGGAATTTTTTACACCTTCCTTGGAACTGATTCTATTTTGGATGTCCTGTGCTATCTCATATAAAGTGTTAAAATTATATCCTTTTACCTTGATGTCAATATCCGAAACGGATGCTGACATTATACCACGCATCGGAGTGCGCATCACTTTGATTTTTGCTTTAGGGATAGGATTTTCTTTGAACTCTTTTTGCAGCCGTTTCAATAAAGTATCGGTAGAAAGTTTTCTTTGACTTTTAGAAACCAATTGAATTTGAATATCCGATTCGTTCGCTTTTTCATAGACATTTCTTTTCTGCCAATATCCGCCTATCATCGCGTAAACTTTATCCGCATCTGAAAAAGATTGAATTACCTTTTCGATTTTTCTGGTTACCTCATCGGTTTTTTCAAGTGCTGTGCCTATTGGTATTTTAACTTTGACCGTTAATTTACCGTCGTCAGTCGCAGGCAGAAATTCCTTTCCGACATTTTTAAACAAAAAAATTGTGCCTACAAAAAGTAAGAATGCTGAAGCGATTACTAAAAACCTGTGACTAATCGCTTTGTGCAATATATTTTGATACCTCAAAGTAATAGTATCCATCAGTTTTTTTCTTCTGGAAAAAACATATTCTTTCTTTCCTGTCCTTATGATGTGAGCGGACAGTGAGGGGACTAATGTCATAGCAATTAAAAGAGAAACGATAAAAGAAATGCTAATAGTGATCACCATATCCCGAAATAAAAGCGAGATGATGCCTCCGATGAAGAAAAAAGGAACGATAGCAACCAGATTGGTTAGAGTAGATGCCGTTAAAGCACTGGAAACTTCCCGGCTTGCAACATGAGCTGCTTCTTTGGGGTTGTGGGAATCATGCTGGTGACGAGTAATGTTCTCAAGCATTACGATGGAGTTGTCGACGAGCATTCCGACCGCCAATACCAACCCTCCCAAAGAAAATATATTGAGTGTCAATGCCGACAATCCCATAAGGATAAAAGCACCTAAAATACTTACTGGAACCGCCGTTGCGATAATAAATGTTCTGCGGAAATCGTGTAGAAAAAACCATATCACGATAATCGCTAACAGTCCTCCGACCACCGCCGATGAACCGACATTCTTAATGGAATTGACAATATAATATGCCTGGCTTGAAGCAATTGCATAATTAATATCTTCGGGAATAATCTTTTTCTTTTTGAGTTCAGCGGCTTTTTTTTCAATTTTTTTAACAATTTCAACCGTATTCGCGTTTGGTTGTTTGAGAAAACTCATTGTGACGCAGGGATGTCCGTTGAACCTTGTCATTACTCTTTGTTCTTCATGAAAATCTGCCACAGTTGCTACATCTTTTAACCTTATAATATTGCCTTCTCGATTAGCTAAAACAATATCTCCAATTTCTCTGACGTCGTTAAATTTGGACAAAAGACGAACGCTGTAATCTTTGGATCCCGCGGTTATTCTACCGGCGGGCACATTCATATTCTCGGCTCTGACTCTGGAAAAAATATGTTCGCTTGAAAGTTCGTATTTTTTAAGCTTTTCCTGATTATATATAATTTGTATTTCCCGTACTTTACCGCCGCTTGTCACTACGGCACCCAACCCAGGGATTCCCAAAAAATAGTTGCTTAAATCTTTTTCAACCCATTGGCGTAAAAACTTTTCATCCCTTGTTTTCGAGAAAACCGCGATATCAATAATGGGCAATTGGGACGGATCCGCCTTAAAAATTCTCGGTTCATCAATATCGTCCGGAAGTTCCCTGCGAACTAAATCAAGCTTCGCCTTTGTATCCTGCAGCGCAACGTCCATATCTTTACCAAATTCAAAATAGACCTCTATTGATCCATTCCCTTCTATAGCACTAGAAATTACTTGTATTGCGTCTTCGGTCGTAGCTATACTGGATTCTATTTTTTTGATTATATTTTCTTCCACCTCTTCGGGACTCGCACCTTTCCAATCCACAATAATGCGAACCATTGGATAATTGATGCGAGGTAGAAGATCTATCGAAAGACCTTTTAAAAAGAAAAGCCCCAGCACCGCAACTGCAAAAGCAAGAACGATTGTTCCGACAGGCCTTCGGATGGAGATATCACTTAAATTCATTATATATTCTCCCGGATAATTTTTCTATTTCCGCGTGAGCTAAACGTAGTTCCAGCAGCGACTGAATGTAACGGGTTCTTGCTTTAAGATAGGACTGCTGGGCGTCCAGCATTTCTATGCTTGTCGCCGAAGCATCGCGATAACGCGATTCAAACATTTCGAGACTCTTTTTTGCTTTCTCCTGGGCAGACAGGTCCAGTTGTATCCTATCTTGCGCCGACTCGTATTTAAGCATCGACGCTTCCATCTCAAATAAAATTCTATTTGATATCAAATTCTGTGTGTTTATTATCTCGCTATTGTATGCCTTCGCTTTATTTGTATTCGCTTGGGCGATTTTCCAGTCCCATAACGGATATTTCAAAAATATCCCTGCAAACCAACTCTCTTTTTCTGGAGGCCAATTGCCCCACTCATATCCGTAAGAATAACCTAAATCAATTGACGGAAAATAACCGCTTCTGGACTTTTTTATTAATTCTTTAGATCTCTCTATTTCCAACATAGACCTCAGAAGCTCCGGATTTTCTCGAACTCCCAATTTTTTAACAAATGGCAATGATGCCTCGTCCATTTCAGCTATTTGAACCGCCTCGTCCGCATTGAAACCCATCGCATTCAACAAAATCTTTACCGCGATTTTATCATCCTTTTGAGCTGCAATAACCCCATGCTCGTATTCAAGTGCCTGAGATTGAATCCTCAAAAGCGTTTCTGCTCTAGGAAACTTCCGTTGTCTATTCAGACGCGATGCTGTTTCAAGGAAAGATTTCATATGAATAGAAAGCTCTTTTTGAATATTTAAATTTTGTTTTGCATAAACCAATTTATAATAAGCGTTTTTTACCCTGAAAACCACCTCATCCTCTTTGACTTTATAATCTTCTTTGGAAATATTTAAAGAAATTTCCGAAACTCTTTTTTCAGCTGAAATCCTGCCCCCGGTAAACAGAAGTTGTTTCAGATTAAGTCCTGCCAAGTAATCATCGTTGGATTGACCTATGAATCTCTGCTTTTGCGGTGAAACATATGAAATTCTGCTATAACTCGCGTTAATGTCCGCCATGGGAAACGCAACGACCTTGGAAATATAAAAATCTCTTTCTTTTTGCTCAATCCTATTTCTATAAGCGGCAAGTTCCGGATGGTTTTGTATCGCCAACCAGACACAATCTTCAATAGAAATTTCACCTTTTGGAATTTCAGCACAGTAAATAAAATATGTACTTGTCAATATGAATAAAAATGCCGACGTAATTTTACAAAGTTTTTTAATACCTGCCTTACACATCTGTTCTCCTATGTACTGAAATATTTTTTTCTGAAAAAGAGGGCAACATTAACCAACCCTATAAGAACGGGAACTTCAACGAGGGGGCCTATTACTGCGGCGAATGCTTGACCGGAATTTATACCAAAAACAGATATCGCTACCGCAATTGCAAGCTCAAAATTATTGCTCGCTGCGGTGAATGAAAGTGTCGCGGTTTTACAGTAACCGGCGTTTAGTTTTTTTCCCATAAAAAACGAAACAAGAAACATCACAACAAAATATATTAAAAGCGGAATTGCAATTCTAATAACATCAAACGGAATCTTTACAATATATTCACCTTTCAATGAGAACATAACTATAATCGTAAACAATAACGCTATCAGCGTTATTGGGCTTATTGTTGGGATAAACTTTGTATGATACCATTCCTTGTTTTTAATTTTTATTAACGTAAATCGTGTTATTAGCCCTGCTAAAAACGGTATACCTAAATATATAAACACACTTTTTGCTATTTGACCTATCGTCACATTAACTGCAACGCCTGTAAGACCAAACCAAGTCGGTAAAATTGTTATAAAAATCCAAGCATAAACAGAAAAAAATAAAACCTGAAATATAGAATTGAAAGCAACAAGACCGGCTCCGTACTCAGTATCGCCACAAGCCAATTCATTCCAGACAATAACCATCGCTATACAACGCGCAAGACCTATCATTATAAGTCCGACCATATAGTCGGGATAGTTTCTCAAAAAAACTATAGCTAAAATAAACATCAAAATAGGACCGATAACCCAATTTTGAATTAAAGAAAGCCCTAAAACCTTTACATTACGGAAAACATCTTTTAATTCTTCATATTTCACTTTTGCTAATGGCGGATACATCATCAATATAAGCCCGATTGCAATCGGTATATTTGTCGTTTCAACTTGAAATTTATTCCAGAAATTAACAATCGGCGGATAAAAATATCCTGCAAATACTCCTATTGCCATAGCAAGAAATATCCACAGCGTTAAAAATCTATCCAAAAACGATAATTTTTTCATTTCATTTCCTGAAAAACAAATATATTCCGGCAACAATTACAAGCACTCCGCAAATTTTTTTAATAAATACTGTGCCTTCTGATCTTTCATTCCAGTTTAAATAATCCTGCACTACCCTTGAAAATGTCCCTGCTAAAACTATTACAGAACAATGGCCAATCGCATAAACCAAAACAAGAGATGCCGCTAAAGTAAAATGATTTGCTGACAATTTAAACGCGATACTCAATATCGGAGCCATAAAAGCAAACGTACACGGTCCAAGTGCTATTCCAAAAACAAGCCCCAAAATGAATGCAGCATATAAACCTTTATCTTTATAATTAGGTTGCTTTGCTTCGGTTAGAAACTTCAGCTGAATTACTCCTAAAAGGTGAAGTCCAAAAACAACAAGAACACCGGCAACTATCAGATTGCCGAAAAAACCGGTATCACCAATTATTATTCCCAAATAAGAGGTTAATAACCCAACAACTGCAATAGTAATCAAGATACCCGTTGCAAAAAATGTGGAAAGAAGAAAAGCTTTCTTTGTGGTTAGTTTGTCTTGTTCATTTATAAAACCCACAATCAAAGGAATGCTCGCTAAATGGCACGGACTCAAAATAATACTTAACATACCCCAAATTAATGCAGCAATTATTGCTACTGTATTACCCGAATCCGTTAATTTGTAAAGCCAATTAAAAATATCTAATAACATCTATTTTCTCCATTACAAAATACGAATGGACTCAAGTTAAAAGTTAAAAGTTATAATAAATTCAGTTAAAAATTTTAAGGTTAAAAGCTAAAATTGGATCTTTATTTATATTTAAACTTTTAATTTATACTTGCTCTTATTTTATTCCCTGACTTTTCAGTACTTCAACAATCTCTTCTTTTGGGAAAAAACCCACATGCCTGAAAAACTCTTTTCCGTTTTTATCTAAAAATATTTGTGTCGGAATACCCTGTATCCCGTATTGTTCTCCATAAGGTCTTCCTGCTTCTGTCCATACATCATAAAATACAATTTTTACGCCTTTGTCTCCATATTCTTTTTCAATTTCTTCTATAATAGGCTGCATCATCTTGCAGGGAATACATCTTACAGAACCAAGTTCTATAAAAGTTACTATAGGTCTCACAGCTTCCTGAGGGATAACTTTTTCTATTTTCTTAGCGTTTTGCTTCGGTTCTTCAAAAGATTTTACTTCTGTTTTTTTTGTTTCTCCAATGGTATTATTCTTTTGCCCACAACCTAAAAATAAAACTATAGCAATAGTTAATGTAAAAAGTGTTTTCATAATAATGGTACCTCCAAAAAATATAAGCAGAGCTATTGCTCTACCACTACATTAATTTATAGGTTTCAACGCGCTGACTCTGATGCTTTTAACGCCATCAAACTCATCCGTTATGTGCTCTGTTCCAAAAGATGTCTCTTCCAAGACCTTAACTTCGGAAAATCCCGCATTTTTCATATAATTTAAATATTTTTCTTTTAATTCCGCTCCAGAAATACAGGCGACATATGCTTCAGCTGAATCCTTCACTGTTTTTGGTAACTCCTTACTAAGAACAATATCTGACACCATTACTCTGCCGCCCGGTTTAAGAACCCGAAACGCACCTTTAAAAACACTTTCTTTATCGGGCGAAAGATTTATAACGCAATTGGAAATAATTACATCAACAGAATCATCTTCAACTGGCAAATTTTCAATTTCCCCAAGTCTAAACTCTACATTTTTATAACCACTTTTTTTCGCGTTTTCCGTTGCCTTTTGAATCATTTCAGGTGTCATATCCACACCTATGACTTTTCCGCTTTTTCCGACACGATTAGCCGCAAGAAAGCAGTCAAAACCTGCACCTGAACCGAGATCAAGAACGGTTTCTCCCTTTTTTAATGATGCTAAAGCCAACGGATTCCCGCATCCAAGCCCGAGATTAGAACCTTCGGGGATACTGGACAGGTCTTTATCTGTATATCCGAGATTTTTGCTTATATCTGTTGCAGAAACACTTCCACAACATGAACTTGCCGGACCGCAACAACACGAACTATTTTCTTTTGCAACTTTTGCATATCCTTCCCTGACTTTCTGCTTAATTTCTTTTTTTTTCATATTCTCTCCTTAAAATTTTTTAATCCAATCTTCAATTCTTGCTTTTATCTGATCTCTGACTTCTCTTGTTTTTATCTTTTTTTCGTCATCTGTACCTGTAAGTCCGGATGGGTCAGGAAATGACCAGTGTAACTGCTCTGTCTTTCCAGGAAAGAAAGGACAACCTGACTCATCACAGACAGTTATCACATAGTCAAAAACATCGCCTCTATCAACGAACTCTTTGATGCCTTTTGTTTTGTTTCCAGAAATATCAATTCCGATTTCTTTCATAACTTCTACAACAATAGGATCAAGTTGCCCCGGTGTAATACCTGCGCTCTTGGCTTCAAATTTATCCCCTGCAAGTTTATTCAGAAACGCCTCTGCCATCTGGCTTCTGGCACTATTATGAACACAGACAAACAAAACTTTTATTCTTTTATCCATTTCCCTACCTCCTTTTTAATAGGGACAGACTAGACTCAAGTTGTTAGTGCAACACTTGATCTGATATAATATAATCAGAAAAAAGGAGTTGCATATGACACACTATCCCAGGTTAAATAGTAA
>Ga0208246_1001449_pt1 | contig 13277 bp, 8 predicted proteins | sample RifOxyD2_FD_184039 | JGI IMG/M metagenome (GOLD analysis project Ga0208246, IMG submission 184039) | Soil microbial communities from Rifle, Colorado - Rifle Oxygen_injection D2 (SPAdes) | ecosystem: Environmental > Terrestrial > Deep subsurface > Rock core/Sediment | place: Rifle, Colorado... | reverse complement strand
GGTCGGGCCGAAACCGGCTGGGCGGCTCGGGCGGCTGAGCCACATGGCGGTAGACAAGAAGAGCCGGGTCTTCTTCGATAAAGGGCAAACGCCCGGTCACGGCTTGATACAGCAACACCCCCAGGCTGTAGAGGTCGGCCCGGTGGTCGATGGTTTTTTGCAGAATGCCGGTCTGCTCGGGACTCATATAAGCCAAGGTTCCCCCGCCCGACTCGGGCGAAATCCCCTTTAGGCGACTCAGGCCAAAATCCAGCAGCTTGACCTTGACCTGGCCTTTGGCCTCGGCATAAAGCACGTTGCTGGGTTTTAGGTCGAGGTGGATCATCCGGTTGTCGTGGATAAACGCCAAGGCCGCAGCCAGTTGCCCGGCCAGCTGGAGGGCTTGATCCAGCCCCAGGGGGCCATGGAAATCAAGATGCTGCTCCAGGCTGGGGAGTTCGGAAAGCTCGGTAATCAGGCCATAGAGGTCGCCAGAACTGACAAAATCAAGATAGCCAATCACTGCTTCATGGTGCAGTCGGCGTAAAATCTCGGCCTCGCTCCGCAGACGGATCACCGATTCCAGGGGAATGCTGCGGTCTGCCACGTTTAAAAGCTTCAAGGCGGCAGGGCGGCGGGTTTTGCGGTCAAAGACCTCATATACCTGGCCCAGACTGCCTTCGCCCAGGGGGCGGCGGACTTCGTAGCGGTCAAAAAGCAGGCTTCCTGTTGGCAGCGGCATGGCGTGTTCCTTTTTAAAGCGGTCCCCCCGCCTTGGGAACAAGTTTAGCAGGCCAACGCAAAGCAGGAAACCCCTAAGCCGCCAAAACCGGGCCAACCGTTGCCCAAACCGGGCAGGTGAGCTAGGGATAAGGTTCACCCCCAGCCCTTGCCCCATGAATAAATCCTTTTTCCTGCTTCCGGCCAAACTGGCATTGTTGGTTGGCTTGGTCGCCTGGCTGGTGCACAGTGGCAAGCTGGATTTTTCCAAGCTCTCCCTGCTGTGGGGCCGCCCCCAGTGGCTGGCAGGGTTGCTGCTTTTTTTTGTGCTGGTGCATGTTCCCCTGAGTTGCCTGCGCTGGCGCGCCTTGCTGGCCGCCCAGGGGGTGAGGCTACCCCTGGGGCTGGCCCTGCGCCAAACCTGGATCGGCAACTTTTTTAACCTCGCCCTGCCCGGCGCGGTGGGGGGCGACGTGGTGAAGGCCTTTTACCTGATCCGCCGCGAGGGGCACCCCAAATTGGCGGTGGTGCAGAGTTTGGTGATGGACCGGCTTTTGGGCCTGGCAGGCTTTGCCCTGTTGGGCCTGGGGTTTTTACCCCTGGCCTGGCCCCAGGTGCAGGGGGTTGCGGCGTTGGGCTGGGTGGCCCTGGTCACGCTGCTTTTGGGGTTGGGGGTGCTGCTGGCCGGGCTGTGGACCTTGGCTCCCCTACAGCCGGGGCAAGACCCGGTGGCCCGGCTTTTGGCCTGGCTTCCCCTGCAACGGGCGACCCACAAACTCTATGCAGCCACCCGCACCTATTCCCAGCACCCGCGCGCGCTGCTGGCCAGTTTGGGCTATTCCCTGCTGCTGCAGTTTGGGGTGCTTTGTGTGTTTTTTGGGTTATTGAATTTGTTAGGCGGCGAGATCGAATTTGCCCTGTTGGCGGTGTTGCTGCCCTTGGCAATGATCTTTGTGGCCCTACCCCTGACCCCTGGCGGCATTGGGGTGGGGCATGCGGCCTTTGCGGCGATCTTGGCCCCCGCCGGGGTGGCCCTGGGAGCTGATTTGTTTAATCTGTTTGTGTTGGTGCAAATGTTGGCCTTTTTAGGCGGGGCCGGGGCCTACCTCAGCTACCGGCAACCCGTGCAGGCAGCGGGTTTGGCCTTGTTTCAGCGCCAAGAGCTGGAAGAGGATTTAAGGAAACTCTGAAAAATTCAGAGTTTCCTTAAATCGCGGCCAGGGATGGCCGCCAAATCAAGCGCGAAGCGTATTGATTTGAAAGGTGTTTGAAAACTTGTTTTCAAACACCGCAGACTGAAAAAGTCCAAGGACGGACTTTTGTGGAGGTTCCTTAAAAATGCACCCCTACCGTGCTGAAAAATAAAATGTCGATGTTTTGCGGCCCTTGTGACTGGTTTTGAATCAGCCCCATTTCCAGGTTTCCCCCCTTGCCGATCAACCAGCGCATCGCCAGCGTCACCTCGCGCACGTCGGCACCGATGGTGGAAATAGTTTCCCTGGGGTAGGGGGAAGAATATTCCAGGGTTTGCAAAAAGACCCGGCTATGCTCGGTGAATTTCCAGTTGGCGCCCAAGAAAAAATAATAAATCTCTTCTGGCGATTTTTCCAGCAGGCTGCGCCCGGCGCGGGCAAAGGAAAAAGCGGCATGCAAGGCCCAATCGCTGTAAAGCCCGCTGTAGATCAAGCCCAGGTTGGAATCGTCAAAATTGGCGTGGTCGTTTGCAAAGGCGGTGTTGATTTCGTTTAATTCCCGCTCGATGTAGCGGTCGCCAAAGTTGCTGTTGGCCACAAATGCGATTGCCTCGTTGTTGGTGCGGCGCAAGGCCCACTTAAACCCAAGGGTGATGGATTCCTGTTGGAATTCGTCGCTGGATTGAGTGATCTGAAACACGTTTTTCCCGGTTTCGTTGTCGTGAATGTAAATCCCCAGATCGTTTTGGCTGGCCTCTTCACGGCCCTGGTTGCCCAGGCCGAAGCTGGAATGAAAATCCTCGATGGTGGAATCCAGCGAACCCCGGATAAACCTCAGCTGACGAAAGGTGAATTGCAATTCCACATTTTTGGAAAAACCCCAGTACCAACGTTGAAAGCGGCGGTCGATCTCGCCGTCAAAATAAAGCGAATACCCGGTGCTGTCGATTTCGTCGAACTTGCTGGGGTCGCCTGAGGGGTTGCCTACGCGGTCGCTGTTGTTGCTGCGGACATAGGTATTCAGCACGCTATAGCCAAAACTGGCGAACACCGTGCCGGGCTTGAGGGGAAAGGCGGAATCCGGCTCAAAGGTGGTGCTGCGGTAGAGCAAAGGGTATTGCGGACCCAACAAAATGGGCATGGCATCGCGGTCCGGCTCCCCAGCCCAGGCCAACCTTGGCAAGGCGATTATAAATAAAAATAAATGGTTAAATCTCATCTTCCGCACTTGCTGCCCCTTAAGGGCAGAGGGTTCCCCTGGGGTTCATGCAAATAGAGTGCAAAGAAGGCACCTTGCCAAAATGCCTGTGCCAACCCCACTTAGGCCAGGTTGATGTTTTTTTTGAAATTTCTTTTTCCAAATCGGCGGAATTCATTGGTCTGGTATGGCAGACTCAACCCGCCCTTTGCCGTAGCACCTTAGAGTTTGTCGCTGAAGTTTGCGACGGCCTTCCCAGGCCGAAAAACGACCCAGCGGTGGTTAGGATGGAGTACCAGAAATGCAACTACAGCAAATAAAATAAATGGCTTGGTTGATGACAGATCGAGCATAGGGGCCGTTTTAGCAAGCAAAGCGCAACAAACTCACGGTGCGCAGGTCAGGGCGGCGGGTTTTTTCGTCTAGTGGGCTGACGCTGTTCGCGTCATCCCTAGGCGTGCCCCTTCGGGGCAACCTATAGCCCTACAGGCAGTTTGCCCGATCAAAAAAGGGACAAACATTCTGCGAAAGAAACGCATAAAGTATATTATAACAGATATATATATCAATGATAACAATCAATCCAACTTGCTTTGAGCATTGTAGATCGATTGTACATGAGCATTAAAATAAAATATCGCCGCACCTTAGCATGCTTTTTGCTATTCTGTGAAAACTCGAGGATTACAAAATCCCAAAAGTGGTTTAAAGCAATAGGTAAGCCCCCAGAACGAGACCCCCATGAGCCAGAAGGCAAACCTTTCTCAGTTGCAGGAAAAAATGACCATCCAGGCCTATGTAGGTCTGGAAGCACGTTTTAGCCAACTGACCGATGAACAGGTGCGCTGGTTGGCGCACAACTTTTCAGGTGCTTACGGCATCATCACCCGCAAGGGGCAAAAGGCCGATATCCCCCTGGTCAAGCTGGTTCCCGGCGACAAGCTGCACCGGATTCACAAGTTTCCTACCAAGCTCAAACACCTCTGCGAGGTGACACCCAAGCTGTTGGCCAGCCTGAAACAGCGACAGTTTACCCAGTTCGAGGTAAAAAAGACCCAGCACCCCGGCCATGCAGGCAAGGTGGAAAAGGCCAACCAGCTGGTGCAATCGGTAAAAAAGGGGTTCCAGGTCAAGCACAAGACCAGCAAGGTCATTGAAGAGATCATGGATTCCAGCAAAAAAGGCGTGCCCGAGATCAACCAACTCGAGGGTTATGTGGGCCAAATTTTGGAAGATCAGCTGATCGAATCCATGTCGGCGCTATCGGCCCTCAAGCGCAGCAGCCAAACCTATGCCCACTGCGTTGACGTGGGGGCAATTTTTCTGGCCGCTTATTACGAGATCAAGCGCCGCAAGGGGCAAAAACCCTCTTTTACCGACGAAAAAGATGCCCTGATCAGCGCCATGCTGCACGATGTGGGCAAGGGCACCATTCCCAAAGAAATTTTAGAATCCGAAGTCAAATGGGAAAAAGGCAGCCCAGAGCTGCAAATGTTTCAAGGCCACCCTGCCAAGTCGCAAGAGATGTTAAAACAAATGGGCATGGGCGAACTGGCCCAGAACATGGCCCTCTGCCACCATCTCAAGGCCAGCGGCCTGGGGCAGAACAACTACCCCAACAACGTGGATTACGAACTCGCCTCTTATGAAGCGCGGCTTTTGGCCATTGTAGACGTTTACCAATCCCTGATTGGCAAGCGGCCTTATAAAAAATCCTGGACCGCGCCCAGCGCCATGCGCTATATCGAATCCCTGGCCGGGATCGACTACGATGAAGAGGTGTGGAAAGATTTTCGCCTGGTCATGGGCATCTACCCCAAGGGAAGCCTGGTTAAACTTTCCACCGGGGCTGCCGGGTTTGTAGTCAGCGTGCCGGAAGACGACCTGGAACGCCCCCAAGTAGCCGTCTCCACCGATGCCAACCTAAAGCCCTTGCCCAAGCAAGAACTGCTGGATTTAAAAATGGAGCCAAGTATCACCATTGTTGAAGACCTGGACCCAGACCAGGTGTTTCAGGGCAAGGCGCTGGAGCGCTTCGCCAACCTGCAGATTCAGTAAAAACGAGCTGGTTTTTAAAACGGTAAAGGCAGGCGGATGGTGACTTGGCAGCCTTGGCCCGGTTCCGTGATCATGCTGATGCTGCCGCCCAGCTCTTCGATGCAGCTTCTTACCCCGTCCAGGCCTGCGGCGCGGCCTGGGTCCAGCCCGGCGCGGCCTGCAGCGTTAAAACCGGGCAGAAACAAGATCTTCCAATGCTCTCCCTTGGCCAGCAACGCCTCTACCTGGGCTTGATCCAGATTGGGGTTTTCCCTGGCGCTGGCCTCTATGGCGGCTTGGTTCAGCCCTCGCCCGTCATCGCGCAGAATCAGCACCGCCTTGGTTCCTTCTTGCTTCACCTTGAGCCAAAGGTTGCCCCGCATGCCCTTGCCTGCCTCGGTGCGTTGGGCCGGGGTTTCGATACCGTGATCCAGCGCATTGCGGTAAAGGTGCCGCATCTCGAAGTTCAAAGCCCTAACCTGGTCTTCAAACATAAACACACTTTCATCGGCATCCACCCAGAGCCGCACCGACTTCCCAAGTTGACCGGCCAGGCTGTTGATTTCCTCTTCCCAGCCTTGGCTGACCTCGCTGAGGGCGCGGCAAACCTTGTTCCGCATGGCTTGGCTTAGGTTGTTGTATTGAGCATCCTTTAACATCTCCAACAGCACGGCATATTCGATTTTGGTGAAGTTGACCCCCATCTTCATCCGCAAAAAGTCTTCCCCTATTTGGTCGTGCAGGGCATAGGCATATTGGTATTCGCTTTCAAAATTCATAAAGGGTTCAACCAGATCCATCTCGTACATGCCCCTTTGAAGGTGGGTCACGGCTTCTTCCATCGCTTCGGTGGCATGGGCCAAGCGGTACATGGCAAAGCGTTCGCAGAGGTCTTTTAGGTTGTGCAGCTTGCGCCGCAGGTCTTTTAAGGCAGCGGCTTCTGCCTGCTGAGGGGCGATTTCGCTCAGCTTGGCCAGGCTGCGGTAGGCTTGGTCCGCCAATTCCAGCAGGGTTAAAAAATAACCTGTTTCTTGGCGGGCGCGGTCGAGAATTTCAAAATCCTCGGCTTCTTGGTCACGCTGTTGACGTTTGAATTCAACGTCTTCCAATTCATTGGAAATGTCTTCCAGGCGCACAAAGAGGTTGATCACATTGCCTTGGGAATCAGTGGCAAAGGAATAATGCAGGTCAAAATGCCGCCCGTTGTAAAAAAGCCGCAGGGGCAGGTTTTCTAAAACCTGGTCAAAATCAGGCTGTTCGGCATCAAACAGCTCGTGCATGGCGCGGTAGTATTTTTTCAGGGCTGCGCGGTCATTGCGCAGCACCAGGTCGGCAAAGGGCAGGCCGGCCAGGTTTTTGCGCCCCAAAAACAGTTCCACGCCCAGGGAATAAGAATACCCGATCTCGCCTTTTTCATCGAGGCACAGGCTTGCTTGGCCCAGGTTGTCCAGCACCTCGCCGGCCAAGCGGGCCTGCTCGCGGCTGTTCATCAGTTGGCGGTTCACCTGGAGCAGGTCTTTTTCCAGGCTGACTTGCACCTCGCGGCACAGGGTTTGAAAAAGGCTGTACATCCAAGGAAGCAGTTCCCAAAGCTCTTTTTGGGGAAAAAAGAGCGCATTGCCCTCGCCCATGGAAACCACTTCAAAAGCGGAAACCTGCTCTTCAGCCAGCAGGGCGCGCTCGCCAAAAAGCCCGCGCCGCACTGCCACGGGGCCGCGCCCTCCCTGCACCCGCACCTCGGCAGGCTGGGCGAGAAAAAACAATCCCTCTACCGGTTGGTTTTGACGAATAAAGGCTTGGCCCTCTTCCAGGGGCCGCAACTCTGCCACCATGGCTAACAGGTCGGCTTCTTCCTCGGTCAGGTTGGCAAAGGGGGCAAAACTTTTTAGCAGGCTGCGCTTGGCTTGAAAATCCTGGTCCTGCCGTTGTGCCTCCCAGGCCGGTTTGCTTGCTTTGGCCGGGGCAGCGCCTTCGGGCTGAGGGGCTTCCAGCCGTTCAAACAACTTGGTCGAAAACCCCAAAGCCGCCTGGGCCAACTTTTCCTGCTCAGCGGCCGACAAGGCAGCGGCAGATTGCAGCAGCTCCTCAAAGGCGGTTCCTTGAAGCCAAGGCTGGAGTTTAGAAACAGGGGACATAGGGGTGGCGGACAAGGATAAATTAAGGAATCTCTGAAAAAGTCCATCCATGGACTTTTTCAGTTTGCGGTATTTGAAAACAAGTTTTCAAATACCTTTCAAATCAATGCGCTTCGCTTTTGATTTGGCGGCCATCCATGGCCGCTTTAAGGAATCTCTGACAAAGCTCATCCCTGGACTTTTACAGGGATTGCACCAGGGGCGGAAAACCCGCCCTGCGTAATCAAATCAATTCGTTGCAATCGTAGAATTGGCCTACAATCCTGGCTAGCTCAAGGAATTCTGCATTTTTCAGCGTTTCCTTAAGGCGAGGGTTGTCGCCCCTTGCCGTTTCTCGTTCAAACGCTAGCGAAAAAACCCCCGCTTGAAAAGAGATTGTTTTGCCAGATCAAGCTTCCCTTTGCCAAAGGGGGCCAGGGGCTGACCAAGCGGCAAGGCCTATGGGGTTTTGCGTTGGATTTCTTGCTCTGTTTCTGCTAATTGTTGCTGAAGCAAGGTCAGTTCCAACCGCAGGCGAAGGCGTTGTGCCTGGGCTGCTTCCGCCTGGCGGCGTTCCTGCCTCCAGCGGGCGGTTGCATTCAGCCAGCGGGCCAGGCCCCGCACCTGGGCCGAAACCTCTTCTTGGGTGATGGTAGTTTTCATGTCCGCCAAACGCTGGGAGATTCCCAAACGATTTTTCAAATATAGCGAAAGCCTGCTCGCCTTGCCAAGCACCGATGCAAAAGCCAGGGCCAAGTGCCTGCTCAAGGCCCTGCGCGAGCTGTTTAAGCAAGAAGAGCTGCATTATTTTATCAACGATTCGCCCCTGCTGGGTCACAACCCCGCACCTGAGGGCGAACCCAGCGCCAGCTTTGTGGTGGCCGACCAGGCCCACCGCCTTTACGCCCCCCCTACAACGCTCAAGGGCAACCAAAAGAAATATTTTCACCTGGTGCTGGAGCTGTACCAAAAAACCCAACCCTTGGCCGAGGCCAAGGCAGCGGCATCCCTGCGCAACTACCGCAAACAACGGGAGGTGATTTTAACCTTGGCCCAACGCCAACACAAGGCCAAATCGGGCAGCAAAGCCGGGGCCGCAGAGCCGGGGCTGGAAGAGGAAGTGATCCAATACCAAACCCAACTCCTGGCCGAGCTGCAAGAAGAAAAGCAAAAAGGCAAAGCCAGCGCAAAGCGGTTCGAAGAATCCCAAGCCTTTTGGCTGCGATTCGTGCAGCACGCCCAAACCCGTTTGTGGATCCAGCAGGGCTGGCTGGGACTGCAGCCCAAACCGAGCCGCCAGGCGCTGAGCCAGGAGTTTCAACCTCAGCAGCTGGTGCTGGAACAGGCGCAGGATTTAAGCCGTCTCTTGTCTGCCCTGCAAAACCTGCAACGCCCCCCCGGCCCCCGGCCCCTGGAAACCGTTTCCCTGGCTGCAGCCTGCCATCAGGCCATGGGCGACCTGGCAGAGCAGGGCCGGGCTGCTGCCTTGAATTTCGATCTTTCCCCCAACCTGGCTGCAACCCAGGTAAGGCTGGATTTCAACCGCCTGGTGGAGATGCTTTATTTTTTGCTCGAAGCGGTCTCCCTGCTGCAAGAGGCAGTCTCTCACCCCCTGGTGGTGGCGGTCGATACCTTGCCCCGGCAACTGGAGATCCGGCTCGCATTGCCTGCGGAAGAGCAACGAAGCGTCCGCCTGCCCGGCAGCCTAGAAGAATGCCTGCAACAGCCCCAGGGGCAAGACCTGGCTCTTTACCTGGCCAGCGCCTTGGCCAAGTCTCTGGGGGCAGAGCTGCAGCTCAAGCGGCAAGGGGCTGGCTTGACGTTTGTTTTGGGTTGGAAAGGGGATTAGGCTTCGTCCTTGGCCAAGACAATCAGTTTGTCCTGTTCGCCCAGGGTAAAGGCTTGTTGCTTGTGGGGAATGATATACACCCCAAAGCCCGCCTCGGCGTTGTCTTGCTCGGCTTGCAGGCGGACCCCGAAACAGACCTCGCCCCGCGCTTGGGCGGCAAAAACCAAATCCCCAAAGCAAACCGGGTTGACCCAGCTTTCTAGATAGAGCGGCAGGGGTTTGAGATAGATCTCGCTTCCTTCGGCCCGGAACAAATCTTCGTAGACATCGTTCACTGCGGGGTCTTCCGAAAGTTGCGCCATGATTTTAGAGACAAACTGATTGCTGATCAAAAAATCCTTTACCCCGGTTTGCTGAATGATCTCAACATTTTCGGAATCCATAACCTCGCTGATCAGCTGCGTGGCCACGGGCTGACCTGTTTCCTGTTCCAGGCGTTTGAAGTATTGGCGGAACTTTAGCAAAATGCTGATGGTCTCGCTGTCGATCTGGTCTACATTGGCACCTTCACCCGCCAGAATGATCACATCATCATACTGGGTTGGGTTGAGGGATTTGGGAAAGCTCTTGGCACCCGTGTTCACGGGGGCCAGGGTCATTTTGATATGAGGGTGGGCGCTGGAGACCTGTTCAAAGGACTTTTGAATCCCCTCGGTCAAACGCTCTACCACAATGTCGATCCCGCTGTTTTTAGCCAGATAGCTGGCGTATTCCGCAATCAGGATGGGGCTTTTTTTGCTCCAACCCACAATCAAAAAGCGTTCTTGCCGGGTTTCGCCGTGAAGCTTGCTGAGCGCCAGTTCCCGGGGGCGGTGTTGCGCCTCGCTGTGATAGACAATGGTGGAATCGTCTTCTGCCAACACAATCAGGTCGTCCCCGGCGGCCAGCTGGCGGTTGGGTTCGGGGTTGAGTTCGATGGCGCCTTGGGCAGTACGCAGGCCCAGGGGCATGGATTGCCGAAAGTGAAACTGCGCCTGGGCAAAGGTTTTGCCTAACATCCAAGCCGGCGGGGAGGAGAAATAAACCTCGTTGCCCACAAACCCCACCAGATCGGAATAAACCAAGCTCAAGCCCGGCTGGCGGCTGGTTTGCACCAAAATTTTGGATAAGATAACATCTTCGTCCAGCACCAGCACATCGCCGGGGCTGATTTCCAAAGCCAGTTCGCGGTTGCGGGGAAAATACAGCTGCGCGACCACGGGCGGGGTGCGCCCCTCGTCGCAGGCCGCCAAAATGGCCATGATGGTTTTTAGCACTTTATAGTCGGCATGGGCCTTCACACTCAGGCTGTCAGCAGCCTGGGCCTGGTTCAACAGGATCACGCTTTTGCATTGGGCCAGGCCCATACGCTTTAAAAACAAAGGGCTGGAAATATTACCCGAGCGGGTGATGATCCGGGTCGGCCCCCGGTGGTGCAGGGCATCGTTAAAGAAGTCGTCCATCACCTCTTTGTCGTGGTCGCTGAGCACCACCACAGCCGCATCGGGTTGGGAATCGTTGGCTTCGATCAGCTCTCGGATGATCTCCAACGAACGAATGCCAAACCCCAAAATCAGGGTATGGCCCTCTTCGATCACGGCGCTTTTGCCCTTGCGCAGGTCTTCCAGCTTTTCTTTAAACATGCTGGTGACAAAGGCCAGCATGCTGCTGATCAGGGTCAGGCCGAGTATCGCTGTTGTCACCCCTATCAATTTGTTGTAAAAGGGGGAATTCTCGTCTTGCTCCATGCCGCCGATGTCTAAAATCTGCATCAGGGCGTTCCAGAGGTGTTCGCCTGCCTGGTTCCAGTTGCCATCCGCCGCGAAGTTTACCAAAAGGCGCACCCCGCCCATTACGGCCAGGGCTACTGCATACAAGGCGATCAGCCCTAAAAAAATGGCAGCGCCGCCCCGGGCGAAAAAATTGTCAAAACGGTATTGAAACCGCTCTTTAAAACTGCGTTTGGACATGGCAAACAGAGAAAGGTCTTGGAATGAACATGCCGAATGCCCAGCCCCCTGGCAAGGGGAAACGGCGCTGTCGCCAAACCCGTCAGCAGGCTTGCTTCAAGGATGCAGGGCGGGTCGATTGACAAGCGCCCTGCTTCCCGGTCAAACTCTTGCCTACCTTGGCCCTTTGGCCATTCCAAATACTTGTGCAGGCCGGGAGGCGACCCATGATCAGCGTCAGCAATCTTTCCATGAACTTCGGCAAGCAGGTTTTGTTTGAAGACGTGAACTTTCAGCTCAATTCCGGGCAAATCTACGGCTTGGTGGGGGCCAATGGGTCGGGCAAGTCGACCCTGCTGCGGATCTTGGCGGGCGAGATCACGCCCGAATACGGCGAAATCAACCGCCCCACGGATTTGCGGGTCGGGGTTTTGGGGCAAGACCAGTTTGCCTACGACGAATATCACGCCACTGACGTGGTGATGATGGGCAAGATGAAGCTCTGGAAGGCGCTTAACGAGAAATCTTTTCTCGAAGGCCGCGAGCTGGATGCCACCCAGGGCCACCGTTTGGCGGAACTGGAAATGATCATCGCCGATGAAGACGGCTACCAGGCCGAGGCCCAAGCAGCCGAATTGCTGGCAGGCCTGGGCTTGATGGACCCCAAAGCCCCCATGAAAAGCCTTTCCGGCGGCTATCGCCTGCGGGTGCTGCTGGCGCAGTGTTTGTTTGGCAAGTCCGACTTTCTGATGCTGGACGAACCGACCAACCACCTGGATTTGGCCAGCATCCGCTGGTTGGAGGAACATTTAAAAGACTATTGCGATTCCGCCTTGTTGATCAGCCATGACCGGCATTTTATCAATGCTGTCTGCAACCGCATGCTGGATGTGGATTACGAAGAAGTGCGCCAATACAAAGGGAACTACGATTCCTTTGTGGCGCAAAAAGAACAAGAGGTGGAACGCAAAGAAAACGAGATCGAGCGCCAAGAAAAAAAGAAAGAAGAGCTGGAAGCCTTTGTGGAGCGGTTCAAGGCCAAGGCCAGCAAAGCCCGCCAAGCGGGCAGCAAGGCAAAGCAGATCGAAAAGTTGCCCACCATCGAGATCAAACGTTCCAGCCGCAAATCCCCCAACTTTCGCTTTCAGCAGCGCCGCCCCACAGGCAAAGAGGTGTTGCGGGTCGAGGGGCTGAACAAGTCCTACGGCCTGAGGCAGGTGATCAAAAACCTCACCTTTTCCCTGCGCCGCGGCCACCGCTTGGCCGTAATCGGCCCCAACGGCATTGGCAAGTCTACCCTGTTGAAACTGGTTTTGGGCCAGCTGGAACCCGATTCCGGGGTTTGCGAGTGGGGCCACGAGGTGCATTGGGGCTATTTTCCCCAAGACCACAAAGAACTGGTCCAGCCCGGCACCAGCGCCTACGAGTGGCTCTATTCCTTTGACACCGGTGCAACCATTGGCCGCATCCGCAGCCTTTTGGGCAATGTGCTTTTGAGCGGGGATGCGGTGCATAAAGACACGGGCGCCCTTAGCGGGGGCGAGTCGGCCCGGTTGATTTTGGCCAAACTGATGTTGGCAGAGCCAAACCTGCTTTTGATTGACGAACCGACCAACCACTTGGATTTAGAATCCATCGAAGCCCTGGCCGAAGCGCTGAAGAAGTTTGAAGGCAGCGCGATCATCGTTAGCCACGACCGCGCTTTTATTGAAGCCGTGGCCACCGAGGTGCTGGAATTAACCTGGGACGGCTACCTGCATTTTCAAGGCACCTACGGCGAATATCTGGCCAAGGAAGGGCAAGACTACCTAGACCGCAGCGCCCAAACCAGCGCCCGCCCTGCAGAGCAAAAAGCAGCGGTTGCACCCAAGGCGGCAGCGCCCAGCGAAACCCAAAAGCGGGTGCCCAAGGTGGTGCTCAGCGGCAAAGATGCCTACCAAATGGCCAAAGACCAAAAAAACCTGCGAAAAAAGGTAAAAACCCGGGAAGCCGAAGTAGCCAAGGTGGAAGGGGAATTGGCCCAGCTCGAAAGCCAATTGGCCGAAGGCGGGCTGTACCAGCCCGGCAAGGAGGCGCAACTCAAAGAGGCGAATGCTGCCAAGCAAGCCCTGCAAAGCCAGCTCAAACAAGCCAGCCAACTGTGGGAAGCCGATGCCGCTAAGTTGGAAGAAATGCTAGATCAATATGGAGAACTTTAAACAATCCGCTTAAAACTTGGTTTGCCAGCGGAACAGCGCCAGGCTGTTGCCTTCGCGCTCG
>Ga0208246_1001446_pt1 | contig 13283 bp, 13 predicted proteins | sample RifOxyD2_FD_184039 | JGI IMG/M metagenome (GOLD analysis project Ga0208246, IMG submission 184039) | Soil microbial communities from Rifle, Colorado - Rifle Oxygen_injection D2 (SPAdes) | ecosystem: Environmental > Terrestrial > Deep subsurface > Rock core/Sediment | place: Rifle, Colorado... | reverse complement strand
CGATGTGGCTGTAGGGTGCGATCAGCGTGCCATGTCCGATGATTGCATCACGTATGACACTGTAAGCGCCGACTTTTACACGGTCGCCCAAGGTAACCTTACCCTCAAAGATACAACCAACGTCGATCTCCACATCGCGCCCGCAGACCAGTTCACCGCGCACATCGATGCGTGCCGGATCAATCAGCGTCACGCCTTGGGTCAAAAGCTTCTCGGCGATCTGTTTCTGCCACACTCGCTCAAGGCCGGCCAGTTGCATCTTGCAATTGATGCCTTCCACTTCCCAGCCATGCGCTGCTTGGGCGGTGTGTACCGCAACACCCTGTTGCACTGCCATCCCGACGATATCGGTCAGGTAGTACTCACCTTGTGCATTGTCGTTTTTCAACTTGCCTAGCCATTCGCGCAGTTTTGCTGTCGGGGCGAGCATGATGCCGGTGTTCACTTCGCCTATCTCCAGTGCTTCCGGAGAGGCGTCTTTCTGCTCGACGATGCACTGCACGTCACCTTCTTGATTGCGCACGATGCGACCGTAGCCTGTCGGATTGTCGAGATTGACTGTAAGCAATACCAACCCTTCACCGGCTTGTAGCATCTGGTGCAATGTACTGTGCTGGATCAGCGGTACGTCGCCATACAGTATCAGCGTACGACTATCATCCTGCAGGTGCGGCATGGCCTGTAGCACGGCATGGCCTGTGCCAAGTTGCGGTTCCTGAGTGACGAATTTTGCACCATAGTGCTGCATGGCTTGCGGAACGACCTCGCCGCCGTGACCGTACACCACGCAGATATGCTGGGGCTGTAACGAGATGCCGCAGTCCAACACGTGCTGCACCAGTGGTTTACCTGCCAATGTATGCAGCACCTTGGGCAGATCCGAATACATGCGTGTGCCTTTGCCTGCGGCAAGGATGATGATGTTCAATGCGCTCATTTTGTTGTGTGCTTCATGAATGCGCGAGTATATCTTTCAGGCAACAAAAAAGCAGCCGAAGCTGCTTTTTTGGTGTCTCTGATACTTGAAACTTAATGCGTATGTTTGCGCATTTGCTGAATGGCTCGCAATTGTGCGATCGCTTCCGCCAATTCTGCCTGGGCTGCTGCGTAGTCAATGTCAGAAGTACGATTCTTCATGGCTTCTTCCGCCGACTGCTTGGCTTCCAATGCACGTGCCTCATCCAGATCGGCACCGCGGATCGCGGTGTCCGCCAGGATGGTAACGACGTTGGGCTGCACTTCCAGCATGCCGCCGGACACATAGATCAACTCTTCCTGCTCCTGGTCCGGACGCTTGATGCGCACAGCGCCGGGTTTGATGCGAGTCATCAGGGCGGTATGGCGCGGGTAGATACCCAATTCGCCCATCTCGCCCGGTACCACGACGACTTCGGCCAGCCCGGAGAAGATCTGCTCCTCCGCGCTCACCACGTCTACATGTACGGTCATTGCCATGGTTATCCCCACTAATTATTGCAGTGTCTTGGCCTTTTCGACCGCCTCTTCGATACTGCCGACCATGTAGAAAGCCTGTTCCGGCAGATGGTCGTATTCACCATCAACGATACCCTTGAAGCCTTTGATCGTGTCTTTCAGGGTCACGTACTTGCCGGGTGCGCCGGTGAACACTTCAGCAACGTGGAACGGTTGCGACAGGAAGCGCTGGATCTTGCGCGCGCGTGCCACGGCCAGCTTGTCTTCCGGTGCCAACTCGTCCATACCCAGAATCGCGATGATGTCGCGCAATTCTTTGTAGCGCTGCAGAGTCTGCTGCACGCTGCGGGCCACGCTGTAGTGCTCTTCGCCCACGACCAGCGGGTCGAGCTGGCGAGAAGTGGAGTCCAGCGGATCAACAGCGGGGTAGATACCCAGCGAAGCGATGTCGCGGCTCAACACAACAGTGGAGTCCAGGTGCAAGAAGGTGGTCGCAGGCGACGGGTCGGTCAAGTCATCCGCAGGAACGTAAACGGCCTGGATGGAAGTGATCGAGCCAACCTTGGTCGAAGTGATACGCTCTTGCAAGCGGCCCATTTCTTCAGCCAGTGTCGGTTGGTAACCCACGGCGGAAGGCATACGGCCCAGCAGCGCGGAAACTTCGGTTCCGGCCAGTGTGTAGCGGTAGATGTTGTCTACGAAGAACAGGATGTCGCGGCCTTCGTCACGGAACTTCTCAGCCATGGTCAAACCGGACAGCGCAACGCGCAGACGGTTGCCGGGCGGTTCGTTCATCTGACCGAACACCATCGCAACTTTGGACTTGGTGAAGTCTTCCTTGTCGATAACGCCCGCATCGGACATCTCGTGGTAGAAGTCGTTACCTTCACGGGTACGCTCACCCACGCCGGCGAACACGGACAGACCCGCGTGCTGCTTGGCGATGTTGTTGATCAGTTCCAGCATGTTCACGGTCTTGCCCACACCCGCGCCGCCGAACAGACCCACTTTACCGCCCTTGGCGAACGGACAAACCAGGTCGATCACCTTGATGCCGGTTTCCAGCAGGTCAACGGAAGGAGACAGTTCGTCGAACTTCGGTGCGGCCTGGTGAATGGAACGGCGTTCGTCACTCAGGATCGGACCCACTTCGTCGATCGGGCGACCCAGCACGTCCATGATGCGGCCCAGTGTGCCGGTACCAACAGGCACCTGGATCGGGTTGCCGGTTGCATTCACTGCCATGCCACGACGCAAACCGTCGGACGAACCCATCGCAATGGTACGTACCACGCCATCGCCCAATTGCTGCTCGACCTCGAAGGTCAGGCCAACTTCGGCGGTGGAGTTACCGGCGTCTGCCAACGTCAAGGCTTCATACACCTTGGGCATTTTGTCGCGCGGAAATTCGATGTCGACCACGGCACCGATACACTGAACAATCTTTCCTTGACTCATTTTAAGATTCCCCGTCTAAATTAATTCTGAATTCTTTGCCGATCAACCGATCGCCGCCGCACCGCCCACGATCTCCGAGATTTCCTTGGTGATCGCTGCCTGACGTGCTTTGTTGTAAACCAGCTTAAGCTCGCCGATGACGCTCTTTGCGTTGTCGGATGCGGCTTTCATCGCCACCATACGCGAGCTTTGCTCGGAAGCCATATTCTCAACCACAGCCTGGTACACCAGAGATTCGATGTAGCGCAGCAACAGTTCGTCGATGACTTTCTTGGCATCGGGTTCGTAGATGTAGTCCCAGTTACCTTCGCTGGTTCCCAACTTCTCACCGGTCAGCGGCAGCAATTGCTCGATGCGCGGCTCCTGCTTCATCGTATTGATGAAGTGGTTGTAGCTCAAGTAGATGGCATCGATCTCGCCTGCCACATATGCATCCAGCATCGCCTTGACGGTACCGATCAGCTTTTCAATATGCGGTGTGTCGCCCAAACCTGTCAGGTGTGACTGGACCTTGGCTCCGATGCGGTTCATGAAACCGAAACCTTTGTTACCGATCGGGCATACCAGAAGACCTTTACCTTCACCTTCCCATGTTTTCATCTCGTTTATAGCGAGACGCAACAGGTTGGTATTCAAGCCTCCGCACAGACCTTTGTCGGAAGTGACGACGATCAGGCCGACGTTCTTCACTGTTTCACGCTTGACCAGGAATGGATGCTTGTATTCCGGGTTAGCGCGCGACAGGTGAGCGGCGACATTACGAATCTTCTCGGCATAAGGGCGAGCGGCACGCATGCGTTCCTGCGCCTTGCGCATCTTCGCTGCTGCCACCATTTCCATCGCACGTGTGATCTTGCGCGTATTTTCAACGCTCTTGATTTTGGTGCGAATCTCTTTACTGCCCGCCATAACTCAGCTCCCCTTAGTAGACAGCAGTTGCCTTGAACGATTCGATCGCAGCCACCAGCAGTTTTTCATTGTCCGCAGACAGATCCTTGCTGGATTCGATCGCGTCCATCAGCGCTTTGCTGTTGGACTTCAGGTTCGTATGCAGCGCGGATTCGAATGCCAATGCCTTGGGCACAGGAACGTCGTCGAAGTAGCCCTTGTTCACAGCGAACAGCGTAGTGGCCATTTCGGAAACGGACAGCGGGCAATATTGCAGCTGCTTCATCAGTTCAGTCACCAGACGGCCACGCTCCAGTTGCTTGCGGGTCGATTCGTCCAGATCAGAAGCGAACTGCGCGAACGCAGCCAGTTCACGATACTGAGCCAGTGCCAGACGCACACCGCCACCCAGCTTCTTGATGACCTTGGTCTGAGCAGCACCACCCACGCGGGACACCGATACACCGGCGTTGATTGCGGGACGGATACCGGCGTTGAACAGGTCGGCTTCCAGGAAGATCTGACCATCGGTGATGGAGATCACGTTGGTCGGCACGAATGCGGACACGTCGCCGGCTTGCGTTTCGATGATTGGCAAAGCGGTCAGCGAACCAGTCTTGCCTTTGACTTCACCCTTGGTGAAAGCTTCGACGTAATCGGCGTTCACGCGTGCTGCGCGCTCCAGCAGACGGGAGTGCAGATAGAACACGTCGCCAGGATACGCTTCACGACCGGGCGGACGGCGCAGCAGCAGCGAGATCTGGCGATATGCCCAAGCTTGCTTGGTCAGGTCGTCATACACGATCAGTGCGTCTTCGCCGCGATCGCGGAAGTATTCACCCATGGTGCAGCCGGAATATGGTGCCAGGAACTGCATCGCGGCGGAGTCGGAAGCGGTGGCGGCCACGACGATGGTGTATTCCATCGCGCCGTGCTCTTCCAGCTTGCGCACCACGTTGGCAACGGTCGAAGCTTTCTGGCCGATAGCAACGTAGATACAGGTCATGTTCTGACCCTTCTGATTGATGATCGCATCGACAGCAACAGCAGTCTTACCAGTCTGGCGGTCGCCGATGATCAGTTCGCGCTGGCCACGGCCGACTGGAACCATGGAGTCGATTGACTTCAGACCGGTTTGCACGGGCTGGTCAACGGATTTACGCGCGATCACGCCGGGAGCGACCTTTTCGATCTTGTCGGTCATCTTCGCATTGATCGGACCCTTGCCGTCGATGGGCTGACCCAGCGCGTTCACTACGCGACCGCGCAGTTCAGGACCAACCGGCACTTCCAGGATGCGGCCCGTGCACTTGACGGTGTCGCCTTCGGTGATGTGCTCGTACTCACCCAGAATCACGGCGCCTACAGAGTCGCGCTCAAGATTGAGAGCGAGGCCGAAGGTGTTACCCGGGAATTCCAGCATCTCGCCCTGCATCACATCGGACAAGCCGTGCACGCGAACGATACCGTCGGTTACGCTGACCACCGTACCTTCGGTGCGCGCCTGGGTCAGTGCTTCGAAGTTATCGATGCGACTGCGAATCAAATTGCTAATTTCAGAAGGATTGAGCTTCATCTGGATTTCCTCATTCTTGATAATTCTTTATCAGGCTAGGGCAGTCGCCATTTCGCCAAGGCGCGTCAACGCGGATCCGTCGATGACCTTGTCTCCGGCGCGGATCACCACGCCACCCAGCAATTCTTTTTTAATGCGGCTTTCAAGCTTGATCTCGCAGCCCATACGTTTCTTCAACGAAGCCACTATCTTGTCTTGTTGCGCAGTTGACAGTTCAAACGGAGACTCAACCACCACATTGATCGATTTTTCCGCCTCGGCTTTCAGTGCTGCAAAGCTGGCTGAGATCTCAGGCAGTACAGAAACGCGCCGATTGTCGGCAAGGATACGCACGAAGTTTTGCAGTTTGGCATCCGGGCTTTTCCCCAGAAATGCCTCCATCAGCGAAGCCACTTGGGTTTTCGCAACCTTCGGATTGCCGATGATGGCGCGCACTTCGGGATGGGAGGCTGCTTCTGCCAGTGCAATGAGTGCATCCGACCAAGCCTGTAGCGCATTCAGCTTTTGAGCTTCCTCAAAGGCCGCCTGGGCGTAGGGACGTGCAATGGTTATGGCTTCAGACATGGCGATCAGATTTCCGCAACGAGTTTGTCGAGCAAGTCGTTATGTGCCTTCGCATCGATCTCTCGACCCAAAATCTTACCGGCGCCTGCCAGTGCGATTGAGGACACCTGCGTGCGCAGCTGTTCTTTGGCACGGAACACTTCCTGATCGATCTCTGCTTTCGCACCAGCGATGATGCGGTCGCCTTCGACCTTGGCCTGAGTCTTGGACTCTTCCACGATCTCGCTTGCGCGTTTTTCGCTATTGCCAATGATCTCGCCAGCTTTTTCCTTGGCCTCGCGCAGGATCTCTGCGGAACGACGGGATGCGAGCTCCAAATCCTGCTTGGCGCGTTCTGCATCTGCCAGACCGTCAGCGATCTGCTTCTTGCGCTCATCCAGTGCGGCCACGATCGGGGTCCACACGAACTTCATGCAGAACCATACGAACAGCGCGAACATGATCAACTGTGCGAGAAGAGTTGCATTGATATTCATGCAAGCTTCCTTTCTAAATTATGCGTTTCGCTTGCGCGAATCAGCCCACCACTGCGAACAGAACGTACATGGCGATACCGACAGCGATCATCGGAACAGCATCGACCAGACCCATCACCACGAAGAATTGTGTGCGCAGCATCGGGATCAGCTCAGGTTGACGTGCAGCGCCTTCCAGGAAGCGACCACCCAGGATACCGATACCTACAGCTGCGCCGAGAGCGCCCAGACCCATCATCAATGCGCCAGCGATGTACAGCAGTGCGTTTGCCATTTCCATTTTCAATTTCTCCTGTTAGATAAAAGTAAAGTTAAAGTTAAATGAAGCCGAAATTAGTGGTGTTCCTGATGCGCCATATCCAGATAGACCACGGTCAGCGTCATGAAGATGAACGCTTGCAGTGTCACGATAAGGATGTGGAAGATCGCCCAGCCGAGAGACAAAAGAATCTGCGAACCGAACAAGGTGACGCCGCCCAGCGAGAAGCCCGCCCAAGCACCGCCCATCAGTGCGATCAGGATGAAGATCATTTCACCTGCATACATATTGCCGAACAGACGCAGTGCCAGCGAGATCGGCTTGGCGATCAGGTTCACGCCTTCCAGCAGGAAGTTGACCGGCATGCCCCACTTGCCAAACGGCTGCAGGGTAAGTTCTCCCATGAATCCGCCCAGACCCTTCATTTTCACGCTGTAGTACAACACCAGCAGGAACACGCCGATGGCCATGCCGAATGTTGCATTGGGATCGGTTGAGGGAACGACTTTAAAGAATGGTACGCCCAGCGAGGACATCAGCAATGGGACCCAATCGATCGGGATCAAGTCCATCAGGTTCATCATGAACACCCAGAAGAAGATGGTCAGCGCCAGCGGTGCAACCATATTGTTCTTGGAACTAAAGGAGCCACGTACGCTTGTGTCAACGAATTCGATCGCCCATTCGCAGAAATTTTGCAAACTACCCGGTGTGCCTGTCACGATCGTTGTTGCTACGCGGCGGAATACAAACAGGAAGATCGCCCCCAGCAGGAATGACATAATCAGCGTATCCAGATTGATCGCCCAGAATCCCATGGCCTTCGCTTCTGCTGCGCTATGCGCGACACCCCATGTGCCGTCGGTCTGCTGACCATATGTCAGGTTCTGCAGGTGGTGCTTGATGTAATCGCCCGATGTGTGAGCCGCCTCGTGGGCTACCTCGGTTGCTGCATTCGCCATTTCACTGGACATTTTATGAGCCACTTTCCGTCTTGTTCTTTAACAATATGCGAGCTGCCAACAGCGTCGCCTGCCCTAATACAAATCCGCTGACAACCATCAGCGGAGAATCTCTCAGTATCACTAAGGCCAAGCCCAGCAATACAACCACCGATAAGAACCGCTCGGCGGCATAAAAATACATAAGCCGTAATTGTTGATGCGCGTCATGGACTGGTCGCTGAGTCGCTCGTGACATCCTCCAAGCAATCAACGCACCATTGAGAATGGAAATCCCTCCCCCACCTAACACTGCGATCGCATTTTGCGGCGAACTTCCCCAAGCCAGGACACCGCCTGCTGCCAACGTGACTAGCAATTGAAGCCGGATCACTTGACGTGCCGATTTTTTTTCTTGTTCTTCGGCTAGGAAAAGCGGCGGGATGATAGCGGCGTTCTCACGGGGTGTCAAACACTCTTGCAGCTGTTTTCCCATGGCTTCGAGCGCTTAGCCGGCCCGGGTCAGGCGCGATATCAATTCATCCAGATGGTCATTGCTTGCATATTCGATGACGAGTTTGCCATTACCTTTTTTCCCGGATTTGATCTCTACCCGAGCTCCGATCTTCTCGGCCAACTCCTCTTGCAGGCGTTCCGTGTCCCTATTCACCGGCTTGGGCTTGGCACCTTCTTTAGGTGCAGCAGCTCCTTGTTTTTGCACCAACATCTCGGCTTCACGCACTGACAACCCTTCCAGCACCACCTTGTTTGCCAGCATAATCTGTTGTGCCGGCTCCAGTGACAACAAGGCCCGCGCATGCCCCATATCCAGCTTGTTTTCCATCAGCATGCCCTGCACCTCAACCGGCAGTTTTAGCAGACGCAGCAGATTGCTTGCCGCACTTCTTGAGCGTCCGACCGCATCGGCGGCTTCCTGATGGGTCATCTGGAATTCGTCTATCAGACGCTGAATACCCACCGCCTCCTCCAGAGGATTCAGATCTTCGCGCTGGATATTCTCAATCAGCGCCATAGCCAGCGCTGCATTATCCGGAACAACTCTCACCAATACAGGAACTTGTGTCAATCCTGCCAATTGCGAAGCACGCCAGCGGCGCTCACCGGCAATGATCTCGTAACTACTGTTGGGCATTTCCCTAACCAGAATCGGTTGTATCACACCTTGCGATTTGATGGAGGCGGCCAGTTCCTTAAGCGATTCCTCGTCCATATGGCTACGCGGCTGGTATTTTCCCGGCTTGAGCTGATTAACATTCAATTCGCGCAATGATTCATTGGTCTTTGTTGCACCGCCACCCAGCAGCGCATCCAATCCCCGACCCAACCCTTTGTTTATCTTTGCCATTTTTATTTTCCGTTCAATTTAAGTTATTGAATGCCTTGTTTATTCTGCGCTCTATTCAGGATTTCTCCAGCCAGTGCCAGATAAGCTTGCGTTCCTTTGGATTGGGCATCGTGGTACAGCACTGGAACGCCGTAGCTGGGCGCTTCTGCCAAGCGAATATTGCGCGGGATGACGGTGCGGTAGACCTTCTCCCCGAAGTGCTGCTGCAATTGCGCAGAGACTTGCTGAGCCAGCGAGTTGCGCGGATCGAACATGGTTCGTAGCAATCCTTCGATCTCCAGCTGGGGATTCAGGCTTTCTCGCACCATACGTATGGTATTCACCAAATCACTCAAGCCTTCCAGCGCATAATATTCGCACTGCATCGGAATCATCACCGAATGGGCTGCGCACAAACCGTTCAGGGTCAGCAAATTCAGGGCAGGGGGGCAATCTACCAGGACATAGTCGTATTCTTCAGCGACCGCCTCGATCTCTTTCTTCAGCCGTGTTTCACGCCCCGCCACGTTCACCAGTTCGATCTCTGCACCCGCCAAGTCTCTGCTGGCCGCCAACACGTCATACTTCCCTTGTTGATAGCTTATTCTGGCTTGCGCAATGGTGGCTTCGCCCAGCAACACATCATAGACAGTCACTTCCTGCGCATGCTTGTCGATGCCACTGCCCATGGTCGCATTCGCTTGCGGATCAAGATCGACCAGTAACACGCGCTTTTTAGCCGCAGCCAAACTGGCTGCCAGATTCACAGTGGTTGTGGTCTTGCCAACTCCGCCCTTTTGGTTGGTGATTGCCATTATCCTTGTCATTCTGTCGCTCCCTATTGCCTGCCTGCAATCACCAGACTTCTTGATGCATCAAGGCCCGGCACTTGCAATGTGATGATGTGGTCGATCCTGTATTGCACGGGAATCCCCGCTTCCATTTTGCCCTTCATTGCAGCCCATCGCCCTTCTGGAGCAAGCAAGCCTTCTGTCAGACTGAAGAAATTCCCCAACTCGGTGAATGCCCGAGAGATTATCCCGTCGAACCTGGTCTCTTGCTGCCAGTCTTCTACTCTGCCGGTATGGACTCGCACGTTCTTCAAGCCCAATTGAATGACTACCTGCTGCACAAATCCCGTTTTTTTGGAATTGCTATCCAGCAATGTGAAATCCCAGTCCGGTCGCATGATGGCAAGCACTATTCCCGGAAGTCCGCCTCCGCACCCCACATCCAGCCATTTCCCCGCCCAAAGATGCGGCAGTACTGCCAGACTATCCAACAAATGGTAAGTCACCATTTCCGGGCCGCTGCTGATTGCGGTCAGGTTGTACACTTTATTCCATTTTTGCATCAAGGCCATATATTGGAGCAACATTGATTCCGTATCAGCACTCAACTCGATGCCCAATTGACGCGCGCCAGCGCTCAGGATCTGGCGTTCATTTTGCATCTTCGTTACCCGCCCAGCTTGTGCGAAATCCCCGCTTCAAATGCACCAGCAACAATGAGATATCGGCCGGTGTGATTCCCGAGATGCGACTTGCGTGACCGATGGTCTCCGGTTTTTGCAGATTCAATCTCTGTTGCGCTTCGATGGACAAAGCCCTCACCTCGCGATAGTCGAGCGTAGCAGGTAGCTCCAGATTCTCCTGAGCAGCCTGTTGTTGCACCTCTTGATTCTGTTTGGTGATGTAGCCTTGATATTTGGCACCAATCTCCACTTGCTGCGCCACCGCCGCTTGCGCCACCCTTTCGCCGCTATTAGGCAGCGACATCAGCGCGTCGTAGTTCACCTCCGGTCGCCGCAACAGATCGTACAAAGAATATTCCCGCTCGACGTTTTTCCCCAGCACACGAACAGCATGTTCTTCGCTAAGGATCGCCGGGTTGACCCAAGTTGTCTTTAAGCGCTGTTCTTCACGCGCGATCGCCTCGCGTTTTTCGTCAAATGCACGCCAACGCGCCTCACTTACCACGCCCAGATTCCAGCCGATCTCCGTCAAGCGCAGGTCTGCATTGTCCTCGCGCAACTGCAGTCTGTACTCGGCCCGACTGGTGAACATCCGATAGGGCTCCGTCACCCCTCTGGCAGTCAGATCATCGACCATCACCCCAAGGTAGGCTTCATTGCGTTTTGGACTCCACGCCTCTTTTTCGCATGCATGTCGTGCAGCGTTGATCCCTGCCAGCAACCCCTGTGCCGCCGCCTCTTCATAGCCAGTCGTGCCATTGATCTGACCGGCAAAGAACAAGCCTTCTATAGCCTTGGTTTCCAGTGATCGTTTAAGCCCTCTCGGATCGAAATAGTCGTATTCAATGGCATATCCTGGACGCAATATATGCGCATTCTCAAGTCCCTTGATCGAGCGTACCAGCGCTATCTGCACATCGAAGGGGAGGCTGGTCGATATTCCGTTTGGATATATTTCATGTGTCAGCAGCCCCTCTGGCTCAAGAAATATCTGATGCGAATTTTTATCGGCGAATCGGGTTATCTTGTCTTCGACGGAAGGACAATAACGGGGGCCCACCCCCTCGATCACCCCAGTGAACATCGGGGAGCGATCCAGCCCTCCGCGAATGATCTCATGGGTTTTTTCATTGGTTTCAGTGATCCAACATGGCAATTGTCTCGGGTGCTGTGCCGCGTTACCCATAAACGAGAATACGGGAGCCGGATCATCTCCCCACTGCTCTTGCATGACTGAAAAATCGATGCTACGACCATCTAATCGTGGTGGTGTGCCGGTCTTCAACCGCCCCACTGGCATACCCATCTCTCGGAGTTGCTCCGAAAGAGCGATCGACGGCGGATCACCCGCTCGCCCCGCCGAATAATTCGACTGGCCGACATGTATCAGTCCCGACAAAAAAGTCCCCGCCGTCAGGACAACGCTTTTTGCCGAAAAGCGAATCCCCGCTTGGGTTTTTACTCCCTCAATTCTATTTGCATTGACTATCAGCGCATCTACCGCCTGCTGGAACAACCACAGATTCGGCTGATTCTCCAGCCGCGAACGGATTGCTTGTTTGTATAGCAACCTGTCTGCCTGTGCTCGGGTGGCTCTAACCGCCGGACCTTTGCTGGCATTCAGAATTCGAAATTGAATGCCCCCCTCATCCGTCGCCGTGGCCATGGCCCCACCCAAGGCATCCACCTCCCTAACAAGATGCCCCTTCCCTATCCCGCCAATCGAGGGGTTGCAGGACATTTGCCCCAAGGTTTCAATGTTATGACTGAGCAGCAGCGTCTTGCAGCCTGCGCGCGCACTTACCAGCGCCGCCTCGGTTCCTGCATGGCCGCCACCAACAATAATCACGTCAAATATATCGGGATAATCCATCGTATTCGTGAATCACAAGGGGGGCGCATCTTACATCAGGGCGGCTGGCTACAAAACCACGTTTCACGTGAAACAATTGTTGTTTGCTCTATTGCCCTACTTCCCTACGCAAAACTTCCCAAAAATCTCACCCAGCAAGTCGTCTGCAACAAATTCTCCGGTGATCTGGTTAAGTGCATTTTGGGCTTGGCGCAGGGATTCTGCATACAATTCAAGTTGGGAACACAGGGTCTCCGCACCTCGCAGCGCTGCCAATGCCTGGTTAATTGCATCCATGTGCCTGGTTCTGGCCATGAATATGCCTTCTTCCCTGTGCCAGCCTATAGCGTTCAAGATGGCGGCTTGTAGCAGCTCGATTCCTTCTCCGGTCTTGGCAGAAAGGAATACCCGCATCGCCCCTTCATGACTTTCGATAGAAGCTTGTGCGCCGGTCAAATCGATCTTGTTATGTACAAAAATTGTCGGGGCTACTCCATTTTGGATCTCGGCCTTGACTAAGTCTTGCGCTGCTGCGGAGTCTGATTCGTCTATCAGCAATATGAGAAGATCGGCTTTATCTATACTTTGACGCGCACGGACAATACCCATCTGTTCCAATACATCCTCTGTTTTCCGAATCCCTGCGGTATCAACAAGATGAATGGGCACGCCTTCAATTTGTAGAGCTTGCCGTATAGTGTCCCGTGTAGTGCCCGGGATATTACTCACCAGCGCCACTTCTTCGCCTGAAAGTTGATTCAATAAGCTGGATTTTCCTGCATTTGGTGCGCCAATGAGCACTACTTGAGCACCCTCACGCAAAATATTTCCTTGGGTAGCCAGAGACTGTATGTGCTCAAGCTCTGCCCTCAAGACGCCCAAATCAGCTTGCAACCGGCCCGAATCAACACTGACAACCCCCTCCTCTTCAGGAAAATCCAAGGTTGCTTCAACAAAGACTCTCAGGCGTATGGTTTTCTCCAGAACAGAGGTGATTGCCCTTGAAAATTCACCAT
>Ga0208246_1001437_pt1 | contig 13322 bp, 15 predicted proteins | sample RifOxyD2_FD_184039 | JGI IMG/M metagenome (GOLD analysis project Ga0208246, IMG submission 184039) | Soil microbial communities from Rifle, Colorado - Rifle Oxygen_injection D2 (SPAdes) | ecosystem: Environmental > Terrestrial > Deep subsurface > Rock core/Sediment | place: Rifle, Colorado... | reverse complement strand
ATGGATTCCACAGGGAGCAATCTCAACCACAGTACCCGGCTTAAGAGACGTTTTTATGTTTGATGCTTCGTGAATCTGTGTCTTGAGTATAATAAGCCTTTTCTTTTCTTCAGTGTCTTTTGTACAGTAATAGGCATAAGCTCCGGGCGATGGGGTGACCCCGCGGATGAGATTGTGAATTCTTTGTGTCTCCTGAGACCACGGAATCAATCCATTTTCCTTTTTCAATTTGGGTGCAAAGGTCACCTCGTTTTCGTTCTGTTTCGTGTACGTGGCGCTTCCTGTTTCAATGCGGTTTAGCGTCTCAGTCAACAGTTCTGCACCCATAGAAGCCAACCTTTTTTCAAGTTCTCCTGCATTTTCACCTGGGAATACAGGTGTTGTTTTTTGGGCAATAATGTCACCCGCATCCATTTTAGCGGTCATGACCACGGCGGTAACGCCTGTAACCGGTTCGCCTTGTATAATTGCCCAGTTAATCGGGGCTGCCCCGCGAAGTTTGGGCAACAAAGATGCGTGAATGTTGATACACCGGTATTTGGGAAGATTAATAATTGGAATGGATAAGAACTGTCCAAAGGCAACAACAACAATACAATCTGGTGAAAGGTGCCGGAGTTGTTTCACGACTGCTTCCTCATTGATATTAACTGGCTGCATAATTCCCAATCCCAATTCCCGTGCTGCCTCTTTCACCGGCGAAGGACAGGGTATTTTGCTTCTTCCCTTTGGTTTGTCCGGTTGTGTAACAACAGCAATAATTTTATGTGTTGATGTTGCCAAGGAGCGTAAACTGGGAACTGCAAATTCAGGCGTTCCCATAAAGACCACATTCATTGTTTGATAAACCAACCTGTGTTTATAATATGTTTTTTCACGATTATCGCAAACGTTAATTACACAGGAATTTGGGTACCTTTATAGGACCGTTCAAATTCTTTCAGCTGAGGGGATATAGCCAAACGGTTGGCGGGGCTCATTTTGTCAATGAAAAGACAACCGTTGAGATGGTCTATCTCATGCTGCCAGGCACGCGCAGCAAGACCTTCTGCCTCTATTTCTATTTTTTGCCCTTTGAGATTATATGCCTGAGCCTTGATCCGTTGGGCACGGACGACCTTGCCCATAACACCTGGGAAACTCAAACATCCCTCTTCTTTATTCAATTCCCCAGTTTCTTCTATAATTACGGGATTGATAAATACCTTTTCCATATTTCTGTCACCATCACCATCAATAATAAGCAAGCGGACAGACCACCCTACCTGGGGGGCTGCCAACCCAATACCCTGCGCCTGATACATCAATTCCTGCATTTCCTCAACCTGCCGGTATACCTCTTTATTAATCTCTGTTAGTGGTTTTGCCCTTTGACGGAGCACGGGGTCTGGATAGATAACAATATTCACGTATTTTCTCTAAGATAAAATTAACATTGAAGTTTCCAAACATCGCATTACTTAGCATAAATATAATAAAAAAGCATAAAGAATGCAAGCTTCTTTCGTTTTCCTGTTGACTTTGGGTCGTAAATTACATAAATTATAAATTATTATTTTTTAAATTTATGCTAAATTTTTCTATTTAATTAATCCTGGTTAAAGGAGTGACATACAATGCCCACAATGAAATCAGCCAAAAAAAGGCTCAGGCAAAACATAAAACATAATTTGAGAAACCGGACTTATAAAAGCGCGTTAAAAACCCAGATGAAGAAGTTTTTGAATGCGATAAGAGAGGGAAATGCACAAGCGGTACAAGAAGAACTCCGACTAACGGTAAAAAAATTAGACACGGGCGTCACCAAAGGGATATTACACAAAAATACCGCAAGTAGAAAGAAGTCACGACTCGCAAAAAAGCTTAATCAGATGAAAGTCTCTGCGCAACAAAAAAGTTAATTATGCCTGAAACAATGCCTTGAGGTGGGCTTCTATACACAAAGGAAGGTCGGATAGATGATAACCACCTTCAAGGCATGATACAATCCTACCGTTACAATGCCTCTCAGCGGATTTCATGACAATCTCCGTTAATGTCCCAAAATCCTTAATCTCCATATTTAATCCACCAATCGGGTCTTTTTTGTAAATATCAAAGCCTGCAGAAATGATGATAAATTCGGGAACAAATTGATTTACCCACTGTTCCATAACATCCGTAAATATTTCAATATATCTTTCAGGCATCGTATCAAACGAAAGGGGCACATTGATGTTGAACCCCTTTCCTTTGCCCTGACCGTCTTCCTCTCTTCTGCCTGAACCGGGATAAAACGGGTATCGGTGCATTGAGAAATACAACACCGTTGGGTCGTTGTAAAATGTATCCTGTGTGCCATTCCCGTGGTGGACATCCCAGTCAACAATAAGGATTTTTTCCAGATGGTACTTTGACTGCAGGTATTTTGCCGCAATGGCTACATTATTGAAGAGACAAAAGCCCATCCCTCTTGCGGGAGTGGCGTGGTGTCCCGGCGGACGTACCAGACAAAAACCATTTTTCTCTTCCCCTTTCATGATTAAATCAATGGCCGTCAGGGGTGCGCCTGCCGCATGAACAGCCGCATCGTATGATGCGCGGGAAACTACCGTATCGCCATCCAGCCAACCACCACCGGTATCTGCGATCTGCTTGATGGTCTCGATGTAAGATTGCGGATGAACCAGTTTGACTTCCTCCAATGATGCGGCACGAGGTCTCTCCACTCTCAATTGATCCCAAAGTCTGCTCGCCCGAAGGTATTTTACAGTATTTTCAAGCCTTTTGGCATTTTCAGGATGGCCGTACCCGGTATCATGCTGTAAGAAGATGTCGTCATAAATAAGCAGAGTCATAGCGCAGCATAATCATATTCATAATTGCGAGTTGAGCTTGTAACTTCACCTATAACCTTCACTCGTAACTATACCCAAAACTTAAATAAAAGAAATTTTTACCTTGATTATCCCATTGGTTGTACGGATTCATACTATAACAAGCTATGAAATAAAGCAAGTTTTACTTGAAATTGACTTATAAATTTGTTATTTTGTGCATCGACTATTTACTTAACCTAATGATAATTACCTACTTAATATTTAGGAAGATAGCTGTAATTGACACACCTATGTAATTGTTGAGGGTTTCTGAAGCATGAGAAATTTCTTATCTAACTTTTTAGAACGATTAGAAACACGTATCTATAAATTCCATGGAAATGGGAATGGGAACGGAAATGGGAAATACCCGGTTACCGAACTGCCCAGGCATGAATTAAGATTTGAAAGCATTCCTGTGAGGACTGGCATAGATACTCATTTATTAGCCAAAAATCCATTGGATAGCGCCATAAACAGTGCACAACAATATCTGCTCAGCAATCAAAACCATTCCGATGGACACTGGGTAGGAATTTTAGAGGCAGATACAACCGTAACATCAGACTACATCATGCTCATGCACTTTCTCGGAAAGGTAGATCATGAGAAGCAAAGAAAGGCTGTGAACCTCCTCCTTGAACATCAACTTCCTGGCGGCGGTTGGAATATTTATTATGGAGGACCCAGTGAAATTAGCGCCTCGGTAAAGGCCTATTTTGCCTTGAAATTGGCCGGATATTCTGCCGATGAACTCTTTATGCAGAAGGCAAAGAAGTGCATTCTTGATATGGGCGGCATAATGAAGACCAACTGCTTTACCAAGATTTACCTTGCTATGTTTGGACAGGTTGACTGGCAAGCGGTACCTGCCGTCCCTGCTGAAATGATTCTTTTCCCGCCGGGTTTTTATTTTAGCATTTACGAGATGTCGTATTGGTCGAGGTGCATTGTCGTCCCCCTCTCTATTGCCATTGATAAAAAGCCGCATATTCCAGTAGGGGATGATCTGCTGAAAGAACTCTACCTCGTTCCCCGTGATAAGGTGGTCTACCGCATTAAGAGAGACCAGTCGGGATGGTGCTGGCACAATTTCTTTATTGACGCTGATAGTATTTTCAGGCGTTACGAACAGCACCCCATTAAATTTGTTAGAAAGATCGCCCTCCGGAAGGCAGAAAAATGGATGCTTGAACATCTTGAGAAATCCGGCGGATTGGGGTCCATATGGCCGGCAATCGTTAATTCCATATTTGCCATGAAATGCCTTGGCTATTCAGACGATCACCCAGCGCTGGTAAGCCAGCTAAGAGAAGTCGAGAAACTGGTGGTTTATGAAGAGGACAAGCTTTATTTACAGCCCTGCGTATCTCCCGTTTGGGATACAGCCTGGGCAATTATCGCACTTCATGAATCAGGAATATCCAGCACTCATCCAGCATTACAAAGGGCAGGAGAGTGGCTGCTCAGTAAGGAAGTCAGGAATTTCGGAGACTGGGCATTGAAGTGCAAGGTAGAAGAACCAAGTGGCTGGTACTTCCAGTATGCCAACGAGTTTTACCCCGATACTGACGACAGCGCTGCTGTGCTTATGGCGTTACAGCGCATATCACTACCAGAAGCATCACACAAGGAAAAGACATTTTTGCGTGGGTTGAGGTGGATTCAGGCCATGCAATGTGATGATGGCGGATGGGGAGCATTTGACCGCAATAACAATAAGGCAATTTTAAATCACATACCTTTCGCAGATTTTAATGCATTATTAGACCCAAGTACAAGCGATGTCGCAGGTCGATGCCTGGAATTTTTGGGGCGTGTTGGGTTTAGCAAGACATACGTTAATATCAGAAAGGCCGTAGAATTTCTCCAAAAAGAACAAGAAAAAGACGGTTCGTGGTTTGGGCGTTGGGGCGCAAACTATATTTATGGCACGTGGTCTGTACTTGCCGCACTCCTAGCGGTCGGAGAGGATATGAACAAGCCATACATCAAAAAAGCCGCTGAGTGGATGAAAAGTGTCCAAAATTCTGATGGTGGATGGGGTGAAACCATAAAGTCGTATGACGACCCATCACTGAAGGCAATTGGCAGAAGCACGTCATCACAGACGGCATGGGCGCTGCTGACGTTGTTCGCAGCTGGTGAAGTAAAATCAGATGCTGTAGAAAAGGGTATAAAATTTCTCTTAACGGGGCAAAAAGAGGATGGAAGCTGGGACGAGGTTGAATTTACAGCAACGGGCTTCCCTAAGGTCTTTTACCTAAAATACCATATGTACCGGAATTACTTTCCCTTGTTCGCATTAGGTAAATACCGCAATCTTACCCAAAAATCATAACAAATCTAGCTAAAGTTCCACTTAGCCATTTCTATGATATCAGATAATCGTTTTCCGCCTTCCAGTACTACGGTAGGCTCAAACCCGCAATGCATCATGCAATTCTTACAGCGGGGGTCATTCCCTTCCTGATACTTGTCCCAATCCGTACATTCCATATAATCATCGAAGGTTTTGTAATGGGTATCCGTAATGAGGTAGCAAGGGCTTTTCCAACCTAAATAGTTACGAGTTGGGTTTCCCCAGGGCGTGCACTTTAGGTTCCTTTCTCCCTTTAAAAATTTTAAATATAAGGGAGAGTTTAATATCTTATATCTCTTTGAGATTCCGTAAATAAATCCAAATTTTTCTTGTACCTCTTTTCGGCAAAGGAATATTTCATTCTCGTTGTGTTCAAAACTAAAACCAGGAGATACCAGCATACCATCCACACCCAGCTCATCCAGAAACGAAAATAATTCTTTAATTTCTTCTTCACTGGTATTTTTATATATTGTGGTATTTGTGCAGACCTTAAATCCTGCCTGTTTTGCCGCACGGATAGCGTTGGTGGCGCGCGCAAAGACCCCTTTTCCGGCAATAGCGTCGTGCGTCTTTGCAAGTCCGTCGATGTGGACGTTGATATTAAAATATTTACTGGGTTTCAGCTTTTTTATTGCCTCAGCTAATAACACGCCATTCGTGCATAAATAGATATGCCGTTTTTTATTCAAGATACCCCTGATAATCTTATCGATTTCCGGGTGCATCAGCGGCTCACCACCTGTGACAGTGACAACCGGCGTGGGGCTCTCTTCCACTGCCCGAATACATTCCTCAATACTTAATGTTTCTCGCATCGTATCTTTGTATTCATGTATGCGGCCACAGCCCTCGCAGGCGAGGTTACATGCATGGGTGACTTCCAGCATCAATACCAGGGGGAACCGTTTCTTTGATAAAAACCGGTTCTTAATCAGATATTTTGTCAAAGAAGACACTAACGACAGTGAAACCCTCATAAGAGGCAGGACTCCATTTTTTATGATAAAAGCGAAAAACCAGTAATATTTAAATGTAAAATGCTATACCAATTGTTTAATACTGTCAAGCGTTATTTAACGTGTTGTTTCTATAAAGTCGTATGAAACACCGTAGCAAAAACATTGCGCCATCACATTCCCCTTGGCAAAGAAGAACAAAAGAAGGGGAACAGTTTTCCCGAACATAAATTTTACCAAGGAATTGAATTATAATTGCAATAGGTCGTACTTTTTTATAATTGTATTGAAAATTATAACCAAATTTGATTCTATTTGTTTATTACTAAATTAGGCCTTCGGCAACTATTTCTATTTGCATGTAAGGGTAATTCATGAATTACCCCTACCGGTTTGAAATTCCTTGTACGTTTGAATTAGGAAGATTTATGATAGCGATATTCTTTGCATTAAGTCAGGAAATTGCGTGTTTGAAATCAAAGGTCAATATCCTGAAAAAGATCCGGCATGCCCATGCCACATTCTATCAGTCGGAATTTTGCGGTTTTCCATTAACCCTTGTTCAGATGGGTATAGGTAAAAATGTCTCTGATATTATCCAGCACCTATTAAAATGTTTCAGGATACAGTTAATGGTTTCTTCAGGTTTTGCGGGTAGTATAAACCCTGCGGTGGGTGTTGGGGATTTAGTTATCGGGAAACACGTCCTCTATTCATCCCAGGAAGAACTGAAAGGGGAAATCCAGATTGATTCTACACTATCCTGTGACGCAACAATTATGGATTTGGCCATTAAATTATGCGGTAATGACGCCTTTAAATCACATTGTGGAGACATTCTAACCGTTAACAAAATCATTCGTCAGTCTTCAGTAAAAAAACATGTCGGAAACCAAACCTCTGCAATAGCCGTCGATATGGAATCCTTTGCAATTGCAGAACGGGCACACGCCATGGGAATTCCTTTTGTTGTTACACGTGCAATTTCAGACGGGATAGACGAAGATTTAGAAATACACGAAAATATGGTCACCGAGAGTGGTAATGTCAATATATCAGCCACAGCACGTCATCTATTAAATAAACCGCACCATATTCCGTACCTGAATCGTCTCCGTAAACAGACCAAATCTGCCACAGACACTTTATCCGCATTCTTCCCAAATTTTATTACACAAATATATAACTCTTTGTTAACATAATTAGGTTGTGTAGGAATTTTCATTTTATTTAAGCGGTTTTTAAGGTGGTGTGAAGTGTAAAATCCCCCTTAGAAAAGGGGGCAAGGGGGTTGTAAACTTGTCCTCGTGAAAACGGGGATAACTCAGGAAAAAACACAAACCCCCTAAATCGTTCGACTGAGCTCACGACGAAGTCCCCCTTTGGTAAGGGGGACTAACTGGAGGTGAATAATGGCAAACAAAAAAATCGGAATTATCATGGGTAGCAATTCAGACCTCGAAACGATGAAGGAAGCCATAAATATGCTGAAGGAGTTCGAGGTAGATTTTGACGTAAATATCATATCCGCCCATCGTTCGCCGGAAAGAGCCCATGCGTATGCTATCGAGGCGGAAAAGAAGTACGAAGTGATTATTGCTGCTGCTGGAGGATCTGCGCACCTTGCAGGGGTTATAGCGAGTTTAACCCCCATTCCTGTCATTGGCGTTCCCTTGCAGACCTCCGGGCTGGGTGGATTGGATTCACTACTCTCCATGGTGCAAATGCCATCGGGTATTCCCGTGCCTACGATGGGTATTGGAAAGTCCGGGGCCATTAATGCCGCGATATTAGCGGTTCAGATAGTAAGCGTATCAGATCCAAAATTGAGACAGAAGCTCGTTTCATACAAAAAGAAGCTTGCAGACGAAGTAGCAAAAAAGGATAAAGAGATAAGAACAGAACTTGGACTATTGTAAATACAATATTTTACCGTTTCGAATCCCCGTTTTCACGAGGACAGGTTTTAATATAAGACAGGATTTACAGGATAAAATAAAACAAGGAATCTTGTAAATCTTCTTAATCCTGTCTAAATGAATTATTTCACAAGGGAGATGAAATGCCACTACCAACGATAGAATGGGATGGAGGTGTCAATGGTCGTATCCGACTCATCGACCAGACACTCTTGCCCAATGAATTAAAATACGTTTATTGTGAGGATATCAAGAGCATCTGGCACGCAATTAAGACTCTCATGGTAAGAGGCGCGCCGGCGATCGGTATTGCAGGCGCTATGGGTGTGGTGTTAGGTATTAAAGAGGTACAGGCAAAGGATGCTGATGCGTTCTTAAAGGAACTCAAGCGTGTAACAACTTATTTAGGTTCATCCCGTCCCACCGCAGTCAACCTCTTTTGGGGACTTGCGCGCATGGAACGCGTCGCGCAAGAGAACAAGGGCAAGTCCGTTAAGGACATAAAAGAAATCCTCCTCCAGGAAGCAATCAGGATACAAAATGAAGACAAAGTCATTTGCAGACAAATCGGTGAGAACGGCGCTGAATTCATCAAGGATAATAATGGAGTTCTCACCCACTGTAATGCAGGGGGACTGGCAACCGCCGATTATGGCACTGCCTTAGCCGTTCTCTTTAAGGCTAAGGAACAGGGCAAACATATCAAGGTCTTTGCAGACGAGACGCGCCCATTGCTTCAAGGCTCCAGGCTGACGGCTTGGGAACTAATGCAAGCAGGAATCGACGTAACTCTGATATGCGACAACATGGCGGCGCATGTGATGAAACTGGGAAAGGTGCAATGCGTAATTGTGGGGGCTGACCGAATCGCCGCCAATGGTGATACAGCAAACAAAATCGGCACTTACGGCGTCTCCATCCTGGCAAAGGAACACGGGATTCCATTCTATGTTGCGGCGCCGGTTTCTACCTTTGATTTAAGCATAAAATCAGGAAATGATATCCCTATCGAAGAGCGTTCTCCTGAAGAGGTCACCAACGGATTCGGCAAGAGGACTGCGCCTGAGGGGGTCAAGGTCTTCAATCCTGCTTTTGATGTTACCCCTGCAAAAAATATTGCGGCCATCATTACAGAAAAAGGGGTAATCAAAAACCCTTCTGTAGAGAATATCCAACGTGTCTTAGGAAATCACGCTAAATAAAGGAGAGTTTTCATGCACAGCTATTGGCACATCTTACAAATAGTATCGATAGTTACTATCCTCCCCATGTCACTTTTAAGCTGCGGTAGTGACCGGGTTAGTATAGAATTTAAGACGCCACGGCAAATTTACGTTGACGATTCAAAAACAGACCCGGATAAGCTTAATAAAGAACTAGAATATGATTTAAGAGAGGCGGAGAAAAAACGCCGGCAAAAACAACGTGAGGAAGAGGCGGCAATAAAAGCAAAAACAAAAGCAGAACAAAAAGCCAAAAAAGGTCAGCCGGTAGAGGAATAAACAGCCGAAGAAGAAACAACACAGTCAGAAGAAGCGGAACAGCCGACGCAACAAAAGTGATTCATATACAGTCTGCCTTCTGTAGAACCATAAAAACTTATGGGTTCGGATTCTTTCATATTTTCGAGAAATACTCTCGGTTATTCAATAGTAGACATCATATCGACTCTAAAAGAGATCGCAAACCATCCATATGGGTAAAAAATTACTCAGGAGAGTGGCTAAATGCTTAATTACACCACTGAGAAATATTTAAAAGCACAGCGACAAAACCAGCAGATATTCCGTTAGCTGCGGAGGAAAAAGCAAAATATGAAAAAAACAATGCTCGTTAGTAAGCATACAGTCCTGAGCGGGGCAAAAAGAAATCAGGCAGACAAAATATCTCAGGAGTTCGCAAATAATGTAAGAAAAAAACTGGGGAATCGCATAAAGCAAATTATTCTATTTGGTTCACGCGCAAGGGGCGATTTCTATGAGGGATCGGATTATGACATCTTAATTGTCCTTAATAAAAGAGAAAAAGATTTTCAGGAAGTGATACTGGACGAAAGCGTTGAAATAATGAATAAATATTATGCTTTAATAGGATGTATCGTTTGTGATGAAAAAGAATGGGAAAGAAAAAAACGATTTCCCTTAGGGCTGAATATATTAAAAGAGGGATTTGAATTATGAAGCCAATCGGTGACATCGATGTTATAAAGGCGATGCTCTCAAAGGCTCGTGAAAAACTGAAAACAGCCCGGATAGATTTTGACAATGAACGATATGATGACTCTGTTTCCCGTTCTTATTATGCGGTATTTCATGCCATTTCCGCTGTGTTGCTATCGAAGGGATTACATTTCTCATCGCACGGACAGACCTTAGGCGCTTTTAACAAAGAGTTTATCAAACCAAAGGAGTTTCCTGCATCATTTACAAAAATAATAGAAAAATTGTTTAATGGCCGACAAATGGGTGATTATGATATTGAAAGCTATCTTGACGCTGATACTGCAAAAGAGGATTTAGAGGAAGCAGAAAAAATTATAGATGCCTGCGAAACATATCTGGCAAAGATTTACAAAGTTTCAAAGGACTACTGGAAAGAATAATGCCAAAAGATTTAAAGAAAATTATGATTATTCCTACTAATAAAGTTAATAGTTCGGCAGGTTTTAATGAAGAAGTTAAAATTATGAGAGAAAAGGGACTTGGTAAACTCACGAAAAGCGTAAAAGCTTTTTTTACGGAATTCAAAAACCTTGATTTTAATGATTTATCGGAAAGGAAAATACAGGAACTTCTAAATATTCATAAACTTTCTGTCGATGATATACTTAAATGTTATATAACAAATGTCAGAATGTGAGTAATTTGAAAAATAAATAGTTACAGTGTGTAAATAACTTCTACACAAAACCACATGGTTCAATTACCTGGAAAAGAGAAAAAAAGGGAAGTTTTAAAATTATCAAAAGCATCAAGAAAAAGTCATTCTGATTTTTGGGAAAAATATAAAATTGTAATCAATGGATCCATATTTGTTCTCATATGTTTATATGTTTTCGTTTCACATGTTTCATCATAACAATAATGAAAGACAGCCTAAAATTCCTAAAGAAGAATGACTAATGAGTGCTTGCGAACAGTTGGTAAAATTAAATGGAGCAAGTTGGTTTGATTCAACAAAGAAGTCTGTTAAAGTATTTTTCAGAAAATACGATGATGTTTTCGGTCGTTTTATAGAACTATGCGCAAAAGAAGTAGAAAACATCGGACATCTGAAGCTTTTCAAGACTGAAAAAATGATAATCTTTAAATGAAGTAGATGTGAAAAAACACATTGAGATGCGCTAACATTAAAAATGATTGAATTAGAGTACTCATTAATAATTGAAGCAACTGAAGGGCCAGACTATTTTGGGTTTTATTCTCCAGATGAAGAAACAAGTCCCATCGCAGTATAAAGTCCTCACCATTGCCGGTTCTGACTCAGGAGGTGGAGCTGGTATTCAGGCGGATATTAAGACAATCACGGCTTTAGGTGGATACGCAACAACCGTCATTACCGCTTTAACAGCCCAAAATACCCTCGGTGTACAATCCATTTTCGAAATACCAGCATCCTTTGTGGGTCAACAAATAGATGCCATAGTGACTGACATTGGTACGGATGCCGTTAAGACAGGGATGTTGCTGAACAAGGGCATTGTGGATGTAGTTAGTCTGAAAATCAAAGAACATAACATCAAGCATGTTGTGGTAGACCCGGTCATGATATCCAAGAATAAAAAGAGGTTGTTATCTGCCGATGCCGTTAATGCCCTCACTTCAAAATTATTCCCCCTATCCCTGGTTGTTACGCCAAACGTCCCGGAGGCGGAATATATCTCAGGTATAAATATAAAAACTCCTTCTGACGCAGAAAAAGCCGCAAAATACATCCACCAGCTAGGTCCTGCGTACGTGCTCATAAAAGGCGGACATGCAGGGAAATCATGGGATATGAAAAATGAAGGCAAGGTGGTTGACATCCTGTATGATGGGAAGTCCTTTGAATATATTGAGGGTGAATACATACCAACAAAAAATACCCATGGCACGGGTTGCACCTATGCCTCGGCGATAGCCACCTGTCTGGCAAAAGGTTTTGGTCTAAAAGAGGCCGTTGTTCAGGCAAAGGAATTTGTTACTGCGTCTATTCGAAAGTCGTTCAATCCTGGCAAAGGATACGGAACTCTGGATCAGTTTGGGGCAATACAATTCCCTTGAATTACACAGCATTGATTGTTATAATTTTAGCAATACTATTTTATAATTTCTTTTTGAAAAGTATTTTGAAGCGTTCATTCTCAGCATCGTTGCGGTGAATTCATCAGGTAGCAGTTTGACACAATAGATACTTGTTTTGTATTGAGGATTTACTAATATGCAACAGGTTGCCGCATTAGAATCTAGTGTATTGGTGTTAAACAAGTTTTTCATGGCACTCCACGTAATTTCGGCAAAGAGGGCATTTGTCTTATTATGCAAGGAAACTGCCGAAGTTATTTCCGTGGACGATGGGAAATTCAGTTCTTACAATTTCGAAACATGGAAAGACGTTTCCCTCTACAAGGTAAAATCAGGTTTACCCGATGAAGATAATACAAGCTGGATCAGAACCGTATCTTTTGAAATTGCAGTGCCAAAGATTATCCGTCTTTTGTTTTATGAAAAACTTCCGCAATCCAATGTAAAATTTAACAGGCGGAACATCTTTGCACGGGATGAAAACAAATGCCAATACTGTGGCCGACGGTTTCCGACATCAGAACTCAGCTTAGACCACATTGTACCGAAGGCATATAATGGAAATACCACATGGACGAATATCGTGTGCGCCTGTACAGACTGTAATAAAAAGAAAGGGGGCAGAACTCCTATACAGGCGAGAATGAAGTTAATACGTAAGCCTGTCAAGCCAAAACATAGCCCCATACTAAGCTTGAAACTTTGTTCAGATAAATATCGCTCCTGGAAGCAATTTTTAGACGAGGCGTATTGGTCTGTACCACTAAAATAAACCCGTTCCTGGCTTTTGTCAGAGAATGCTTTGATAAGTTCGGAAATCTGAAAAATTTTTTGCAGTAATTACCCATCCCTACTTTTAGAGAATATTATTTAAAAGTCGTGGAAGAGGAGCGTTCTGATATTTGCTCCAGAATAATTCGAAAGGTATTGTATCCTTTTTC
>Ga0208246_1001431_pt1 | contig 13351 bp, 9 predicted proteins | sample RifOxyD2_FD_184039 | JGI IMG/M metagenome (GOLD analysis project Ga0208246, IMG submission 184039) | Soil microbial communities from Rifle, Colorado - Rifle Oxygen_injection D2 (SPAdes) | ecosystem: Environmental > Terrestrial > Deep subsurface > Rock core/Sediment | place: Rifle, Colorado... | reverse complement strand
CCCTGATATGGGAACCTCAATCTCACCTGAATACATCAAAGGTCTCTTTAAAAAAGATGACAGAATGTTAGTAATCCTTGACATTGACAGAATCTTAGACAAAGGTGAAATGCAGCGCCTTTCTCTTCAAGCTCATGAGGCCAAGCATGTACACAACGCAACAACTTGAGCGTACACGTAAACTTGCCTATAAATACAGTGGTATTACTTTAGGATCCAATAAAGATGTAATGATTTCAAATCGTCTCGATAAGCTAAAAAGAGATATGAAGAATGATGACATAAATGAAATTTTATCTATTGTTGAAAAAGGTGAAAATTATGAAATATTTATCAACACTTTTACAACAAACAAAACAAATTTTTTTCGTGAATCATTCCACTTTGACGACTTAAAAGATAGGGTTTGCAAGGAAGCCGTAAAAAATAACAACGAACTAAAAATATATTGTTCCGCTGCTTCAACCGGCGAAGAGCCATATTCTATTTTAATGACATTGGAAGAAGCAAAAGAAGAGTTTAGCTCTTCATATTTTAATTACTCGCTTATAGCAACAGACATTGATACCAATGTTCTAAATCAAGCATCTTCCGCAATATATGAGTGGGATAGAAATGCATATGATTTTCCAGACTGGATAAAACCGTCAAAATATTTTAAAAGGAAAACTCATCCTACCAGAGAAGGTGATTTTTTAATAAAAGTAAAAGAGCATCTTCAAAAAAGAGTAGATTTTAAAAAACATAATTTAATGACAAATACTTATCCGTTTAAAGCTGCTGAATTTGACGTAGTGTTTTGCAGAAACGTACTAATTTATTTTAATCAAACAGACCAAAATGAGATATTAATGAAATTATTTAAAACTTTAAAAATGGGTGGAACACTATATTTAGGACACTCTGAAAGTCCATTAGGACTTACGCCGTATGTAAAAAGATATGGGCAAAACATTTTTGTAAAAATAAAAGAGATATGATGAAAATTATTAAAGGAACGCTGGATTCAAAAGTAATAAAACTTACACAACCAGATAGTATAAAATATGTACAGAATCGTTTAACACTCGGTATTACCGGAGGTGAGTTCGCTATAACGTATGATGAAGACGAATTACCGATTGCTACACTGCTAGGTTCATGTGTTGCTGTTATGCTTTATGATGATGTTTTAAGATTAAAGGGGATGAATCATTTTTTGCTTCCATCATCATGTGCAAAAGGCGAGTCTTGCAGATTTGGACTATATGCGATGGAGTCTATGCTAAATGAGATGTATAAGCTTGGCAGTCGCAAAGAAAACCTAACTGCAAAAATTGCAGGCGGAGCTACTATTTTACAAAATCTTAGTGACAATATAGGAGAGAGAAACGTTATGTTTGCTCGTCATTTTTGTCGTTCTGAGGGAATAAAAGTGGTATCTGAAACTGTTTTAGGAAATAACGGTCGAGTAATAATGCTTGATAGTGAGTTTAAAACTATTACAAAATCAATAGCTAATCGTTCCATGGATGCAAGACTTGCTCAAGCTGATAAATCATTATCAAAAGTTGTCAATACTCAAGACAAATTTGATGAAAAATCAGTTACGTTATTTTAGAGGTATGACATGTATAATGTTCTTATAATAGATGATTCACCATTAATGCAAAGAATACTATCAGATAAAATTTCTCAAGTTGAAGATTTTAATGTAATTGCAACTGCATCCGACGCTTTTGAAGCTAGGGAGTTAATTAAAAAATATGAACCTGATTTAGTAACTATTGATATAAATATGCCAAAAATGGACGGTGTTACATTTTTAAAAAATCTTATGAGACTTCATCCAATGCCTGCCGTTGTTATCTCTACCGATGCATCTAAGCATAATGAGGTTTTTGATGACGGAGCAGTAGGATTTATACAAAAAAAAGGCATTTCAGAGAGTGAGCAATCATTTTTTAACCGTATAGAAGACACTCTCATGCGTCTTACGTTTTTAATAAACAGATACAAAGCAAAAGCAAAAAAAACAGTTCCGGAAATAGAAACAGCGAAAATTCATCCTGATGTATTACTTGAAAAAAGCCCCGCTCTTATACCCGGTTCCAAACTTATAGCTATAGGTGCTTCAACCGGGGGAGTTGAGACTTTGATTGAGATTTTTTCAAAACTTCAAACACCACTGCCACCTATTTTAATAACTTTGCATATTCCGTATGGATTTTCGGGAAGTTTTGCACAAAGATTAAACAAATTATCTTCTCTTAACGTTTATGAAGCAATTGACGCTCAAAAGATAGAAAATTCATCGGTTTATTTAGCACCCGGAAATAGACACATGACTTTAACAAAAAATAAAGATGGCTACTATATTAAACTTCTTGATGGTTCTAAAATAAGCAGACACAAGCCAAGCGTTGACATACTTTTTAGAAGTGTTAATAATGTCGCAGGTTCTAGTGCCATGGGAATTATGCTAACAGGTATGGGTGATGACGGTTCTATCGGTATGAAAGAGATGTATGATAACGGTGCATTCACTATAGCACAAAGTCAAAAAAGATGTGTTGTATTTGGCATGCCTTCAAAAGCAATTGAGGCAAATGCGGTCAGCAAAATAGTAGATCTTGATAATATTTGCGACTCAATCAGGCAGTTTAGTTCACAAAATATTTAATGGTAACTTTTAATGCCTACCGAATTATTAAACGAAGCACCAATAACTCAAGACGATGTTTTAAATAATTTAATTGTAGATATTGTTACAAAGTTATCAATAATTCAAGATTTATATAAAATACCTACGGGGTGGTATAAATCACAAAATAACAAAATAGTAATTTTATACAAAGGTCAGTTACCGGTATTTCATTCTAATATATTTACTGCTATTGACACATTAATACACCAATATAATCTCCGTTCTAAGTATCAATTTATCTATTACAATAATCCTAAAAATAATAAAAATAAAGACAGTAGCCATGCTAACAAATTTGTAGTTCTTGAAGAAAGAAGCCTTGTTCAAAAAGCAATTAGAAATTGTGAGATATTAATGCTTGAGAATGAAAAATGGTTAAGTGCGATGATGAGACGCAAAATTTATAAAGCAATTCACAAAGCAAATTCACAAATAACTTTAGACTATAGTAAATTTCTTTCTATTAGAAACGGCTTAGTTGAGAACTATCAAATTATGTATGAAAATACAAGAGCCGATAGAGAAAAAAAACGATTAAAAAGAATCGTCAATTTTTTTGAAAAAATGACATACGATGATTATATAGATTTACACTAAGATATTATTGCAACAATACTGCAACACTTAGCTGTTATACTCCTGATATAATTTTTACAATCTAAGGACTTTGATGCAGAGCAATAATTCACATCTTACCGATAAATACAAAGCGGATATTCATCAGCTTCAGCAAGATCTCGAACAAATAAACAAAAGTCTCTTTGATGCAACGGCGCATACTGCTATTTTACTTGTTAATCATAACGGTGAGCTTTTACAAGCAAATAACTATTTTCACCAAATATTTGATGAACCGATGAAACAAAGTCATGCTACAAAAATTCAGGCTCTTCCTATTACTGATACGTACGGTTCATGTGCCAATGACACTTGGTTTGAATTTTTAACATTTAAAGATGAGAGGATGCTTCCCAAAGTTGAAATAAATATCAACGAAAAACTCCTGTATTTTACGATTATTTCTACTATTATTGACAATAAGGAAAGTGATTCGGATGCACATCATGCCAGATATATTTTATCACTTACCGATATCACAAATGTAGTTGAATTACATAAAAATGAAATCAGTATTTCAAAAGAACTTGCATACAAACAAGGGATATTTGATGTTACAAGCGAATATATCCACAATATTGGAAATATTGTAACAGGAGCGCAGCACCTCTCCGAAAGAATTATTAGAAACCTTGAGCCTATGCAGTTCTTTTTTAAATATTTTGATCATATTAAAGAGCAGTTAGAAGGAAATACACAGTTTATAAAAGAGACTCTTATAGAGGAATATCTAAAAAACTCAAAAAAAATCGAAATGAGCCTTAATATCATTGAGTCATCTTTGACCGATACTATTAAAAATGTTTTGGACAGTGATATGAAAAATCTTCAAAAAGCCATCGGTAACATTGCTACAACTATAGCTTATCAACAGGAATTATATAAAAATACAAAAAACAATATGGATGAAGTTGTTAAATTTACAGATCTTATTGCTGAAATTCGCAGTGTAATCGAGCCGCAACTTTTTAAACATGATATAGCATTAGTTCTTGATATTCATCCTTCACTTACATTTAAAATTAATCGTATTCATATGTTTAACGGTATATTAAATCTACTAAAAAACTCGATTTATGCAATTAATACTGCAGATGTTAAAAAAAATCTTTTTCCAAAAATTATAAAAATTACGGCAAAAAGCATTCCTATTGAGGGAAGTTTTTTTGAACTAGACATGATGGCAAACGATACAATAATTATGGATGAAAACATAATAATTGAAGTTTATGACAATGGTATCGGTATGGATGGTGATACAATTAAAAATGTCTTTTTGCAGGGGTTTACGACAAAAAAAGACGGGCATGGATTGGGACTGCATTCATTTGCCAACTTTTTAACAGGAAATGGGCATAGCATAACATGTGATTCAGAAGGAATCGATAAAGGGGCACTCTTTACAATTACTCTTACACCTAGGAGCAGATAATGTCAACACAGGTTCATAATGTTCTTACTATTGACGATGATATAACTATCTTAGATGCCTATTTGTCTATCTTATCTCCATATCAAAAAACTAATCTAGAAGATGCAATTTTGCAACTTGAACAACTGCATGATATAGAATGTAGTGCTATTGAGCCAATGGAAAAACCTATGAGCTTTAATCTTTATCAGGCTAATAACGGATTAGACGGTGTTGAGCTTTTTCGTAAAAAACACGAAGAAGGTCTCTCAATTCCTGTATGTATTGTTGATATGCGTATGCCAAACGGCATAGATGGACTAGAAACCTCGTTGCGCCTTAAACAAATAGATCCAAATGTGCATATTATTATTGCGACTGCTTATTCAGACAGAACAAACAAAGAGATTTTAGATGCTCTTAAGAGCAATACCTACTATATAAGAAAACCGTTTAATAATGAAGAGATTTATCAGTTAGTGCATTCTCTTTCTATTAGTTATTGTGCTACAAAAACTATTCAGCAACTTAACAATGACTTAGAACTCAAAATTGAAGAAGAACTTAAAAAAAACCGTCAAAAAGATTCATTGCTATTTCAGCAAGCAAAACTTGCTGCAATGGGCGAAATGATAGGTAATATAGCTCATCAATGGCGTCAGCCGCTAAATATTATTTCCATGTTGTTTCAAAAAATGCATCGTCAATACAAAAATGGTTCACTTGATAATATAGCAATGGAAAATACCGTAACGCAAGCAATGGCCACAATCAACCATATGTCACAAACTATAGATGATTTTAGAAATCATTTTGAACCAAACAAAGAAAAGATTTACTACAACGTATCATCAGCAATTGAAAATATAATTACTTTACTAGAGCCAAGTTTTAACCTTATTAATATAAAATTAGAGACCTCTATACAATCCGAAATTCAACTCTACGGTTTCCAAGAAGACTTTAAACAAGTTTTACTAAATTTATTAAATAATGCAAAAGATGCCATCGCATCGAAAGCTATATCTACAGGAAAAATTTTATTAAAAGTTACATTGCTTAATGATAAATCAGGTGTTGTTGTTTCAATCCATGACAACGGTGTAGGAATTGACAAAAACTATATAAACAAAATCTTTGAGCCATATTTTACTACTAAACATAAATCACAGGGAACAGGAATAGGTTTATATATGTCAAAACGCATTGTGGAAGAACGCCTCGAAGGAGTTATAACTGTAAGTAGCACTGAAGAAGATACTTGTTTTAGTATTCTTCTTCCAATAACCAATCATACAAAAGGACAATAATGGAAAATAACAGCAATTTAACTAAAAAACTTCATGTTTTATTTGTTGATGACGAACGCTTAATAAGAGAGATGGTCTCAGATATGCTAAGTTATACGGTAGGGCATGTTTCACTTGCCTCAAACGGCAAAGAAGGGCTTGACTTTTATCTCAACTCACTACGTCCTATCGATATCGTCATTTCCGATCAAACAATGCCTATTATGAATGGACTTGACATGCTGGAAAAAATAAAAGAACATAATCCATCTCAAAAGTGTATTATGATTACAGCTCATTCTGAGGCAAAATATATGCTTAAAGCTATAGAAATAGGGATTGAGCATTTTATGATAAAACCCGTAATATTTGATAAACTTGATACGATACTTTACGATTTGGCATTTAAAATAGAACAAGAGATATCTCATAAAGAAAAAGAGGTATTAAATCATCGTCAGCAAATACAACATGCATTCAATTCTTCACTGACGTCTCTTGTAAATAATATACCGTTGCCGTCTTTAATTTTAGATGAAAAGGATCAGGTAATAACAGGTAATAGTGAAGCGCTCTCTATCTTTGTAGGTACAACTTACTATAAAAAATTTATTGATAAACAGCTGAACTTTAAAGACATTCTTTCAAAAGATGCTCTAGAGCAAATTGAACCGTTAATCTGTGACTGGAAAGAAGAGTTTTTACTTCTTGAAGAAAACCTCTCTTTTGAAATTGAAGGAAACATTTATAAACCAAAAATAAAACGAATACTCTCAGATAACAATATTCGTTTTTATATTATCTGTTTAATAGAAACTCTTAATTAAAAAGAGAATATAAAATGATTAAAATTATTCAATCTTATGATGTAAAAGCGAGCGTAATAGCAATTAACTCTGATGAAAGCTCTGTTTATTTTACGGACTGCGAAGGGAATCTTCATGCTGTAAACAAAACCAATTGGAACATAACCACAGACTCATTAGTACCGGACACTCAAACAGCTCTTCACAGGTTTCAAAAAGGATCCGCTTTTAGCCAAAATGGTCATGTTGCATACAGTATGCAGGAAAATGGTAGCTGTGCCTTATGTTTGAAAATTTCTACTATAGAGCAAGAAATAAAAGACTCTGATAACACTATTTACGATAAAGCTATTGTGATACATGGAAATGATCAAAAAGCTGAAGTTGTATCTTTTTGTGGGGAAAAAGGAGAATACCTTTTTACGGGGGGCAACGACGGTAGAGTATATATGTGTAGCAGTGAAAACGGAAAAATTTTAATGTCACTAAAACCAAAACCGGAATATATCTCTAGCATTGCGGTTGATGAGAGAGGCGGGTTTGTAGCATACGGCGCATTTGACAAATCACTTACAATTCTAAATCTTAGACATCAAAAAGAGCATCTCAATACATTTTTAGGTGATGTAATAGAACACTCTTTTTTTTATAATGACTCAAAATATTTTTATGCAATAGGACGTGACGGAAATTCATATATATATGATTTTAAAACAGGCACCATGTCAAAAAAAGCTCTTTTTGTATCATGGCCAAATTGTTGTATAGTAGATGCAAGTCAAAGATTTGCAATCGTTGGAGCACGCAACGGAACTATTTATGTAGTTAAATTATCCGACAATTCAATATATTCATCTTTTAAATTAGACCAAAAAGGAATCAGTTCATTACATATTAAAGATGAAAATCTCTTTATAGGGTTTGAAAACGGGTGGATGTACGTCATCAACATGCATGCATATATTGATAACTTTTCTCAAGCACTAACCGTTAAAGATTTTAAAAACGCAAAAAGATGCTTAGATAAAAATCAACTACTGACTATTCATCCTATGTCAGAAATGTTTCAAGAAGCATGGGAAGATATGCTAAAAGAGATTATTAACCAATTTTCAACAGGAAATTCTGCATCGGCTATGGAATTTGCGGAACCCTTTTTATCTGATGAAAAACACAAAAAAGAGTTTAACGCACTACTACAAAAACAAAAAGAGTTTGAAAATTTTTCAATTTTAGTTCAAAAGAAAGAGTTTTTTGATGCTTACGGTATGCTTCAAAAAGCTCCTTATTTAAGCAAAACAGATAGCGCCCGCAAACTTGAGCTATATTTTTTAAAGAATTTTGCAGAAGCAAAAAAAATGATTTCTGCCGATTCTTTAAGAAATATAACTAAGGCACAGGAGCTGTTAAAACCATTTAGTCTTATTCCAGAAAAAAAAGAGATGATAAATTCATTATTTAAAAATTATGAAATTTATTTAAAAGCAGACTCTATGATTAAAGAAAAGCGCTTTAAAGAGTACTTTATATTGACTGCTGAATTTAAATTTTTAACGGCAGAAGATATTTATACGAAAGTGTGTTCTCTTGCAGAATCTTCAATTTTTAAAATTAAGAATCTGGTTAAAGAAGGTAAATATCAAGAAGCTTTTAACGGTATTAAACAAATTATTGTTTTTTTACCATATAAAGAACAACTAATGCGAATAGCACAAGAGATTCAACTTAAACAAAAATTTTTAGAGCTAATTAAAAATAATAATATTTTGGAAATTTATGAACTTGTTGAAAAACATACTGAATTAGAATCTCTTCCTGAATTTATACGATATGACAAAACATTTGATGACGCACTATCAAAAGCAATGCTATATGTTGCTAACGGGGAGATTAAAATGGTGCAGCAAATTTTATTTCCTTATATAAAAGTCGCTGTTTTTAAGGCAAAAATTCGAGAATGTGTTCGTCAAGCAAGTTTTAATAAACTTTCTGTTCTTCTTAAAGAGAACTCCATTAGCTCCGCTAAAACAGTTGCTCTATACTATCTAAGAGAGTTTGGAAAAGACAAAGAGTATGAAAGATTGCTTAAAACGCATGGATTAAATTATGAAAATATATAAATTTGCAACATACTTGCAACGTTTAAACTGTATAGTTTCATTGAAACAAATAAAAGGCAAGCTTCCACACTTTGCATTATAAAACAAAAAAACTACTGTTAAGAGCATCTTTCTTAATGCCTTTTTTTGTTTCACTTCTCCGATTCTAATACATCAACAAATATCATATCAAACATTTTTTTTGCAACAAGATTGCAACACAATAGCCATATAATTTTACCTGAACTATATTGCTGTGTCACACTTTAAACTTGAATTATCAAAGGAAAAAAATGAATGTTAAAAGTAAGTTATTAAAAAATTTAGATATGTCTGTCAAGAAAAAGTTACTTGTCTTGATAATTGTTTCAGTTACCGTAGTAGTATATTTTACAACTATATCTTTTTTAGCTGATTATAAAACATACGAAGAAAACAAATCTATTAAAGAATTAGTAGAGCTCTCTACAAAGGTAAGTTCTTATGTACATGAAACCCAAAAAGAGAGAGGTTTAACAGCAGGATTCTTAAGTTCTGATAAAGGTATAATATTTCAAGCGGCGTTAAAAGAGCAAAGAAAACTGACACAACAAGCCCTCGCTAATTACTATGAATTTTTAAAAACTTTTAATACTAAAGAGAATAGTATAAAAGAACAAATATCTGTTATTCAAACCTATTTGAACGGTTTAGACAATATTAGGACTAAAGTAGATACTCAAGATATAAAAATAGCTCAGGCAATAAGTTTTTATACAACCATGAATAATGAGTCTCTAGCTCTTGTCGTATCATTGTCGAAATTCTCTTCCAATATAGTAGTATCAAATGAGTTGGCATCTTATGCAACCTTTCTTTTGGCAAAAGAGAATGCCGGGATAGAGAGAGCTATTTTATCTGGAGTCTTTTCAAAAGATAAATTTAACAAAACTAACTATAAAGAATTTATAGAATTAGTAAATGCCCAAGAAACTTATATTTCTTCTTATATGATAATAGCTCCGCAATTATTCAAGGATGAATATACTAAAGTAAAAGTATCTTCAGATGCTTTTAAAGAAGTTCAAAAATATAGAGAAATAGCTTTTGAAAAATCGGACACAGGAGAATTCGGTGTAAATCCCAAGATATGGTTTGATACTATTACTAAGAAAATAAATATTCTAAAAGATATTGAAAACAAGATATCTAATGAGATTTTAAAAGGGATAGATACTCTTTTATTCAAGTCTAAAGAGTCTTTATTTTTTTCAGCAACAATAGCTTTTATTAATCTTTTTATCGAGATGTTACTTGCATTTATTACTTTCTCATCTGTTGTCAATTCTATGGAAAAAGTTAGAAACGGATTATATGGATTTATGAGATATATAAATAGAAAACAAAATAATGTTGAATTTATTGAGCTTGATTCAAACGATGAATTCGGACAAATGGCAAGAGAGATGAATAACAGCTTAAAAGAGATTTCTAAAGGTGTAGAACAGGATAAAAGAGCAGTCGAAGATATGTTAGAAGTTGCTAGAAAAGTTAGCGACGGTTTCTTTATATATAAAATAAAAGAAAATGCGGCAAACATTGAACTACAAAACACTATTGATACATTTAACGGTATGATAGATAATATTAGAAAAAATACAGATATTGCTAAAGAGTGCTTAATTGAATATGCCAAAGGAAATTACAACCATAACATAAAAAATGTAGATATAAAAGGTAACCTTGGGTCATTTATATCTACACTCTCTGCTTTAGGTCAAGTTAATACTGATATATTTGCCATTATGAATAAATATGCATTTGCTATGAAAGATAAGGCACAAAGCATGACGGCTCTTTCTGAGAATTTATCAAATGCTTCAAACGAACAGGCTACTTCTCTTGAAGAGACAAGCGCATCTATGGAACAAATGACAGCAAACATACAAAATAATGTAGAAAAAACTGCAGAGGTTCAAAATATGGCTTCTGACGCTAGCAAGGCTGCTAAAGATGGAATCAAACTAGCCTCTGACACTTCATATGCAATGGAAGATATAGTTAAAGCAGCAGATAAAATAAGCGATACGATTGCTATGATAGAAAATATAGCATTCCAAACAAATATACTGTCTCTCAATGCAGCAGTAGAAGCAGCAACGGCAGGAGATGCAGGAAAAGGGTTTGCTGTAGTTGCTCAAGAAGTAAGAAACTTGGCTACAAAATCGGCAGAAGCAGTAAAAGAGATAAGATTAAGTGTAAATGAAGCACAAAATAGTGCTAAAGGAGGTAGAGAAATAGTAAATCAAATGATAAATAGTTTTGATGTAATTGCCGATAAAGTAACATCTACTACAGATAATATTTCACATGTTGCAAATGCATCAAAAGAACAAATCGCAGGTGTGACACAAATAAATAATGCTATAACGGAACTTGACAAAGTTACACAAAATAACTCAAGAAGTGCTTCAGAGATATATTTCATGTCTTCTGAATTTTTAGATATGGCAAATCAAATAGAATTAATCTTGTCAAAATTTAGCTATGACAAATCGGCACAAAAAAATGGTTGCGATATAGATATGATATTTAACATGAATAAACTTAAAATTGATCATGTACTTTTCAAAGAAAGATATTATGATGAAACAGCAAAATCAGATAAAAAGTTCAAAGTAGTAGATAGCCACTCATGTGCATTGGGAAAATGGATAGATAATAATAAGACTAAACCGTTTGCAAAAACTTCGAATTGGCAAGAACTTATAGATGTACATGCACATGTACATCAAGGAGTACAAAGCTTTTGTGACGATAATATAGATAATTTATCTTTTGACACAATATCAGAGACGGCAAAAAACATAGAAGAGGATACTTTAAAAGTATTCAGTGCTTTAAATACTGTTAAGCTTGAAAATTGTTTATTAAACGAAGGTTCATTGTCAAATTAACCATACGGTATATACAATTTTTATTATAAATATATTATGCAAGGAGTTATATTATGACAATAAAACAAAAACTATCTTTAGGTATTGGGATTATAATTGCAGGCATTGTTTTAAATACTGCAATAGGAAGTATAAATCTTAATAATGTCGAATTTTTAAGTAAACAAACAGCAAAAGAGTCGGTTCCTTATGCAATTATTGCAACGGATGCAAAATATCAAAGCGCACAAATTCAGCAATTTGTTTCATACGCGTCTTTAACTCAAGACACTAAAGCCTTACAAGAAGCACAAAAGGCTCATTCTTTTTTTACCGCTGACATAGAAAAATTTGAAACTATGTACAGAGACAAAAGTAATAAGAGAGGAATAGAAATTATTACTGCAATTAAAGACAGTGAGATTTCATTTTATGAAACAGGCTTATATATGGTAGAAGCATATAAAGTTAGTAAAGCAGAAGGTGATTCAATAATAGCTATTCTTGATGAAGAAGCAAAAAAGTTAGCAGTTGTTATTAATGAACTTCAAAAAGAACAGGTTGATGAAGCATTAAACAATTCAAAAGAAACTATGGAAAAGTCTTCCTTTGTGCTTTATACCAACTTAATATTGGGAATTGTTAATATAATTATAGGTGTCGTAATAGGCATTATCATAACAAAAACAATAACAACTTCTTTATTAGAAATCCAGACAGGTCTTCTTTCTTTTTTTCATTTTTTAAGTCGTGAAACAAAAAAAGCCAAAATGATAAATTTGGATACCAAAGACGAATTTGGAGAGATGGCTACCGTAATTAATGAAAATATTAAAAAAATAGAAACTGAGATTATGCTTGATAACGAAGTTATTGCAGATATTAGAAGTGCTTGCGATGATATTTTAGAAGGCAATTTTCATACAGAACTCACTACAAACACAACAAATCAAAATATTGAACAAATAAAAAAATCTGTTGCGGAAGTTATTCATTATCTTGATATTAACGTTGCAAATGATTTGAATCTTTTATTTGATCAAATTAAAGCATATAAAGAAAATAATTTTGCTGTTCGAGTTCCAAGGGACGGTGAAGTAGCTATAGCATTAAATGAACTTGGAGACGAGATTTCAAAAATGTTGACTGAATCTTTAACCAACGGCATAGACCTCCAAAACGAAGCTTCAAGCTTAAAACAAGCCGTAGAAGCACTATCGACTGCTTCTAACCAACAAGCCGCATCACTTGAAGAAACAGCCGCTGCTATGGAAGAGATGACATCTAATGTACAAAACAATGCTTCTAAAGCAAACGATATGGCTTTTATGGCTAAAGAGACGGACAGTGCGGCTAAAGATGGAGCTATGCTTGCTTCAAGAACTGCATCTGCTATGACTGAAATTCAAAGTGCAACTAACTCTATTAACAGTGCAGTAGCTATTATTGAAAACATTGCATTTCAAACTAATATCCTCTCACTCAATGCTGCAGTTGAAGCAGCAACTGCAGGTGATGCAGGTAAAG
>Ga0208246_1001424_pt1 | contig 13415 bp, 10 predicted proteins | sample RifOxyD2_FD_184039 | JGI IMG/M metagenome (GOLD analysis project Ga0208246, IMG submission 184039) | Soil microbial communities from Rifle, Colorado - Rifle Oxygen_injection D2 (SPAdes) | ecosystem: Environmental > Terrestrial > Deep subsurface > Rock core/Sediment | place: Rifle, Colorado... | reverse complement strand
CTTTTATATAATTCTATTTTGTTCCTAGCTCTCCTCGGTTATTGAATCCGAGGGAATCATTTTTACAAAGTTATTTTTTGTGTACTTGCACGTATCATTACCAGAGTGCATTTGTGTGCACTTCTACTTGCCCGCCACTTCGGCGGGGTTAATATACGTTCTCATCTAACTCCAAACATACGATGCTTGGGCTAGAAATTTTCAAATATTTCAAGGAACACTCGCTGTCTAAAACAGCTTTTTATAAGTGTTTTAAACAGTGCAGTCCATTATACTCATATTCGTTTGGGAGTCAAGGGAAAATTACACAACCTCTCCCGGCGTCAGAACGCCACCCTCCCCTTAACTAATGGGAGGGTCGAGATCTCCACCTCCCATCGGATGAGGGGAGGTCGCTATTCTGATAACGGGAGAGGTTGATATACGGGGCGGTTGTTCTACCGCCTAATCAAAAAATACCGCAATTGTGGATAAACCCATTTTCTCTACTTGCTATATCTTATAAAAGTACCAAGGGCAATAATAAGAGCACCGATCATGACTTGAATCCAATTTGTATGTAAAGTACCATTAAAAGCAAACAAAGTTGGGTTACCAAGAAACCCTGCAATAGCAACTACTGCACCGCCAATAATTAGAATTCCACTTAGTGGAGTAATAAAATTATTTTCCATATTTATATTCTACGCCTTCTTCTGCCACTTCTCAATAGTTACTAACAACGCCGACGCAATAAAGATTGAAGAATACGTACCAATGGCCACGCCGATGATGAGGGCGAGGGAGAAGTGACGAGTGGCTTCGGGGCCGAGGAAATAGAGAACGAAGAGGGCCAAGATGGTAGTCATGGAGGTGTTTATAGAACGGACGAAGGTTTGACGGACGGACTCACCTACTATTGTCTCAAAGGTTTTTTTGTCATTATCACGGTTTGAGTGACTCAAATTCTCCCGAATTCTATCATACACCACAATGGTGTCATGAATGGAAAAACCAAGAATGACCAGAAGTGCTGTTACAAACAACGTATCCACCTCATAGCCCTTAAAATGGCCTAGTATGGAGAAAACACCAGTTGGAATAATCACATCATGAGCTAAAGCCACAATGGCCATAAGGCCGTATTTCCAACTTTGAACTGGCTTGGATACTTTCCTAAAAGCAAAAGTAATAAAAAGAACAATACAAAGGATAACCAAAATAATAGAGATTATGGCTTTTTGAGCCGCTTCTTTACCAATAAGTGGGCCGATAGAATTTACCTTTTTTAATTCTGTTTTGACTTTACCATTATCGGAAAAAGCATTTTCAATTTGTTGTCTTTCTTTATCTGTCACTAAACGAGATTTTATAGAATAATCTGTCTCCCCCACTGATTGTAAAATATAATTACCCAAAGAAATTTCTGTAGCTAAAGTGAAAATATTTTTTTCTATAGTGACTTGATCTAACTTTGTTTCCGTATAACGAATTTCAATCACTGAACCACCTTTAAAATCTATTCCTAATTCTAATCCCCAAATAAATAAAGAAACGATAGAAGAAATGATCAGAAGAGCTGATAAAACATAAAATATTTTTCTGTTTTTTATAATAAACATATTATTAAATTATTTGGAGGACAAGGACTGTCCTTTTCTCCCATCTGACAAGGACAGTCCTTGTCCTGCCGATCCAGCCCCGGAACCAAACAAGAAGTGCATTATTTTTCCAGCATCATCGTGCTTGATAGCTAAAAGTAAGGTACGGGAAGCAGTGATGGCGGTGAACATAGAAACAAGAACACCAAGACCAAAGACTAAAGCAAATCCTTTAACGACTGGTGTGCTGGAAAAAGAATATAAAATAATAGCGGTAATGATACTGGAAGTATTACTATCTCGGATAGAAAGCCAAGCCCGAGCAAAACCTTCTTTAACCGCATCAGAAAGCTCTCGGCCACGGGTTAATTCTTCTTTCATTCTTTCAAAAATCAAAATGTTGGCATCCACTGCCATACCAAGTGAAAGGATAAAACCAGCAATACCCGCCGCAGTTAAAGTCACTGGAATTAATTTAAACAAAGCCAAGTTTATAATAACATAAATAAGAAGAGAAATAACCGCCAAAAAACCCGGCAAGCGATACCAAAGAACAAGAAAAATAGCAATAACAATAAACGCCCAAAGTCCAGCGTAAACACTTGCTCTTACCGCTTCCACCCCAAGTGAAGCACCGATGCTTTGAGTAGAAATAAGCTCAATGGGTATTGGTAAAGCCCCCAAATTTAAATTATTAACCAAATCTTTAGCTTCTTTCACACCAGCCGAACCCAAAAATCCACCAGAAATTGAAGCTTTACCACCAGTGATTTCTTCTCTGATAACTGGCATAGACATAACCTTTCCATCAAGAAAGATAGCTAATCGTCGGCCAACATTTTCCTTAGTTATTTTAGCAAATAAATCCGAACCTTCATTATTAAATTGTAACGCTACACTTGGCTCACCAGTGGTGGGATTAAATTCCAACGATGCCTTTTCTAACAGAACCCCAGTTAAACCAGTAGACTCAAAACTCGAATTGGTTAACGGTTCAGAGCTAGTAGAATTTTCCAATTCCTTTTTTAAAAATTTAAATTCCAAAATATAAGTTTTACCCACTTTGGCAATGGCTCCGGCAATATCTGTTTGTCCGGGTAAATCCACAATCAATTGTTCTGAACTTTCACCACCAAGCAAACCTACTTTTTCCACCTGAATAACCGGTTCGGAGACACCAAAAACATTTACTCTTTCATTGATTAAATTCTTTAAAGAATTCATTTTACCAGAAATATCAGAGGTATTAATACCAGTAGTATTGGCTTTATAAACCAATTCAATTCCGCCATTTAGATCCAAACCTAATTTGAATTTCTTTCCAGAATCCACCCCGTTAGTAGAATAAATAAAGTAACCAATCAAAGTGGCCACTAATATCAATATTACCGCCCAAAATCGTCTTTTAAACATGTTCGGTAGTATAGCGAATTTAGAATAAATTGCAAATTACCTACCAGAACGAGAAAAAATGGCCCGTAAAGTTTTTAAGGCAATTTTTAAATCCAATACTAAAGAGCGATTTTTAATGTAATACAAATCATAAGATAATTTAACTTTTGTATCATTATAATTAGCATCATGTTTGGGTGGATTATCTTGAAGCAGTTGAGCCCAACCTGAAAGACCCGGTTTGACCAAGTGACGAATACCATAATAAGGTATTTCTTGTTCGTAAACTTTAACTAAAACAGGTAACTCTGGTCGTGGTCCAATAAAAGATAGGTTTCCCTTCAAGACATCCCACACTTGAGGCAATTCATCTATTCGCATTTTGCGTAAAAAGTTTCCGATTTTAGTTATTTTATTATTCTTTTTTGCTTCTTCATTTCCGGCATCATCATAAAGCCAGGTTCTAAATTTAGCAATTTTAATAATCTTTCCATTGTGACCAATTCTTTCTTGAAAAATCATTATTGATCGAGAATCTTCAATTTTCTTAATAACCCAAACAAAGACATAGGCTAAACAAAAGACCGGCAAAAGTAATATGGCCAAACAAATATCTACAGATCGTCGTAAAAAATCATAAACTGGCCGAGGAGCAAGTGAGATATTTTCCAAAAACCAATCATAACCCACTAGCGTCAACGGTACTCGATCAAAAATTTCTTCATATAAATTGTTAATGTTAACAAAATGAATATCAGAAAATATCAAATTATAAAAAGAAGAAAAATTTTTCTTTAAATTTTCGTTCTGTAAATCCATAACCACCACTGAAATATCCAGTGACTTAATTTTTTCTAAAATATCTTTTTTAAAATCTACTCCGACTGATTTATCTAAGTCATAGACGGAGACAAATTTCAGACCATAATGTGGATTGTCATTTACTTCTCGTAACAACAAATCAAGCTCTGGCCCCCGACCCAAAATCATTGCTTCTTCCAAATTTTTCAAACCAAAAATCTTCTGACCATAGATTCGCCAAACAAAAATTGAGGCCGAGGAAACAAACAAATAAATAAATAAAATCGTTTTCGGAGTAATTCCAAAATACGGAATAAAATAGAAAAATATTACTGAGAGAAAAATATTAAAAATTTGAGTGTTCAAAACCCGCAAAGGTAATCGTCTTTTAAAAATAGTAGTATGCTTTTCATAAAGACCAGCAATAAAAAAGATAAGACACCAAACCGCAAATAAAATACTAAAAGGCAATAGGTGATCTTCAAAAACCACTTGCGAAGGTATTTCTCCAGAACGAAAAAACAAAGACAACCATAAAGAAAAGATAAAAACTAAAATATCTCCAAAAAGCAACAACCAAGATTCTTTCCTGTTTACTACTTTCATAAGAACAAAGTATACATTTTTTATGTTATAATACAAATAATCAGACTAAAATATGATAAAGACCAAAAAAAAGATTTTATATTGCATTACCAAAGGCAACTGGGGCGGGGCGCAAAAATATGCCTATGACTTAGCCACAACCTTACCAAAAGACCAATATGAGGTTGTTGTTTTGCTTGGTATTGACGGTGAATTAACAAAAAAACTCCAAGCTAAAAACATCCGTACTATTGTTTTAAATAATTTACCTAGAGAAATAAGCTTGATTAAAGACTTTTTTGGCTTTTTAAAACTCTTAAAAATCTTCCGTCAAGAAAAACCAGACATTATTCACCTAAATAGTTCTAAAATGGGATTTTTAGGGGCTTGGGCTGGTCGGCTGGCGGGAATAAAAAAGATTATTTTTACTGGTCACGGCTGGGCTTTTAATGAGGACAGGAGTCTTTGGCAAAAAAAACTTATTTATCTACTACACCTATTAACCATTGCTTTAGCTCATCAAACAATTGCGGTTTCTCAAGAGACAAAAAAACAAATTGCTAAAAATAATTTCTACAGCAAGAAAATAACTGTTATAAAAAATGGTTTAGAAAAAATTGAGTTTTTGGATAAAAGTCTGGCCAGAACAGAGATTCTGAGTCAAGGTAACTCCTTAGCTTTGGAAGGTGTTTCCTTGACTGATCGCCTTTGGCTAGGTACCATTTCAGAATTACACAAAAACAAAGGCTTAAAATATTTAATTGAAGCAATACATTTATTAGATGTAGAAACCGAAAACCGAGATAATCTGCCAATTCTAATTATAATCGGTGAAGGTGAAAGAAGAAAAAAATTACAAGAAAGAATAAACCGCTATAATCTACAAGATACTATCTTTCTCATCGGCCAAATAAGTGATGCCAAAAAATATCTAAAAGCTTTTGATATTTTTACTCTTACTTCCATTACTGAAGCCTTACCGTATGCTCTACTTGAAGCGGGGCAAGCCGGATTACCAATAATTGCTAGCCGAGTGGGCGGAATACCGGAAATTATTGATCATATGGAAAACGGTATTTTAGTAACCCCCAGAGAACCAGAAGAAATAAAAAAGGCTATCAGCCTACTTCTAAAAGATTCGGAAAAAAGAAAAACCCTTGGTCAAAAGATACAAGAAAAAGTATTCAAGGATTTTAACAAAGATAAAATGACTAAAGAAACCCTAGCTCTCTATGAATTAAATCCCTAAAAATTCATTCTTCATCATTTCTTTATGGGCAGTACGCTTATATCTCCTCATCCCCATTAAAATTCCTAGACCAACAAAAGAGGTTAATAAATTTGTTCCACCATAACTCATAAATGGAAAAGTAATACCGGTCACTGGCATTATACCAATATTCATTCCCACATTTACCAAAAAATGACTAACAAACATAATCACTACCCCACAGCCAAATAATATTTCAAAATTTGTGGCTCCATAATAAGCAATTCTAATTACTCGCCAAAGTAAAACGCCAAAAAGAACAAACAAAAGAAGAACGCCAAGAAAGCCCCACTCTTCAGCATAAGCAGCAAAGATAAAATCGGTTTGATATTCTGGCAAAAAACTAAGTTTAGATTGTGTACCATAACCCACTCCTTTGCCTAAAACTTGTCCAGAACCCACCGCAATCATACTTTGATAGGCACTATAACCAGAACCTCTGATATCCGCTAAAGGATGAATAAAATTTATAATTCTATTTTTTTGATAGTCATGAAGAACAAATCCCCAGAGCAAGACAAAAGCTAATAAACCAGCAACAAACACCGCTAATAAATGTTTTTTAGAGATACCGGAAAGTAAGATCAAACCAAACCAGATGAGAAAAATAATCAAAGCCGAGCCAAAGTCTGGTTGGAAAAAAACTAGGGCAAAAACCACAAAGACATAGAAACCAGAAACAAAAATGTGCCGAACATTAGCAATTTCAATATGTCGTTTAGAAAAATACTTGGCTAAAAGAATAATGATGATTAACTTGATAAAATCTGCGGGTTGAAAAGAAACTCCGGCAATTTGAAACCAACTTTCCGCCCCTCCAGAAGTGTGCCCGACAAGAAACAAAGCGAGTAGTAATAAAACAGACAAACAAAAGATTGTGATGACCACTCCTGTTCTTTTTAAAAAACGATAATCAAAAAAACTAAGAACAAAAAAGACAATAACAGAAACAAAAATCCAAATAAGTTGCTTATCAAAATAATGAAAGAAAGTGTCAAAAGAATTCATTGTTAACAAACCAGCACTAATAATAAACAAGGCTGAAAAGAATAAAATCCAATCAATATCTAAAAACTTCCGAAAAATAGCCTCCATTTTATTTTAAAACCTTAAGAATAATCTCGGATCGAGCATAGGCCTCACTAAATGGTTTTGGCCAATTAAAACTAATCAACCGATTTTCATTATCAAAAAGAGAATTTGTAAAAGTTTTAGAAAAAGCCACAGTATTGCCCAAAACATTATAAACAATTCCTATCGCTTCAATCTCTTTGATTTCTTTAACTGTTTTATTAGTTAAAACAAAACTCAAACGCGGAGTGGAATCTTCTTTTGATAAAATGATTTGAGAAACAGCCAATCCGGTTTCCATACTTTCTTGTTTAATCCAAACAGCCGGAGAGGTAAAAGAAAATTCTACACGGGCTGGAAGCTGATTACCAGTTTGTAAATCTGGTTCAAAAATAGCCATTATTTTATTCGCCGGAGCAAAAGTTTGGCCAGTTCTCTCTCTTAAAAGCACACCGTTTTTATCATAAAGTTTAAAAATATAATTTAAATTATTAGCCCGAGCATTTAAATTCGGATTTTCTATATAAGCCAAAACATTAAAAACTCCATCACTAACTTTAGAAAATCTCTGCCATTTAACAATCAATGGAGCATACTGAGAGACACAAAGCAAATTACAACTTCCCCCACAATCAATTCCTTGTTCATCTTGATTTTGTTTGCTATCAAAACAGGTTGGTGTTTTATAAAAAAAACTAATGAAAATCCAAAAAATGATAATCAAAAAAATGATAATCACACTACCAATATAAATTAATTTTCTTCTTTGTCCCCAAGACATGAGAATAGTATAACAAAAAAACCGCTGTGAAGCGATTGTTTTGCAATTAAATATTTAGTTCTGGCGACTAGCTACTTTTGCCTCAATGAGACTATCATCGCCGCAACTACGCTTAACTTCTGTGTTCGGAATGGGAACAGGTGTGACCATAGCGCCGAATCACCAGAACTAAATATTCAATTATTTATTATTTTAAAGGTATTCGCAGAATTTAATTAATTCCACGCAACGGATTAAGATTTTACCCCACTTCGCTCAAAGAGCTATGCGGGACAAGTATTTTCTAGATTGGATTTTTAAATTTCCTAATAGAAATCGACTAATTAGTACTCCTTGGCTTAACACATTACTATGCTTACACCTAGAGCCTATCAACGTGATCATCTCTCACGAGTCTCAAACGATTCTTGATCTTGGGGACGGCTTCATTCTTAGATGCTTTCAGAATTTATCCGTTCCGAACTTAGCTACTCGGCGATGCCCTTGGCAGGACAGCCGACACACCAGAGGTTCGTTCAACTCGGTCCTCTCGTACTAGAGTCAAATCCCCTCAAGAATCAACGCCTGCAGTAGATAGGAGACCAACCTGTCTCACGCTTGTTATCCAAAATTACTTTTGGCAATGGACTATAGCTTTAATGCTGATGCTTAGTCTCTACGGGTGAGTTTCTGAACTCATACTGAGTCTTCGAAGTACTCTTCCCTCGGTATTGTCCTCTTATACTCATACCCATACTGGATACTTATATAAATCTGGATTTCACCGATATAAATCAGCTTGATCAACACAAAAATGTGCGACCGCCGTGATTTGATTGTGTTCACTATCATTTATACTCATGACAAAATTACTCATTTGGTCATTTGAGTTTTATAAACAAAAAATCCTCATGGGATTCAGACTGTTTACTACCTCACCCGCCATCAGAATGGCACCCTCTCCTTAACAAAAGAGAGGGGTTAGGTGGTCTCACCTAACGGTGAGGCGTTAAACGGTCTGAACCCAGCTCGCGTATCTTTTTAATTGGCGAACAGCCAAACCCTTGGAAGCTTCTCCACCTCCAGGATAAGATGAGCCGACATCGAGGTGCCGAACTCCGCCGTCGATATGAACTCTTAGGCGGAACTAGCCTGTTATCCCTAGAGTAGCTTTTGTCCGATAATCTCCGGCCGCATCTAATGCGAGCCGTCGGTTCACTTTGCTCTGCTTTCGCACCTGTTTGATATGTACATCTCACAGTCAAGCCAGCTTATGCCAATGCACTATCGCCACGGTTTCCATTCGCGGCTAGCTGACCTTAATAGGCTCCTCCGTTACTTTTTGGGAGGATAGCGCCCCACTAAAACTGCCCACCAGATACTGTCACCAAGCGTTTTTTCCGCTCAGGTTAGAATATATATTTTTAAAGAATGGTATTTCACTGACGGATCAACTTTCCCCGAAAAGAAAATCTCAAATCCTCCCATCTACGCTACGCAGCAAAAACATATACTCAATATCAAGTTACAGTAAAGCTTCTAGGGTCTTTTCGTCTATCTGCAGGTAACCGGCATCTTCACCGGTACTGTATTTTCACCGAGCGATTCTCCGAGACAGTTGCCCAGACATTACACTATTCAACGCGTCGGAACTTCATGATTGTTTAAATTTATCCGATGTAAATTTAACATTAACCTCCTATTTTCATAAGAGCATAGACTATATCTTCATCTTAACTTGAGCTAACAATTCTTTTTCTGAATATCTCCTTTTTCCTGATCCGTTCATCTTATAAGCTAAATGAATTATTTTTCTTAATCCTTTTGTCTTTAGATGCTTTTGACTTTTCATTAGTTCACAAATCCGAGAAAAGAAAACAAAATCTTTCTGTTTGGCAGATTTCATCGGAAACTTGGCGAAATGCGGAATGATAACTTTTAATAAATTATCAAGGCTTCTCACCTCATATTTAAGAGTTTTGTCTCCCCAATCCCTTCTAATAAAGCCACAATTAAAATGATTCTTCATCAAATCCAACACTTCTCGGCGATCATAATTCTGACCGACCGCGAAACTTGGTTTGACTTCAAAACCAACTTTAATATTTTTTGGCCTTTTTGAAAAAGAGACACAGAAACATCCCTCTCCATCCGAATAACCTGAAATGTAAACTGCTAATTCTTTTTTAAGAGCTGGCGTGTTATAACTTGTTGAATAATTCATTTGCTAAATTATATCACAAAGTCATCTTCATCACCACTGGTTAGTGGTGACTCCAGTCGTTACGGGGTCAATCCTTCGTTTTTACTCAGGACGACTTCCCACGGTATCATCTTTCCCTGTTTAATATACTGTCCTTGAACAGCACCAGAGAGAGGACTTCACCGTTATAAGCCAGTTTTCAAGTATTACTATTTAATACTTAAGCGGGCAAATCAATTACCCGACAAGGAATTTCGCTACCTTAGGACCGTTCTTTTCTAGTAGCTTTTTAATACATGTAATGCTTTTTCTTCAATTGTTTATCTTTTTACTTAATGTGTTGTTAACTCATTGTCACCAATGAGATCGGACTATATCATCACTCTAAAACCATCGGCTTCCCAATATGGTTCAAGATTGTCTTGCGTATAGTCTCTGAGGATACTTCTGTCATTTAATAACATCTATTAAATTATATTTTCTTTTTCTACCCCTGCCTTCATTAAGAGTTTCTCTCAACTCTAGGATTTTCTTGAAGCCTTCCGGCTCCAAATGTTCTTTCAGTGACATAATTTCCACAATTCTTTTAAAAATTGAGAAATTTCTTTTTTTGTTGGCAGAAATGAAGTTAAATTTGATAAAAAATGGGATAACTTTTTCAATTAACAAAGGAACATTTGTCACTTCATAATATACCATACCGTCTTTTCTTTCTCGGAGAGTTCCACAACCAAAGATATCTTTTATCCAGGCTAGTATCACTCTATCTTTTTGAGAAATATTAAACGAAGCAGTAATTTTCCAATCTTTTTCATAATCATTTCTTTTTTTAAGAGAAACGTTAAAACTTCCCTCCCCATCAACAAAACCAGCAATGTAATATCCGTCTTTCAACGAAATATTTTTTAACCAGTTGTCCACGAAATTTTTATTTTTACAGAAGTCTTTCCTGCTGATTGTCTGCACAATAATATTGTCACTGCTTTTTCGACTAGGAAAAGCTAGTAATTATTGATCTTTTTTATCCCTCGATTGCTCTCGGGACTCAGAGTTTCCAGCATTTGGCAAGATTTATTATCGTAACTACAACGTCCAAATTTATAGTTACGGCCGACATTCACCAGGGCTTACATCGTGCAGCACGACATCTTGCGACATCGCACCAACAATGGTTGACCTTCTGGCATTGGTCAAGTGTCACCCCCTATACATCCTCTTGCGAGTTCGCAGGGAGCTGTGTTTTTGATAAACAGTTGCCAGGCAGACTTTAGCTGCGGCCTTGGCCCTAATCCATCTTACGATGAACGGGCAAGGCAAGCCATATTCCGAAGTTACGGCTGCTTTTTTGCCGAGTTCCTTGGAGAACTCTCACTCGTTCGCCTTACTCTTCTCGAGCTGACTACCTGTGTCGGTTTGCGGTACGGATTTTACATATATAAGTTTAGAGATTTTTCTTGGAGGTCCGCTTTGCTTCATCCCTCAAGCTTGCGCTTAAAGTATTACTTACTTTTTGAAATCATCATTAAAGATAAGTTCCCGCATTTAACTGGAAACTTTCCAAAAAGCACGAACGCAAATCCATAATGCGCGAAGCATCAAAGACCCCGTCATCCCGTCACTATATGTAAAAGTCATGGAATATTAACCATGTGTCCATCGGGTGCGGCTCTCGCCATTCCCTTAGGCCCGACTAACCCTTGGCTGATTGACATCGCCAAGGAAACCTTAGTCTTTCGGCGTGCGGGGTTCTCACCCGCATTGCGGTTACTTGTGCCAACATTCTTACTTCAACACGCTCCACGGTGGCTCACGCCTTCCGCTTCATTGCAGAGTTGAATACTCTCCTACCAGTATATATTTCCGAAGAAATATCTAATCCTCAGTTTCGGTACTATGTTTAACCCCGATCATCTGCGGCGCGAAATCTCTCAGTGAGTGAGCTGTTACGCTTTCTTTAAATGATGGCTGCTTCTAAGCCAACATCCTCACTGTCAGAGAAAAATCACCACCTTTAGTGTACTTAACATAGATTTAGGGACCTTAAATTGAGATCCGGGCTGTTTCCCTTTTGACCAATGGAGCTTAGCCCCCACAGTCTAACTGCCAGATACTTGACTTTAGGTATTCGGAGTTTGATAGGTCTCACGATATTTCTACCTGTTGAGACCTTCCAGTGCTCTACCCCCTAAAGGTACATCTGACGCTAGCCCAAAAGCTATTTCGGAGAGAACCAGCTATTACCAGGCTCGGTTAGCTTTTCACTTCTTACCACAAATCATCGCAGAGAATTGCACAACTCTAGCGTTCGGTCCTCCCATCATCTTTCGACGATGTTCAACCTGTTCATGGTAAGCTCGCTCTGGTTTCGGGTCTGATAGATACTACCTGCCCGCCTTGCGGAGGGCATACGCGCTATTCACACTCGGTTTCCCTATGGCTCCACCCTTAAAGGGCTTAGCCCGCAGTATATATCAACTCGTTGGCTCATTCTTCAATAGGCACGCGGTGACGGATCGCATTTTATACTCAAATTTTTAAGTACAAAATGCGACCCGCTCCCACTCATTGTAAGTATACGGTTTCAGGTCTATTTCACTGCCCTTACCGGGCTTCTTTTCACCTTTCCCTCACGGTACTTGTTCACTATCGGTCTCTAAAAATATTTAGCCTTACCGGTTAGTTCCGGCAAATTCCCTCAAGCCATTCGTGTCCTGAGGTACTCAAGGTTGACAACAAAGAAGATGTTACTGTTTTCATGTACGGGACTATTACCCACTTGGGTTCCTCTTCCCAGAGGATTCCATTAACAGAACATTTGGTAACTTCTCTCATATAAATACGAAGTTGTCATCTTATAACCCCGATCACAAACTTTAGACACAATCTAATTCTTAAAAAAATTTTATAAACATCCTCGGAGTGATTAGGTACTCCGTTAAACGGAGAGGATAGTTTTAAAATTTTTTGATAGTTATGTTCAAAGTTTGTGATCGGTTTGGGCTGTTTCGTTTTCGCTCGCCACTACTCACGAAATATTGTCCTTGCGGACTTTGTTTTATTTTCCTTCTGGTACTGAAATGTTTTACTTCCCAGAGTCTGCATCACACATCAAGTGTGTGATTACCGTCGAAACGGCAGGGTTACCCCATTCGGAAATCTCCGGATCAAAGGTTGCTAGGCACCTCCCCGAAGCTTATCGCAGCTACGCTACGTCCTTCATCGCTTTTTAGAGCCAAGGCATCCACCATATACTCTTAAATTTCCTATTAGGAAATTTAAAAACCACAATCTTTTTTACTTACTTTGAAATCAAATTTTTCAACTTGTCTTCGCTATAAGTGAAAATACTTAATCTTAATCCGTTGCCTAAAATTAATTATGCAACAGATTTTACTTTTACCTTTTATCCACCTTCAACACTCGAAAAGACCCATTTACATGGTTCCGTGTTGCGATGGGATTTAATTATCAAGTAACAATCTTTCCGAAAAAAATCCGCTCGTCGGAGCGGTTGGTGAGACAACATCTAAAAGACGCTGACTACTTTTTCCGCTTCTTTAAGTTGATTTTTATTAACATATCTGTGTGCTAGGTAGTATATACGAAGCAATTTTAAAGTCAAGCAATGCACTGGCCTATGATACAGTTGACACTAGATTGAACCTTGAAAACAATGAATATGTTGAAAATGACAGCCAATAATGCTTGGCTAGATGATATCAAAAATAATCATCTAAACAGCATGAAAAACAC
>Ga0208246_1001423_pt1 | contig 13421 bp, 8 predicted proteins | sample RifOxyD2_FD_184039 | JGI IMG/M metagenome (GOLD analysis project Ga0208246, IMG submission 184039) | Soil microbial communities from Rifle, Colorado - Rifle Oxygen_injection D2 (SPAdes) | ecosystem: Environmental > Terrestrial > Deep subsurface > Rock core/Sediment | place: Rifle, Colorado... | reverse complement strand
TTGATTCATTCCCACGGGGTTGCGGTCCAAGAGCGTGAGTAACAGCATGCCCTTTACGTCGTCTCGACACTCTGGGAAAGGCTGAATTAGCAGCGGCAGTGCGTTGATGGCAGCGTCGAGGCCATTTCCGATCTGATAATCGTAGGGGCCTTTAAGCGGCAGCGACGCATAGTCAAGCAGGACGTCCCTGCAAAACTCCCGCTCGTCTGGGTCGAGTTTGACTGCAAAGTCGCGCATGAGGACCGCACACGCAACTGGCGGTATTGAGCGATAGAACAATCTAAAGTGCTGATCTGCTGCCTGATCGGTCTGTAGTCCCTCGCAGACAGCTTTCGTGTCGGTCACGACCCGTTTGTAATCGCTTTCGTACAGCGCATATTTCGAATACTCGCCCTCGTTTCCTTGCCATCTTTTGTTCGCCCATAGATTGAGAGGGATGTATTGACTCTCCTCTGTGATTCTCGCTTGGATTTCCTCGCTGTGCTTCTGGAGATCAGGATCGATTTCGGGATTAAAGGTCAGGAATACGCCGTCATCCTTCGTCTCGGCCAAGATTTTCATCCTTCGACGATCCATGCGCGCGAGGCATAGCCGCCAAGACTTGTCGCCCTCCGTCTCGGCAGCCTGGTCGGGCAGCCGCGAATAATGTTCATCAAGCATCGCCCATACAGCCTCTTGCCGCCGTTTGGTCAACTCTTCGTCTTCGGCCCCGCTTCGGAACAGCTGATACCGCAAGGCGATGTTTTCGAGCGACCAACGGCGGTGCGTGTCGTCGCAGGTTCGAAGCCGCTCGTTCATGAAGAGCCCGGTAGGATCATGAGCGATCGAATATAGGCTCCGTGAGGTCATGTCGAACTGCATCCGCGCGAGGTCAAAGGAAAGGAAATCTTTGGTTCGAAAAAGCACCAGCGCGACGTTGAACAGTTTTGAGGACTCAGCGAGCGCGACACTCGCAACGACCGCCGTGATCGAAGCGGAGCGCGAGTGTTTTATGAGATACAGGCACCAGTTCTCGATTACTTCCGCTGACGCCTGCTTGGCAGCTGCAAGGAGCCACCTTTCAAGTGCCATGTGGATCGACTCGAGGAGCGTCGGTGCCGCCTGCCCGCCGCGATACATCATCCAAAGTCTATGAGATATGTATTGCTTCAGTGGTCGTTCGGAAGGCGTCAGGTAAACGTAGACTTCCTCGATTTCGCGTTGTCCCAAATCAGTCTTCGCAAAATACTCGATCGACCTATTGGTGAATTCGACAATGAAGTCCACCGTCTCCTTCGGCGCTACCTGTAATAATCGCAGTATCGGCGTTTGAAAGGCGCTTGCGGGGTAATAGTCTTGGTGGTCGGGAGGTAGATTGAAGTATTGCTCGATGTCGTTCCGGTAGTCGGAACCCCAGCCGTCTCTCTCTGGCGGCGTATAGGGCCAAGTAACACTCGCGAGGCCGATAATTTCCTTCGGGAGACTCTCGGCGACAATCGCGCACTTATCGATCGACGATAGTGCAGCCGTAACAAGTTCGTGGTAGCGACTGAGGTGTGAGACTTCCTTGCGCGCGATCACGCCTCTGAATATTTCCCCGAGCTGCTCTTTCACTTCTCCGGAACCGGCAAGAATGACACGGATGAGCTGTCCTCCCACCTCGCTCCTCGAGCTATACGGGAACTCTTCATCCTTCGTGAGAGCGTCGAGGTAGTACAACGCGATTTTGGTCGCAGCCTTCGTGGTCTCGCCCCTTTTGGAGTAACGATTCCAGTCGTCGAGCAAAGGTAGGATGGCGTGCATATAGTGTAGAGCAACCTTCGCCTTGTTGCGATTCAGGAAATCGATAACGCTGACCCAGCCGGAGCCCTTGGGTTTCGTCATGATGGACGAAAAGCCAATCTGCGCGTCTTGTAGTTTCTCCAATGCGCTCAATAGCGCTTGGTCCACGTCTTTGCACGCAATGCGGATCAGGAAAAGAATTCGGCGGAGCAGGCTGTTTTCGTATGCGAAACGATCCGAAAAGGTGGAGACGGCGGAGGAGGACTGACCTTGTTCTACAACCCTTGGCGGTAGTTCCAGTAGTTTCTTCTCGAAATACTGGATGAACGTACCAGAATAGTTAGAAAGCAGGGCGGCAACGACGGCCTCGTCTCTCCAGTGGCCCGATATCGCGTCATTACTTACCGTGGCTTCAATCAGTCTCGCTGCATCGCCGTCGTTGGCACCGAGCTTCTCAGAGAGCCAGCCTCGAAATGATCGGCGGATTGCCAAAGCGTCGCCGATCTCTTGGTAAAAGTGTCCGTAGTCCGTCATTCCACGGAACGACCGCTCGATCGTCCGCTCAAGCGCCCACTCCTCATAGATGTCATGGGTGATGAAGTAGCCTCCTGCTCTTGAATCAAACTTGATGATCTCGTCAGTTTCAAGCTGTCGAAGTGCCTCGCTTTGTCCCTCGACCGTTACAAAGAAGTGACCCGACGCAGCTCGCTTGCAGGCGATTTCAAGAAAGCATTCTTCACGTTTTCGGTGAATATTGTCTTTCTGGTACGAAGAGTGCGCGATCTGACGGTTCCAAATGGACTCTCGAAATTCCGCGTAACTTGTATTTTTGTTACCCTTCGCGTCGATGCGCAGATATTCGTTTAGGTAGAACGGATTCTGGAGGAACCTACGTAGCCGCTCGTTCTCAGGCAACGAAAATTCGTTCTCTACAGAGAGTTCGACTAGCTCATCCTGAGTTAGCCCCGGGATGTTGAGCGGTTCGAACGGGGCGTTGTAGAGCTCAATAAATGCGTACTTGAGATCGTCAAGATAGCTCAAGCGAGTCGTGAAGAGAATCTTCCATCCGCCGCTGAGGAGCATCGATAAGAACTCTTGAAACACTTCCGGTTGAACGAGATCGGTTAGTTTCTCGGCCGAATCGATGACGACGTATTTCTCGGCGAACTCTCCATGTTCACGAATGAAGTCTGAGAAGGTGAACGCACCGTAGCCCTTGAAGAGCTGGTTGACGTGCGGGACGTTGAACTCTGTCGCTTTGAACACGAAGAACGGAGTCTTCTCCTTTACCTCCTCGTAGAGGTCTTTGATGACTGCTGTTTTTCCGACGCCTGCTTCCCCGCTGATGATCACCAGCGATGATTTCGACAGTGTGTCTTTCAGGCGCGCAACGAGCGCCCGTCTATCCATCTTGATGGACTTCCCTTCGACTACAATCGCCGAGCGGATGGACTCGAGGACTACCGCTGTGTGGTGCGAAATCTCTTGAACAAAGTCGATGACACCAGTGCTGAGCGTAAAGAAGTGGCTCGCGATGTTGGCGTTCGTCTCGCAGACGAATGGCGTCTCGAAAAAGCTCGCTGTCTTCCACGTAATCGCCACTCCTTTCGAGTTGGCATGCTCTTCGATCTCAGTTTTGTACGGCGGATCTTTGACCTCGGGCTTCTTGCTCATTCCGAAGTCGACATTCACATAAAAATAAAGCTGCGTGAGCTTCGGATGTTGAGCCTTTGCAGTGTCTATGGCTCCGGTGAGTTTCGCCGTATAACTTGAGAGTCCGGTATCGATGAACTTCGCTTGAAATCCGATCACGTCGGCTCCGACGATTACGGGCTCCGCTTCGATACCTGGTTGATTGAAGTACCTCAGAGCGCCGGTCGGATGGCCGTGCTCTTTGTAGAAGAGCAACGAGCACAACCATTCGAAAGCCTGCGGCTCTCGTCCGTTGAATTTCGCCCTGAAATTCCCCCAGTTGGCCTCTACAATCATGTTGGCTTCTGCTTTCTCTTCTTGTATTGAGCTGATCGAGCTTGAGCAAGGGGCCCCGACAGCCGCCCCTGTACTCGGGCATTACACTAGAGTATTCGCTGGCGCGTTGCTATCCCCGATGCCCGTTCTGACCGCGTCACTCGCATTGTTGTTGGTATTATCGCTCAGTCGCGCAACGAGTTGTGATTTCAAATTTGAGTATCCGGTGCTGTTCTGCGCTCGTTGCAACGTGCAGGTCAGCACTTCTGAGTGCTAATAGTCTGTGTCCGCTTTAGGGCCCAGAGAGGAAGTTCGACCAAACTGAGCCTGTGACCGAGGCCGAAGAGCAGGCCTTCTGTGAGATCAGCTTTGGTGGCAACACGACACCGTAATGAGTGGCAGCTTTGATGTTGAAACAGGTGGCTGGTTCGTGGTCAGATGAGTGGCCAATTTTATTATTGTGCTGCGAGAGCAGCGTAAGATTAAAAGATTTTTATTGTTGTAACTCGTGGCGATTGCCGGTCAGTAGTCAGTCAGTAAAACCAAAAAGTTTCTTCTGCTCGTCCCAGTTTATGGGTAGCGGCAGATTTTGTTTAAGCTTATCAAGCGTCAGGCTGGGAGGTTGTGTTCCGGCTAAGATTGCCCGAACAATATTGGGAGCCAGAAAGGCACGATAGATTACCCGGGTGACGTAAGAGTTAGTAACCCCCTCAGCCTCAGCTATCTCCATCACACTTTTTGCTTTGCCTGATGTAAGCCGTTCAAGCCAGTCACGTGCCTTGCTAATGAGATGGATCAATCGGGTATCGGGATTTTGGCATTGCTGCTGATTGGAACTTTGGATGATCAGACGCATCGCCAGACCACAGCGGCGTACCTGAACGGGAACCGATAGCTCCACTGATAGCGCGTTGCTGGTTTTATTTTGTGTACCTCGATTGAGAAGTGCTTGCGGGTAAATGTGGATTCGAACTGCCTCCTGATCAACAATCACCTTGTGGATCAGGCTGTGCACGGCATGGTGGCGTTCCTCGGTTTGCTCTTGCATCGTGACTGCGGTACGTTGTGCCTGGGCGAGGATGCTTTGTATGGCTGAGGGATCAGGATGGTTTAAACCATCCAATACGGCATCTGAATTGAACAACCAGTCACGCAGGGAGTTAACGACAAGCGTTTCCAGTTCCTGCGCCGGCAACCGGATACCGTCTGTTGCTTTGGCGCGGACGGAGGTAATCAGCGATTCTGAAACGTAGTAGCGATAACGTCTGCTTTTCTTTTGGCTGTGCGAGGGAATAAGCCGCAGTCCCTGAGCATCAAACAGTAGTCCCGCCAGCAGACTTTCTGAAGGCACTGACTGACGTTGTTTAAATCCCTGCATGTTCGAAGCAAGTTTAGCCTGAACAGCGTCCCAAAGTGCCTTGTCAATGATGGACGGATGCTGTCCCGGATATACTTTTTCACGATGGCTGATCTGTCCCAGATAGACTGGGTTGGACAGGATCCGATAAAGATGTCCCCGGCTAAAAATCTGGCCACCGTGAGGACGTCCGCTCTTGGAGGTTCGATGCGGGGTGGCAATTCCTGTCGTATCAAGCTCATGCTTCAGTTGTCGGACACATCCCAGTGTCAGATAGAGGTTAAAAATGTTCCGGATCAGGTTCGCACCGGACTCATCGACTACCAGCGTGCGCTCATGTCCCTGATAGCCAATGGGAGGAACTCCACCCATCCACATGCCCTTCTGTTTTGAGGCCGCGATTTTGTCGCGTATTCTTTCTCCCGTCACCTCCCGCTCAAACTGTGCAAAGGAGAGGAGGACATTCAGTGTGAGCCGGCCCATCGATGATGTGGTGTTAAATTGTTGTGTCACCGAAACGAAGGAAACACCCATTGAATCGAAACGTTCGACGATCTTGGCAAAATCGGCCAGCGAGCGTGTTAGGCGGTCTACCTTGTAGACGACTACCACCCTGATGCGCTTTTTCTCAATATCCTCCAGCATGCGCTTAAGGCCGGGGCGTTCCATTGTTCCACCGGAGTAGCCGCCATCATCATAGTGTGTGTCCAGCGCACGCCAGCCTTCCTGACGCTGACTCAATACAAAAGCTTCACATGCTTCCCGCTGGGCATCGAGTGAATTAAAGCTTTGCTCGAGCCCTTCATCAGACGACTTTCGGGTATAAATTGCACAGTTGAGGCTTGGATGGTTTGTGCTCATTTCTTGATTCCGAAGAACACAGGGCCAGACCATGCCGTGCCGGTAATGGTTCGTGCGATGGCGCTTAAACTTTTCCAGTGCCGTCCTGCGTAGGAAAAACCGCTGTCCAGCACCATCACCTGATGGGTTTCGCCTTGCCAGACTCTGATCAGGCGAGACCCCGCCGCCAGTGTCTTTGTATCAGCCCCACGCATGCGTTTCTGATCAACACGGGAAATCCCTCCTTGATTGTAAGCCTGCAGGTGCCACCCCAGGGTCTGGCGCAGCAAATCCTCTCTGCTTTTGTTTGGAGCAGGATGTCCAAAAACTTCAGCCCACTTTTTTGCCAGATCAGTCCGGTTCATGTTTAGCAGTTTCGTCATCTCTATGCTCATGCTGGCATGCTCGTGGCAATCCGGTAACAGCGTGTACCATCCTCGGTTTTTTCTGATGTGACGGTTAGTCCCAATCGTTTTCGGAGTGCACCGCTTATTACACCCCGTACCGAGTGAGCCTGCCAGCCGGTGGCCTCCATCAGGTCAGTGAGCGTTGCGCCCTCAGGCAGACGGAGCATAGCGATAATCTGGGTCTGCTTGTTTGTCACCGTTGCCGATTGAGCGGATAGCGGAGCAGGTGTTCTGGATGGAGGAGTCGCTTTTTTCGCGGATGAGATTGTGGGAGTGGGAAGAACTGGCATTGCCTTGTTGTCAGAAGGGGAAGCTGATTTGCGTAGGATTTTTTCGGTGTTGCGGGAGGTTTTTGTGCTCATTTTATGCTCCTGGTTTAGCCCGTCACGACTACCGTGGCGGTACACCAGTAACGCTCTGAAGGCGGCATACATCAAGTCATTTGTCAGAATCCTGGCAGATGTTAAGGCTATTTCACTGTCAGCCTTGTGTTTTAAGTGTGTGATTGATAGGCTGCGCTTCTACATGACCAAAATAAGGGTGAAGCAAGCGTGTTTTTTCCTCCTTCAGATTTTGAACATTATGCGGAGTCACTTGCGGAGATTACGACGCAATTGCGTGCATTGGGCGCCAACAGGGCGATCCTGAAGGTTTTGCCAAAAAACGCAAACGACAAGAATCAGATTTACTTTGCCAGTAGTTTCAGCCCCCTCTATAACAACTTTGATCTTTCCCTTGCTGAGCGTGGAGGCAGTACCAGCCAGACCAAAGATCACTCAGTCCCCGGAAGCAATATCCCAGAGGCGGTATTTAATCAGTTTGCATGGGTAAAGCGCGACGGAACGCGTGTTAAAGCGAAAAACGTTAAGGTAATCGTTTATACCCAATATCCGGAGGCAAGACTCTCAGGCTTTCTCTCTGTAGAAAACACCATGCCGCAATCGCTTTCGGTTGCCTACACCAAGGCTAACTCAGAAAGTAAACGGCTGCTGGTGCTTGGACGTCTGCCAGGCGGGGCCTGTCTGGGCCTAGTGTATCTAGATATGCCGGCATGTCTTCTTAAAGAAATTGCCGGATTGCCTGGCCTTGAAAAATCAAAAGTCTGCAAGGTATTGCAGATTGATCAGGGGGGCGGGGAGAAACTGTTTGGCCAGTTAGCAAGGGTTGTGTCGCGCCCGCTGAAGGGCTGTCGTCTGGATACTTCTGGAAATACACTTCCTTTTACGGGCACTCAGGTTTGTGGCTATACGCTTGAGCATGCGCTTGGAATTATTCCCAATGCGGGTAAGGATGGTGATATCTATGGAATTGAGCTGAAAACCCATACGCAAGTAAAAGCTACACTGTTTACTCCTGAGCCTGACTTTGGACTTTACACTCAGAGCTTCGAAGGATTCATGCGCAAATATGGTTATGAGTCGGACGGCGCTCTGCGAGTGACAGGTATTCACCGGGCTGGGGTGCGTTGTGCCAAATCAGGACTGACGCTAAGGATTCGCGAATATCACACGGCCGCCCTAGAGGATTCAAGCATTGACTGGATCCGGAATGAGCAGGGTGATAAACAGCCATTCCCCTATAATCCGACTACCCCGCTCACTGCAAAACTGGGTGCAGTAGAGGTTGTTCTTGAGGCGGATGACGGTTTTGTGGCCGCTGGCTGGAGTCTTGAACGTCTGATGAATAACTGGGGCGTTAAACACAACGAAGTTATCTATATTTCGGCCGAGAAAGTTGTTAATCCGAACACGGATGAAGTCGCTGCTGGATTTGAGTATCAGGTGATGTTTTCGCCTGAAGTTATATGGTGCAGGGAAACTTCGGCTGAGCATTTGCTGAAAGCGATCAATAGCGGTGTAATCTATCTTGATCCTGCTCCAAAGTTTGTGCCTGGCGAGCCGTCAAAAAATAAACGCCGGGCACAATGGCGTGTAAATGACATTACCAAAGCAGTTGCCGTGCTGTATGAGCTAACCGAGGTGCGGGATCTGTCTGGGCCGTAGTTTCTGCAAACTGGTTAGCTGTTGAAATTTTGTATAAAGTGCACGGGGTTTAGTAACAGCCAGCTCAGTCATGCAATGTATCAAGGAGAATCGACGACTGAGTATCAATGGCGGCTTTCTGGCATTGAATTATGACGAGCGATTTTCGGGAGTGTGCCATTTCTGTAGGTCACGAGCGTCCTGTTTAGGGTCGTGTAAAGCAAGACTGTTGGCATGACAACTGGATGCGAAAAGCCAATTAGCGATAATCATGACTACCAATACCAACTCAATACACAACCCATAATGCTATCCCCCCCCCGTTGCGACCGAAGGGCGCTGTCTATAACTGATACACTGCAAACCAATTGACGGGACTGCTTTGCGGCGCAGAATATTGTATGATCACAATTCGGTTAGTTCAATGCGGTCGTCCGCATACACTTCTTTCATCACGATTTGTTAAAGAAAAATGAAATTTTTTTCATGATAATGTTAGTTTGAGAAATGTGCTTTACTTTTCCATTTTCTGCAAAATTGGTGTGCTGAAATTACGTTCATGATTGATAATAATAAAGTTTTATTTGTTTTAGACCATTTAGTCACATGTCCAGCTAAAAGATTTAGTTGCTTTTTAGTACATCATTGCGGCGTGGACAATATCCCATACCGTTAACTTTCCGATGAATTTTTCACTAAGGCGATTGTCGGTGTTGCAGCTCGAGTCTGGTCCCGCTACGCTCATCCCGTTGATACATATTCCATTGCTTAAGGACGCGCCGCGTCGCGAGGGGGCATACAAGGTGGTTCCAGACTCGTTGGGAGACCTATGCCACTTTTACGGTGACTTTGCTGGCTATCACCTTTACCTCATTACTTCAACGTACAAGAAGCAGATAGTGAAGGACTCGATCAATTACTACGATAAAACGCAAGGCTTATTTTCCGTAGCTCTCTCTGTCATTAGAGATAACGGAGAAACAGAAATAGTCCATATCAACGAATGCAAAGCGCCTCTTCAAGAGTTCGTTGGCGGTCACACAATGTACCCTCACGACATATCGGTAGAACAGTTTTCTCCCGGCGCTCCAGATGCGCTTAGATTTCATTTCTCATCAGCACAACCAAAGTTCAAGTTCTCTAACAATCTCATCCCTTATATACCATCGTCTGTTCGTCAGTTGCATAGTGGTCTTTTCAACCTCCAGATCGAATATATAGGAAAGGCTATTGGTAAAGATGGTACCCGCGAGGTCGCAGACCGCCTTGGTAACGGGCACAGCACAGAGGCAAAAATACTCAACGAGTTCGTGCATAAAAAGACAAATCGTGATGCGTACGCAGTGCTGTTTAAGCTTGGTCACCCAACTGATGTGTTTGGCAAGCCACTGTCGGTGCTTTCCTATTCCGAGATTGTTGACGTGTTTGAAAAATCGTTAATTGGACACTTCAAACCGGAAAAAAATATACAGAGCTGCAACTTTCCGAATGATGGTTCTCACACCACATGGAATTTAGCCCAACATGGAGTTGATGCCCTTCGGATTGAACTACGTTCGCCACAAGACTATGGCTTACTATTCACCAATGAGGTGTCTCCAGAGCTAAAACACCGGTTTGAGCTAGAGATTGAGGAGTGACCTCCCCCCCACCGGATCTGCGTAAAAAGCTGCGACGACCGGTGATTTTTCCACGTTAGCTCGCAAGCTTGGGAGAGTATCGTTGATTGAAATTGAAATGAAATACGGTTTTCCACTTTTTTCAAGACCGGTGTCTTTAGTCAGTCTTGGAAAGAATGAAAAATTAATAATTTCAGATATTTGGGCATTTTGGGATTACGTTATCAAGAAGGTCAGCAAAGACCGAAAGGAAGAAGATTTTCTTAAGTCGCTGCTCGAGCAGGCTAAGCATTTCTACATTACCGCCGAGGTGAGCCCGGTAAAAAGCCAGCCCCTACTCTACTATTACTCATTTCTCAACTTATCGAAGATTATCATCAATCTTTCTGGCAATCATGGTCCACGCAAGATGTACATGCATGGGATGACTGAAAACCATAATCACAAGTTTGCTCATTCAACGATAACAAAACAAAAACAAAAAACAAACATTGTCCAAGTAGCACACGAACTGGTCTCAGTGTTTGACCCCAATATTTCTACCGGCGACCTCGTTATCAATGTCCGGGAATTACTGAATCATTGCGTTGGCGTTCATCGAGCATATTCGGAAATCTATAATCAACCAGAAGTTTTTTATCGGTTAAAAGGTCAAAAACTATACAAGAATGGAAAGGAATTAATTTTCAAGGCAGAGTTGCAATGCGCTGCCGCTGACATTTCTTCTCTTACAGCTTGTGGGTACACAATTACACAAGAAGAAGATAAGATTTACTACACGGAAAAAATCTCTATTCCAAAATACATTCCAACACGAAAGGATTTTGCAAATCTCAGCGCAGCGATTCAAAGAAAGGGGATTTGGTATTTTATTGGCAGTGGCGGGTACACCATGTATCTGTCAAATTCTGCGACTGGTAGATACAGCCAAGAATCCATTATTTACATGGCAATGTTCTATTTGGGTTCAATCACCCGTTATCATCCATATATGTTTGATGAAATATTTTCGGACAAAGAACAGTGGCTGATGAGCGAATTCTTAAATACACAGCCAAAACAGTTTCTGTACTTGTCCACTGCAAGAATTCTTGGGCAAAGTGTACTCAAGGCATATGCTAGTTTTTAGCTACATAATCTGGAGATCAATTGGTCGCCCATGCGGCGCCTTGACCTTGAAGGTGAAATTCTGCAGCTCTCTAAGGTATGTTGCAAAAAATGTAGTCACGCTGTCACGATCACAAATTCACAAGTGTCGTTAAAGCGTTGGATTTGCTGCGGCTCGGTAACTTCAACTACTTCATACCCCATGTTCTTATATATCCCTGTCTTTGAATCTTTAACTCCGTTCCTATTAAGCGACAAATCTATCTCTCAGTTTAAAATATGCGGCAGAACATCTTTTGGATCATCATTGGGTACATCGGATGGGTTGAATCTTGCGGATTGACTTCATGGATCACTTAGGCATCAGGTTGATGCAATTTGTCCCCAAGATAAAATAGCCCCCAGAAAGTCGTTACCATCATCTGTGATAGCATGAACAGGAAGATAAACATGAACGAGCCGGACACCAACGCATGGTATGAGCTCGTGAAATAAAGCTTTGCTGGCAAATAGAATGACTGTGCAAAGATTGCAAAAACCACAAGAATAATGTTTTCAGCAGTGAGAAAGGCAAACATGGAGCACAAAAACCGTCGTCTGGTCAGTTCAATTGCAACTGTTTTACCTTGAACGGTTATATCCAATGTGGGTGCAGGAAATGGCATCGTTTTATCTATATCGACACGATTAAACGTGGCAATAGCAGCTAGGGCAGCTATAAAAAATCCCGGCAGGTTCTGGATAAATCCTAAAATCCTCCCGATTAGCCCGCCGTCGCCATATAGGGATACTTGCCCATATTTCTTCATCCACAGAAGCAGTATCATCACCAAAACGGTGAGAATAAATGGGTAAATCCAATCCACCGCCCATTTGTGTCGGTGCCCAATAAAAAGATAAGAAAATGGACGCAGGATTCGATCAATCATCACACTAATGCTTTCATTCTTCCCAAAATCTGGGTGTTGAAACTCTCGTATGATGACTCTAAATCTCCATTAAATCCGTCAATTCTAGCTTTTTTTACATATGCTTGAGCCAGTCCGTCTGCTGTATCCATATCAACTGTGCGATCTATGCCTTCGGCTGTTTTGAATTTAATTCTTGCCTTGGAATAGTCATTATTGTGTTTTTTGAAGACTTGAACAATCCGCTTGAATTTGTCACTGATAGGCCGATCTTCATCTTTCAAAGTCAGTGTAATGGATTTGCACTTCTCCTTGATGTATCCGTCTTCGTCAAAAGGTGTGAACTGATTTTTTTCCGTAATTAGTTCGATGCTCTGAACCTTCCCTTTGTTTAAATCGTCTTGGAGTTCGTCCGACAAATGTCCTTGGAAAGCGCATTTAAAAATTATATTTAGTTTCTTTGGCTTTCCATCATTACCGACAGAGCCGTCAGGGTGAGCTTGTTCAAAATCGCCGGGTGATAGTAATTTTGAATCCTTGAGAATCTGGTTGAATAGTTTTTCAATCACAGCTATCCCGAGGCCGGAGCAATATTCAATGAGCACAAGAGCTGGAATGGCATCATTTTGGTTCAGTTTTACAACTATATGTGCTGAAAAGTCCTGCCCTTCTTTTGCTTCTTTAGCTACGGTCCGACGTTTACCTTCTTCTGGAACAGTAAATACCGGGTCGGATATGGACTTGTCTGACTTATTCACCAGGATACTAATGACGTTCTCTTTCCACTCCCAATCTGCGACATAGAGAAGCAACTGCCCCTTGTGGTATAGCTTTTTTCGTTGCTCCTTTGAAATCAGCTCCATCAATTCAAATGCGCGGCGGACAGTAATGGTCTTGGGGGCTTTGAAAACTTGGCTGCTGGCTTCGATGGCTAAGTCATAGCAGTAAATGGTCCGCTCATCTTTTTTCATTTATTCCACAATTCCATAAAAGCTAGTATGGATGTCAGTATATTGGAAAATGTTTTATTTAAGATGCGCGGATTCAAATTTGAAGTGCAACGCCTGACGTGAAGAATACCTGACTGGGAGTCTGGTATTCAAGTCTCTTTCTTGGCCGGTTGTTTAACCTCTCCATTGCCGTTTCAATCTCCTGTTGTGTGATCGTAGTGAAGTCCCGGTGCTTCGGGAAGTATTGCCGGATCAGTCCGTTCGTATTCTCGTTGGTGCCGCGCTCCCAGGATGCGTAGGGATGAGCGAAGTAAAAATCTGCCTTCAATTGTTTTGCAATCTTTTCGTGCCCGGCAAATTCACGACCGTTGTCCGAAGTTACGGTGTACACCTTGCTTCGATATGGCTTGAGAAGCGCGATCATCGCTTCAGTCACCGCCTGCGAAGTTTTGCGTTCGACCTTGCGGATCAGCGTGAATCCGGACCTGCGCTCAACGATGCTCACAATGGCCTGTCGGTGAT
>Ga0208246_1001421_pt1 | contig 13429 bp, 13 predicted proteins | sample RifOxyD2_FD_184039 | JGI IMG/M metagenome (GOLD analysis project Ga0208246, IMG submission 184039) | Soil microbial communities from Rifle, Colorado - Rifle Oxygen_injection D2 (SPAdes) | ecosystem: Environmental > Terrestrial > Deep subsurface > Rock core/Sediment | place: Rifle, Colorado... | reverse complement strand
CCTTGTCCTCGTGAAAACGGGGAAAGGAACCCACCCCTAACCCCTCCCAAGAGGGGAATTGTGGAGTCTACTCCCAAGAGGGGAATAATCCATGCCACCCTGTAACCCGCATAAATAAAATGACAATTCCTATACGATTGAATTAGTCTTTGTTTTTTTTATATCTCTTACTGGCGCTCTTGAGGAAGTTGCGTTCCCTGCGTGTCAGGTTTTGTAAACCTTCACGATTTACCTTGTCGAGGATTTCGTCTACCTTTGCGCGTAAGGCATGCTCTTTTATTATCTCTTTTCCCTGACTGTGAATCTGCCACTTTTTGAGATACTCCACTACCCGATATGAGTATTTGACAAACAAGAATCCATAAATCAAACCGCCCAAATGTGCAAAGTGAGCAACATTTCCTGACTTGGGAACTACACAGTTGAAGATGGTGATGCCGGCAAAGATCATAACCAGATACTTTGCCTTCAATGGGAAGAAATAGAAGATAACAGTGCTATTGGGGAAATACATGGCAAAGGCCACTTCAATGGCGAAGATGGCGCCTGAAGCCCCTAAAATAGGAGTCCACGGTGTAAATATACAACAACATATTCCGGCAAATATACCTGCCGTAAAATAGAGCGTTAGAAACCGTTTGGTTCCAAGTACCCGTTCAACCTCGCTCCCAAACATCCAGAGCGCCAGCATATTAAAGATCAGGTGCCATGGATCGGTAGTACTGTGCAGGAACATGTACGTAAGAAATTGCCACAACCATAAATGACCCAGCGTATCCGGCGGATAAAGCCAGAACAACTTTGTGAATTTATCAGAAGCCGGATAATACCACGGCAGCGCGGATGTATAGCCCGTTTGTTCGCCGGTCAGAATATTCACTGGCTGAGGGACCCATTGGGAACTTATCGTCGAGAATAACAATTGGAGCATAAAGACGCTGACATTGGCGATGATAAGTACCATGATCACGCGCGTCCATTTACTTCCGATATTTATTCCGAAAATGAGTTTATTATTGCGCATTTACGTTAAGGTAATTCAATAGTACAGGAATTTTAAAGTTTGTAGTTGTAGCGCGAACTTTAGTGCGCATAGGATATAAGCGAACTGAACGAAGGCCTAAATCAACTATAAAATATACTAATTCATTTTCAATAAAAGTCAAGAATGTTATATAGTGAATTTACGTGGTGTAAAGTTTTCTGAAAATGAACATACCGCCAACAAAAAGGATAATATTTGCACCCCATATGGCAGGTACCACAGGCATTACACTGTTTTCTGCCAGTACGATTCCTGTTGCTACCAGTGGGTAGTATAAAAACAGGATTACCAAAAAACTGGCGCCAAATCCAATCATAAGATGACCGCTGCGCAGCTTGATGCCGAGTGGGATGCCAATAAGGACAAAAGTTATGCAGGAAAGGGCTTGTGATATCCGCTTGTGTATGGAAATTTCGTTTTTCCGTATTAGTTTTTCTTTTTTGGCAATTTTTAAATCTGTTTCAACGGCGCTACTTTTGTTTAGTAGCGCTTCTCTCTGTGCGTTAATTTCAGAAAGTGTCCTGGTGAGTGAATCAATATTTTCCAGTTCATCACTCTGTACCTTCATGGCGTTAGCAATTTTCTGTTCAATACTGTAAATCCTTTGTTTTTCTTTTTCAATGGTTTCTTTAATTTGCATAATTTTTCTACCTGTATCTTCAATGGAAGAGCCTGACTTGTTTTCTCTTTTTACCTGAATCAGGTTTTCGTTGGCAACCAGGATGTAATTCCTGGCTATTGTGCGCTCGTTTTTCAATCCCTCAATCTTTGATTTTTGCCGTGCTAAATTTTCGTTTGATCGTTTGAGATCCGTCGTGAATTTTTCTCGTTTTCTGGATAAACTACTGAGGGCTTGCTTATATTCACCAAGTTCCCTGGACAGCGCATCGGTATCTTTTTTGGAATTTGACGGCGTTTTTGTTATGTCAGACAATTCCTCATTAATTTCGCTGTTGCATTTATAAAGCTGGAACACAGTCATATATTTTGCGGAAGACTCTCGTTCCTTTTCTTTTAGAGAAATCTCAAATGTGGTTTCATTAAACACGCCCACACGGGGGATTTCTCCTGATTTTTTATAATTGGGTTTAATGAATTCTCCGCGATGTAAAGTGAGGAGTATCTTATTTTCAAATTCATCCATTTTGATAGTTCCCTCCTCGGCAAGGATAACGTCCGTTACATAGTCATTTGCATATTCAATCACTACAATATCCTTATTAACATTGTCTTCTACGCTTCCGATATAAATTTGGTACGGGTATAGATCTATTTTTTTCTGAAAGGATGCCAGACTTCCCGCCAGCACATTATTTATCGCGCGTTCATGGAGTAATATTATTTTATAACAAGACCGGGGTAAAACTTCTGCGGATAATGCCAGTGTTATTATACTAAATACAACCCCTATCACCAAGATTGGTGTAATTATTTTGTGGATATGCACACCACTTGCCTGAATAGCAATGATTTCATGATCGGCGCTCATTCGCCCATACGCCATTGCTGTAGCAGTAAGCAATGCCGAGGGTATTGAAAAAGGAGATGCTTGAATAAAGAGGTGAGGGATGAGCGCCCTGAGGGCAACGATATCTAATCCTTTGTGCAACAGTTGAATGGCAAACCCTAAAAATATTAAAAACTCAAAACACACAAAGGACGGTAAAAACGTTCTGAACCATTCCCTGACAAGGTAACGTTGTAATATTTGGCTAGTAAATATAGCAGGTATTTTTGGGGTTTTAAATAACATTTATATTCAGAAAACGTAACTACTCAGCATATTGAGTACCTTAATTTTAATAAATAACATATAACAAGAAATGAAAAATGTTTAAGTATTTTTTGACGATTTATTTTTTCGGGCAGTTTTTATACTTCTCACAAAGATTGAAATCAATTCTTTGCATTCGGTAATACCTTTATCAACTTTTGTAAAATCTTTAATAAGGGGTTTTCTTCAGATAATTTGTACTGCAATATGTGTCTCTTTCAGTTCTTTGAGGCAAATTTTCATCTTTATGAATAAAATCGTCGCGTGATTCTGCAACTTGTGCTTCAGCATAATTAAATGCAGGCGATGTGCCTGAACGAATCAATTGTCCTGCAATGTGATTTCCTGCCCTTGTATTTGGCAGCATTTCAACAATGTCAATAATCAGAAGTGCAAACTGAATCAACCGCTCTTCCAAATCATATTTTTTATTGCCTTCACTCATCCTTTTTTACTTTTTAATTGTTCATTTCTTGTTATATGTTATTCATTCCTTTTGTAGTCAAAAATAACACCTGCTGAGCAGTAACCTTCAATTTTCATATTTTGATTTCTGACTTCTTACTTCCCGCTTCTTCTATTTCGTGGGCTTCACTCTCCTTACGGAATGGTTCTGCGCAGGCATTGAAAGTTCTAAACATGCGCATAATACTGTCATTGTTTAATCCGGAGTCGCTGAATTTTTCACTTAATGACGACGTATTTGGCGTTTCTTTCGGACCGTAGCAGCCATAGCAGCCGCGACAGTATGACGGACAGATAGCATTACATCCAGCATGAGTTACGGGACCAAGACATGGAAGTCCCTTTGCAACCATTACACAGATAGTTCCGCGTCGCTTGCATTCAATGCAGACGCTGTGAGATGGCGTGTTTGGCTTACGTTCACTCAGGTAAGCGCTAATAATCTCTAATAACTGTCGTTTGTTAATGGGGCAACCTCTCAATTCGTAATCAACACGGACATGGCTGGCTATGGGCGTTGATTTATCAAGTGTATCAATATAGTGCGGTTTGGCGTATACTAAGGAAACATATTCCTTTACGTCCTTAAAGTTGCGTAACGCTTGAATGCCGCCGGCTGTGGCACAAGCGCCAATGGTTATGAGTAATTTCGATGACTTGCGAATCTTCTGGATTCGTTCTGCATCATGCTGAGTAGTGATGGAGCCTTCAACGAGTGAAATGTCATAAGGTCCTCTAAGCACATTACGAGAGGCCTCAAGAAAGTATGCAATATCTATCTTGTTGACCACCGTGAGCAGTTCATCTTCGCAGTTCAGGAGGCTTAACTGGCAGCCGTCACACGATGCAAATTTCCAGACAGCAAGTTTTGGTTTTCGTTTTATAGTCATATTCATAATAATTTTAGCCGCGAATTTACGCGAACAGGCACGAATGAAAAGAAAGACAAAACATAAAGGGATTGGCAATAAATAATCAGAACAAGTTTGTTGTCTCACACTTTGAAGATCAGGCACTGTCAGGGCTAAAGCCCAATTCAGATAAGACCGTCACTTCGACAGGCTCAGTACAGGCACTAACCCCAGCCTTAAGGCTGGGGTTAGTGGGTACATGTCCTACCGGGGCTTTAGCCCTGATGGCACAGCAACCTGTCTGCGAGCGGACTCGCTCAGGCAGGCATGAAGTTGTTCGTATTATTTATTGTCAATCCCAAAGTGTAAATTCGTGGTTTATTCGTGGTTTCTAAATCTCCCTTTTTCCGAAAAGTTCTTTAATATGATCATAGCAAAACACAGGGCCGTCTTTGCACACGAATTTAGGTCCGAACTGGCAGTGACCACAAAGACAAATCCCGCATTTCATGTTACGTTCCATTGAAACATAGATGTTTTCATTTTTAATGCCGCTACTTTGCAGTTCCTTTAACGTGTAGCGCATCATGACCTCAGGACCACAGATCATTGCTACGGTATGCAATGGATCAAATTGTATTCTGGGTATAAGTGTGGTAACGACTCCGACATTACCGCGCCAATTCCCAGAAGCGCTATCAACAATAACCTTTACTTCCAGATCAAAACGTCCGCGCCATTGTTCTAGTTCTTTTTTATATAGTAAGTCTTCAGGTTTTCTAGCGCCATAAAGCAGGATAATCTTGCCATATTTATCTCTGTGTGAAATGAATGAGTAGAGTACCGGGCGCAGCGGTGCTAATCCAATTCCACCAGCTACAATTACAACATCATTTCCAACAGCTTCACTAACGGGCCAGTGATTACCAAATGGGCCACGAACACCAAGCACGTCACCACTTCTAAGTTTGAGTATAGCTTTCGTTACGGCTCCTACTGAGCGCGTAGTGTGTCTAAGCATTTTTGGTATCGACGGATCACCACTAATAGAGATCGGTACTTCACCCACTCCAAATACGTATAACATATTGAACTGACCAGCGGAAAATGGAAAACCATCAGCCCCATTCGTTGATTCAAGTTCAAGGGTATAGGTATCGTGTGTTTCTTTCAACATTCTATGAATGCGAAAGGGTTTCGGAATCATTGGCTCGGTGATAATGGATTTCATTATTTATCCTTCAATCAATGAACACCATAGACGTCCAGAAGCTGTAATCGTGTTGCCTCAAGTCTTTGGGTAATAACATGGGCGAAACGCTTTAACAATTCATAACCAAGGTCGTGATCTTCTTCACATTTGGCGCGCAGGCATTTCGCATCAAGGGCGATGGCGCTGGTGGGTTCGATGGCCCTCGCATCGTAGTGCCAATGATATGGTGGAATAAGCCATGACCAACCAAGCACGTCGCCTTCTCCGATTGTTTGAATGGTAATAGGGCCACGGTCGGAAGTAAATATTTCTAGCGCTACTTTACCCTGATGAATGATGTAAAAGTTGGTGGCTTCTTCACCTTCGCGTAAGATATACTGTTCTGCATCAAAGCTCACATTCGATGCACAGCCTACAATAATATTGAGATGGCGTGGATCAAGGCCTTTTAAAAAAGGATGTTCTGCCAGATAGGGTTCAAGTGTTTGCATGGATGTCCTCCTTTACTATAATTCACCGCAGGCGCAATGAAAGGATAGAAGATGGGAAATTGAGAGATTGGGATGTTATGCAAAGCAAAACTTCCTAACCTCACAACTTCTCAACCTCGTTATTTCTCAATGGCCTCTATGGTTTTCTGTTTTCTGATAACAGTTTCACTTTCGCGAATTGCATGGACTTCTTCGGTAATATCGATTGCTACAGGGCACCAGGTTATGCAACGTCCGCAACCAACACAACCAGATGTGCCGAATTGATCGATCCAGGTGGCAAGTTTGTGTGTTATCCATTGGCGGTAACGAGATTTTGTTGAGGCTCGAACGCTTCCGCCGTGAATATATGAGAAATCCATGGTAAAGCAAGAATCCAACTTCCTCCATCGCTCGGCGTGTTCACCTGTCAGGTCAGTCACGTCCTCTACAGTCGTACAAAAACAAGTTGGACATACCATAGTGCAGTTGGCACAGGTCAGACATCGTTCTGCCACGTTATTCCAACGGGTGTGTTCATAATTCCTGTAGAATAAATCTTTGATATTTGAAGTGTCCATGCTGCGCCCCATTTGTTCAGACGTTTTTTTCACGACATCATCAGCGGCACACTTTTCCTTTTCACTCGCTTCTTTATGTGGAATTACTTGGAGAATTTCTGCACCCAGGTCAGTGCCTGTTTCTACCAAAAAATAGTGGTTTTTGCCTTCTAAAATCTCGGTCATAGCAAGATCGAAACCGAAAGTTGCCCTGGGTCCGGTGTTCATCGATACGCAGAAACACGTCCCTCCGGCTTTTCCACAATTAACTGCTACGATAAAGGTATCTTTGCGTCGTGATTTATAATGCTGGTCAATGTATTGACCGTTCGTAAAAACCTTGTCCTGAACCGAAATGGCATGGATATCACATGAACGTACACCAACAAAGGCAAATTTCCTGGCAGCTTCATTCTCTGTTACAATTTGAAAGGAACTACCGTTGCGTTTGATCTTCCACAGGCGTAATTCAGATGGAAGCAAATACTTTTTCCATGAGTGTGGACCAACATTATAACCAAAGAATGCCTTATCATTTCGCTTTTCGAGGCGATAGGTACCGCCGTCCTGTTCATCTGTCCATCCGATAGGCAGATTTGCAGTAGAGTTCAGATCACTATATACGATAGCGCCCTCTCCAAGAGTGGGTCCAATAACCCGATAGCCTCTTTTACGCAAAACATCAAGGAGTATCCGGAGATGATCACTTTCTAAAATAACTATATTCATTATATACTTTTCTTGCGTTTCTTTTTCAATGTAGTGCGAACTTCAGTTCGCTTGCATCCTACGCGAACTAAAGTTCGCACTTCAACTTCAACTTAGAAATTCCTGTACATTAAATTAAAAGAATGTAAGCAATCCTTTTACTTTGGCATTATTTTTAAACAGTCATCCATGGTAAGCACAGGCACGATCTTCCCGGTTTGGCTTGGTACGAGCGGAAGGAAAAATTCTACCGCTGCACTATAGTTATTTGCCTCAAAGATGATAAAATAATCATGCTCTGTAACCGTAACATACGCACCAAGTATCCTGATCCCCTTTTCTTCAGCCTTTTTTCTCCCTTCCCAGAACTTATTGAGCATCTTTGCGCCTTCTGCGCTGCTGCCCGGACAGTTTTCAGCGGTATGTGTCCAGTGAGCGACATATAATGTATTTTTGTTATCTGTACCGATTGCCCGCCCTGATTCCTTTTCACTACCTTCTGCATACAGCTTTGAACCAGAAAATACTAAGGTTACAAATAAAATAAAAACGCCAAATATCCCAACCATGCTATACTTCATGCAATTTTTTCTCCCTATATTTGTTTATTATCAACAGATTCTTGGAAGCTGGTCGCCCACAAGCATATCAATAATCCTAGTCCCACCGATTACGGTTTTGAGACATACCTTGCCTTTTGGTTCAACAACTACTTCCCCGATGATTGCTGCATCTCTGCCCAAGCTATCTTCCGTGAGTATGTCACACACCCTCTCAGCATCATGTGCAGAAACAACAATCACTACTTTCCCTTCGTTTGCAATATAAAGAGGGTCGTAACCAAGTATCTCACATAATGCCCTTACTCCGTCATTGACTGGAATGGTTTGTTCATCAATTAAAATACCATATTTTTGAGTATTTACAATCTCATTTAGTGTCGTTGCAAGTCCACCCCTTGTGGGGTCTCTCATAAATTTTATATGGGCGTCAGAAGCGAGTATTTGCTTAATCATACCGGATAGGGGAGCACAATCACTTTTTATGGCTGGTGTAAAACCCAGAGATTCCCTTTCCGAAAGTACAGCCATTCCATGGTCACCAAGAGTACCGCTAACGATTATCTTATCTCCAATTTCTATTAAGGATGTTGAAAGATGTATCCCATCATTGACAATCCCTATGCCACAGGTATTGATATAAAGACCATCAACACTGCCACTCTCAACGACTTTTGTATCTCCGGTTACAATCTCGACACCTGTAAGTGCCGTAGTTTCTCTCATAGACGTTACAATCTTTTCAAGCAGTGTCATCTCGAAGCCCTCTTCTATAATAAACCCTGCGGATAGAAACATTGGTTCAGCACCCACAACTGCCAGATCGTTTATGGTACCGCTTACCGCAAGCCTTCCAATATCACCCCCGGGAAAGAATAAAGGCTTGACAACGTATGAGTCCGTTGTAAAAGCCAATTTTGTGCCATTGATATTCAGGAGCGCAGAGTCGCCTAAAAGGGAAAGCGCATGGTTGTTGAAGCGGGGTAAAAAGAGTTGTTTTACTAGCTCATGGGTTAATTTTCCGCCACTGCCGTGAGCGAGAGTTATTTTGTCATTTTTCATTTATGATTTATTTTGCTCTGATTTGCACAGATTAGTTTTCCCCGTATTTATACCATGCCGCGCATGTCCCCTCACTGGAGACCATACACGCACCGACAGGATGCTCCGGATTACAAACCTTTCCGAAAAATTTGCAATCCGCTGGTAATTTTACTCCCCTGAGAATATCTCCGCAAATACATCCGTTGATTGCGGATTGCGGATTGCAGATTGCGGAATTAATCTGAAATCCGAAATCGTTCGACTGAGCGCTCACGACGAAGTCCGAAATCCGAAATACAGTATGGGCATCGAATTTTTCGTATCGGCTTCTCAATTTAAAACCGCTTCCAGGAATAAGTCCAAGCCCACGCCACTCGACATCACACGGCTCAAATACCTTGTCTAGTAAAGCTAGGGCAGTTGGGTTCCCTTCTCGTTTTGCCACTCTCGAATATTCAATCTGAACGCGTGCTTCCTTTTTTACAATTTGTTCAAGTAGCATATATATGCCCTGCAGGATATCTAATGGTTCAAAACCGGCAATGACACATGGGATATGAAAATCCCTGGCGATAAATTCATACGGTCTTGACCCGATAATAGTGCTTACGTGTGCCGGGCAGAGAAAGCCGTCGAGGTTCAGTTCTTTATCTGTCAGGAGAGCCTTCATAACCGGTGGCATTATTTTATGTGCGGTAAGGACAAAGTAGTTTTTTAACCCTCGCCTTTCTGCTTCAATAACGGATGCGGCAATTGTTGGCGCTGTAGTTTCGAAACCAATAGCAAGAAACACAACTTTTTTATTCGGATGTTTTTCAGCCAGATGTAATGCGTCAAGGGTCGAATAAACCACAGCAACCGAAGCCCCTTTAGCCCTTTCCTTTTCAAGGCTTGAAGACGAGCCGGGTACACGCATCATATCGCCGAATGTTGTTATTAACACATCACGACCACTGTTTGAACTGGCGGAAGTATTTTGTGAGATGGCTATAGCAGTGTCTATATAGTTGACAGATGTTACACATACGGGACATCCAGGCCCGGAAAGCAGTCTAATATTTGAGGGAAGCAGTTTTTTTAATCCGTATCGATAAATAGACATCGTATGGCTGCCGCATACCTCCATAATGGTAATCTCATTGTGGCCATCCATAAGGTTAGCAATTTTTTTGGATAAACCAATTGCAATCGTTCCGTCACGAAATTCGTCTATATATTTCATCGAAAATTACTCAGTATTATAGGTAGTGTTTGAACAAAAACTGGCAACAGGTCATTTCGAGGAGAGCAAGAAATCTTTTGGCTATTTAAACTGCCGGGTTTTTAGATTTCTCCCTTTTGGTCGAAAAGACAAAAGAATGTGTTATCTTTCATACATTTTGTAGCTTTCACATTCTCTCACTAATTTTACTTTTAATTTCAAGTGATTCAAGACAATTTGCTGTTGTTTGTTTTAACGTATTCTTGTATAGTTTGAATAAGATCTGTATCTAAAAGGGTAATGAAAAGTTCCTGAAACTTTAACTACAAAAAGTTGGTTGAGGACGAAATATTTACAACAAAAGAAGGGGGCTTATATGAGTAAAAATTTATATGCAATTGTAGACGGCGAGGTTCATCCTTTCAATTGTTACAAGGATTACACCGAAATAGATGCGCTTGTTGCTTATGCCAATACGGAGGAACAGGCAATGGAGTTGGCGACCATGTATGAGCATGGAGAGGTTGAGCCAGTTGCATTCCATTGCGATAAATGCGGTGGGTCTCATGAGGTGTTACAGGAAAGCGGGGAATAAATCACCCAATGGAATGGATAATAGTAATCATATTACTCCTTTTTAATGGCATATTTTCATGTATGGAAATGGCATTTGCCTCCTCCAATGTTCCACTTTTACGAGATATGGCCTCTAAAGGAAATGCCGCTGCAAAAATATTTATTAATCTAAGGACACGTCCAGAAAGAACATTAGCAGTTATTCAGGTAGGTATTACGCTGGTCGGAATTTTGTCCGCCGCAGTTGGCGGAGCAGAAGTTGAGGAGACTATTCTTCCGTTTCTGCAGAAATTTTTAAATGTTTCCGGCACAACGGCAGAAATTCTTGGAATTGCACTTTTCGCCATCCCTTTTACCTTTATTACTGTTACGATTGGAGAACTGGTACCGAAAGCCATTGCAATCCGCTATCCCGAAGAGATATCGTTAGCCTCGAGTTATTTGTTAACCCTTATGACAAGGATCGCCATGCCTGTTGTCCATATCCTTGAACAATCAACGGTAAGACTTCTTTCCTTGTTAGGCATTCGACCGACCATTCTTTCTGAAGAGGGGGTATCAGAACTTTCCTTAAAATCTTTACACCCGGTTCATAGGGATTATATTTTGAATTTATTTGCATTGCGCTTTAAGAAGGCATCTGAAGTTATGCTTCCCTTTTCCAAGGTCGTTACAGTTCGTAGTTCTATGTGCAAAGAGGAAATACTAAAAATTATTATTGCCTGCGGACACACAAGACTCCCTGTCATATCTGATGAAGCCGAACCGCAAATAGTCGGCATCCTTCACACAAAAGAATTTGTGGCTATGATGGACACCAAAACAGAATTTTCATTAACCAGCTTACTCCGAAAACCATATTTTGTCGATGTCAACGAATCCATTCTCAGAATACTCAAGAATTTTCAAGGAAATAGAATTCACATGGCCATAGTGCGCCAGGGTACCCAAGTGATAGGTATCATAACATTAGAAGATATTTTAGAAGAAGTCGTGGGTGAAATTTATGACGAAGACGATGATGGAATGGTGAAAAAGATCTGGGGTCAACGAATTGGTATGAGAAGGCATTAGACTAAAAGTTAGCAGAAAGAAAACCTTAAATACTACTACGAAATGATTCAACACTGACAATAACACTCCGAGATAAATTATTGTTGTCAACAAAAAGATTTGTGTCCCCCAGAGGCTGTCCGTTGTGACCCTTTTTATTACGTGTCTGGCGGTTTATCAAGATAACTTTCAAGTAATGAAATTGTCTTGAGAGCCTCTTCCTCATCCAATATCTGAATGGCGTAACCTGCATGGACAATTACATAATCCCCAATTTTTGCATTTTCTAACAGGAGAAGTCCAATCTCTCGTTGCAGGTTACCGAGCTCGGCTATGCCCTTAGTTCCTTCAATTTTGATAAGTTTCATGGGAACGGCTAAACACATGTCTTTAACCTTTCACCGGCAATAACGGCCTGGCCTAACGATATACCACCGTCGTTGCAGGGGACTTCTTTGTGGGAATACACAGTAAAACCTTGTAATTTAAGTTTTTTGACAAGGCGGCTAAAGAGGAATTTATTTTGGAATACCCCGCCTGACAATACAACATCGTCAATACCTTTGCTGTCGCGGAGCATTGTGCATACCTGAAGTACGATTTCTACTATCGAATTGTGGAACCTTGCGGAAATTGTTGGACTTGCGGTCTTATGGTGCATATCTTCTATTATCTTTTTGATGACTGGCTGCCATTGAATGATAAAGGACACGCTGCAGCGTGTCCCTACATTAGAATTAATATCGAATGGATAATGTTCTATAATGTGCTCATCAACAATTGATTCAAGTTTTACTGCTGCCTGTCCTTCATAGTTGACAGAATGCTGCAAATCAAGTAAAGAAGCCACACCGTCGAACAACCTTCCCATGCTTGATGTTAAAGGTGAATTAATTTTCCGGGACAACATTTTAAGTAGTATTTCTAATGTATCATTCCTCTCTTTCATAAACTTTTGGGTATCGAAAAGGCGAAGCAGGTGAATATCCGTACCATACATGTGATAAAGATACGAAATTGCCATACGCCATGGTTCCTTGATTGCCTGCTCCCCACCGGGCATAGGCACATAATCAAGATGGCCAGCCCGTTCATATCCAGAAAGGTCTGCAACAAGAAATTCTCCGCCCCAGAAATTGCCGTCATCTCCGTAGCCCAAACCGTCAAAGGCAACGCCAATTACCTTATGGTTAATGTTATTTTCTGCCATACAGCTTACAATATGGGCGTGATGATGCTGTACACCTATTTTAGAGATAGTATCTTTCTGCGCAAGGGCGTATTTGGTGGAAAGATATTCCGGATGAAGGTCGTATGCTATCACCTCCGGTTCAATGGAGAACAGTCTTTTATAATGCTCAATAGCCGTCTCATACGAATTCATGGTCTCGGTATTTTCCAAATCTCCTATATGATGACTTAAAAAAGCATGATTTCCACGTGCCAGGCAGAATGTATTTTTAAGAAATGCCCCACATGCGAGGACAGGTTTTGGAAAGGCGTATTGCAGCCTTACTGGGAATGGTGCATATCCCCTCGACCTGCGGATAATCGTCTCTTTGTCTTCAACCACTTTTACGACCGAGTCATCGCACCGCATAAAGATTTCCCGGTCATGTACCAGGAAATAGTCTGCAATACCTTTGAGTCTTTCCAAAGCTTCGTTGTCTTTGTAAGCAATTGGCTCATCGCTCACGTTGCCGCTTGTCATTACGAGCGACAGCCCTGATTCTTTAATTATAATATGGTGGAGTGGGGTATAAGGCAGCATCACCCCAAGATACAGGTTGTCAGGGGCAATGTCATGCGGTAACAGTTCAGCACCCCCACCTGGCCTCCCCCATCGAGGGGGAGGAAACGTTTTTCCCCCGCCCCTGGTGGGAGGGGTTAGGGGAGGGGGGGAACTGCT
>Ga0208246_1001418_pt1 | contig 13459 bp, 12 predicted proteins | sample RifOxyD2_FD_184039 | JGI IMG/M metagenome (GOLD analysis project Ga0208246, IMG submission 184039) | Soil microbial communities from Rifle, Colorado - Rifle Oxygen_injection D2 (SPAdes) | ecosystem: Environmental > Terrestrial > Deep subsurface > Rock core/Sediment | place: Rifle, Colorado... | reverse complement strand
AAGATTTTAAATATTGTGAAAAAGTGTCAATATCTTACCTTATTTATTATTTTTTGGCAAGGGTGTTAATTAGACCCATGACATTTTTTATATTTCTTCTAGTGTAAAAAGTGCCACAGGGGGTTCAGTGCTGGGGAAGCCACCCGTGCTTTGATTCTCGACTGCTCGTCTGCGAGGAGTCGCAACCGGCCCTGTTGCCTGTTGTGCTTTCCCCCTCGTAGACGAGTAGGCGTATTCGCTTTTCAATGATCCTATTGTCATTTTACTCGTCTGTCAGTTTTTGTCAACTTCTTGGGAGTGGATAAACTATCGTGCTCTTTTACGGCCTCCCATACCCAAGTATGGCTTCGTTTGAAGCCATGTAATTCCTTGAGCATCTTGGCAACGGTGCGCGTGTCCAGCCCCTGCTGGTACAGGCGCACCGCTTTGTCTTTCATCTCCTGAACTTGTTTTTGTTTGAATGTTGATAGAGGCATAGTTGTGAATCCTTTCACTACTATTATATTCCTCTGTCAACTTCTGTCAAGTTATGTACTGTGGATAAGGCACTTTGGTCTTTGATCGGGTTCGCTGCATGTAGAGCCCGTGCTTCGAGAAGTGCTCGGCCTGTCGCTGGAACTCATCGACTGTGATGCCTTCTTTGCCCTGATTTTCATTCCGGAGGAATGTGACCAGTCCCTGCAGCGCGTCATCGAATCCTGGGTCGCGTTCTCTCTCCCCTGCGAAGTCTTTATTGCTGTCCGTGAGGAAGAGGCGCGCCCGCTGTTCAAGCTCTTTGCCGTGCATCATCGTGTAGATGGTCGTGCTTTGCACTGAGGCGTGTCCCAGGATATTCATGACGTCTGCGGTCGATCCGCCACTCTTGATAATGTGATGTCCGCGGTGGTGCCGGAAGCTGTGGGCATTCATGTACGGCATCTTTGCTCTGTTACAGTACCGTCGCAACATTTCCCCCACCCCCTTGATGGAGAACCTGTCGCCGCACTTCACGCTGGTCACTGATACGAAGAGTGCGCCCGGTTCGTCGAACTTCATGACTTTCGTAAGGTGATCCCGCTTCTTGAGCCAGCGCACCAGGTAGTCGTTGGTATCGTCCGTCCAGAAGATCTCGCGGAATGGTCGGCGAGACTTTGCTTTCTCTGTTCGGATTATCGCTCTCTTTTCATTCAGGTCTAGGTCATCCACGTTAAGGGAGCAGACTTCTCCGTTTCGTGCTCCCGTGTCCCAAAGAAGGCCGAGGATCGCTAGATTTCTAATGTGTCGGGGGTCGCTAGTGTCTTGCGGAATTGCCGCGACAAGCTGCTTATACTGCTCATCGCTCGCTACGCGAGGCAGTTTTGGTTCTTTGTCCGGGATCGGGATGAGTTCTTCGTCGATTACTTTGTAGCCTTGCAGCCGGTAGAATTCGAAGAATTTTCGGAGTGCCATGCACTTGCCGACGAAGCTGTTTCTGTCCCATCCGAGCTCTGCCATGCCGTTCAGGTATTCCATCACGTTGCTCAGGGTGATGTGCTCAATATCGGGGTTGCGGAGAAACAGGCAGAAGTTTCTCAGCTCGCGGTCGTAGCCGCGCACTGTTGTTTTTTTAACCTTGAACTGTCTCCAGTTCGAGAATTGATTTATTGCGTCTTTAGTTAGCATATACACGAAACCCACCAGGATGCGACTCGTGGTGGGTTCGTGCCGTTTCCGTCCGCAGACCGAAGTCAGCGATCGGGACGCGAAGCGCCTTGCAAGGCGCGCATGATTGTGCGTTATCCAGGTATCCCCGGCACATAAACCATGCAGAGCAATTTTAGCTCTTATGCGGCTTTCTGTCGAACCCCATTGTGTCGCATCCTCGACCTTGCGGCCGATTGATCCCTATCGGGAACAATGAGATAGGTATTTTTAAGTTAATGTGTTTGACGACAGACCAGTCGACACCAGTCTCCCGCTATGCCAAACGGAAAGATATTCCTTCGCGCCAAGGAAGTCAAACACGAAAGCCATAGTAATTGAATTTTATAAGTCGTTGTCAGACAAGTCCAGATTTTTGGTCGCTTGAACCTTTATCTTTTCCTTATATTTTTATTTGTCAGACCAATTAAAACACAAAAGCCCGGTGCGACGCCGGGCTTTTGATAAACTTTCGACTTTATTTTCCTGCGAACGGCTGGGTCGTATCTCCTTTGTTGGAAAAGTAGAACGAGAAAGCCATTCCAGCGAGAAGCAAAAATTGATCGCCTGAGATTTTGCCCAAAAAGAGCGCACCTATCGTTGCCAGGGCCATCAGGACGAATACAACTTTGCTCGCGGATTTAAGAATTTCCATAATTTATTTTAAGGAATTTTTTATTTGTGCGAGTCCTTCTTCAATTTTTTTCACTCCTTCTTCGGCCTGCGAAGGATGTGCTGTTTGTGTTTGCTGACCACCGGCCAGTGCGACGAGCTCGTCGATTATTTTCTTATTGCTCGCCGGGCAGTTCGGCTTTTTCGAAAATATTTCGAAGTGGCCGACGATGTGATTGCGGTCAATTGGTATCTGCCATCGTTGGCAAATCTCGCGGATCAATGCTGCACTCGACTGCTTCATCGCATCTGTCCAAACATCATCCGGCTTTCCTTCGTGCTCGATACCAACGGTGTAAAGATTGGGATTAATGTTCGGCTTTATCAGTTTCCAGACCGGCGCATCTACCCGGCCTGCATGCCAGGCAGTATCTTCTTCTTTCACATACTGATGGACTTCACCGGTTCGTCCGATGCCGTAGTGCGAGCTCACTAACGAAGCTGGATTTGCGAACCACGAATCGGTGCCGACAAGCGTGCCATCCATAATGTGAATGACCACTCCTTCCGGTCGATAACCTTTGCGCCCGGCCCAGAAGTTAGGAGACTTTTTTTGAATGATATTCATGGCGTTATTTATTAAGGGTAATTAGCAAGTTAAGCAAGGCCGCGATAAGCCCGCCGACCGAAGCTGTAGCGACAATCCAGAAAAACCGTTTGAGCCAATCGACATCGGTGCCTACCCGCGTCAGTTTCCCATCGATGTGGGGCAGATGGTTGTTCTTGATCTCGTCGACGCTTTTTTCGAGGTTGTCGAGCCTCTTGTCCTGTATTTGGTTTTGGTAATTTGGGTGTTCCATAACGGATTTGCTTTTTGAGCCGAGTGTAAGCTACAACACAAGGGTCTATGTCTACAGCTCAAAAAAGATTATTTGCGCTAATCGCGGTGCTTGCGATGGTGAGTCTCGGCATCGGGCTTTATCTATGGTTGAATTTCGACCCGATGGTGCGAGATGCTGTTCAGTCAGACAAACTCCGGGAAATGCGCCAGCAAATTGAGCCGAAGCCTTCATTGCCGTAATCCCTGCCTCATCTGCTTCAGGTCTGTCTGCTGAAGTTCCTCAGTCGGGAACATTTGTCCGATCGTTGCGAGCGGGTCTTCTTTGCCTGTGCGAATTGAGCGGAGACTGTCTTTCGTCAGCTTCGGATTAAGCTGGGGCGTTGTTCCTTTCCGCTCCGCTTCCCCGACTTGTTCGTCGTAGACCGACCTTTGCAGCCGGGCAATGTCTTGCGGCTGGAATGTCACCGACGAACTTATTTTTTGCGCTTCCTGCGGATCATCTTGAGCGAGGTATGGCAGGATGTCCGGCAATATCTTTTCCGCTGATGCGTTCCAGTTTTCAATGATTGCCGTCGCAGTTTTTATATCGTTCTCCTCAATCGCCCGCTTAGCCTGCTCGCGCGCGGTGCTGTATCCGACCACCGCTTCGTCTTTCAGATTCCATGCTTGGTTCCGCTTCTCGCCTCCGGCGGATCGGTAGAATCGGCTGGCGGTGCTTTGCAGAATTTTTGCCGGGTCTATTGCTTCACGGCCGAAACCTCCGAGGAGGCCGCCAAGCCCATAGGCCATCTTCATTGGCGAGACACCGAGCGCTCGACCTACGACCACCGCCGCCTGCGGTGTTTTTTCGTCGTACTGCTCGGTTGGCGAAACTTGTTCGAGGCGTCTAGGAACAATCGGGCCTCCGGTGAAGAATGATTGATTCGTAGCAAGTTCTATTGGAGTACGCAGAATCGGAGGCATCGCTCCGGAAAGGAATTGGGTCACGGATAGCTCTCCATCACGCGTGAATGGGATCGGAGCCAGTTGACTCATCCATTCCAATGCGAGCTTGCTGAAGTTGCTCGGCTCGCCTTTGCGGACATAGTCGAGGGCGTACTCGATCGGGTTATAGAAGATCTGCCCGACGTCGCCTTTTGGAATCAGCACCATCTTGGGCACGCGATTGCCTTGCTCGTCCTTTTCTTCACCGACAATGATTGGGAAATAGGTATCTTTGATCCAACGAGGCACATCTTCATAGAGGTCTGGAAAATTCAGGGAGTTCCAGAAGTATGTCGTCACGCCCGGCGCAACGATCAATGCGCCCGCTTTTGCCGAGGCTTTGACGGGACTTTCTTTAAACACGCGGGCCGTGTTGAGCAGTGCCTGCCATCGCGCATTCACAAATGGCACCCACATATTTATGATTCGCATCTCCTGACCGGCCTTGGCAAAATCGATCGTAGCGTTGCGGGCTTCAAATGCCGCCTCGAAGCCGGTTGCTCCCCCCTTCAGCGCGCGCTTGTACACTCCAAGGCGGGGCGCGAGCTCTATGGCTTCAGCAAAATTGCTTATAAGATTGAAGGGATTGACGACTGCTTTGGTTCGCTTCCACCATGCGGGTTCAAACAGTTGTTTTTTTACGCCGCTGATCTCGCGTGCCCCCTGAATAAATCCGCCGAAACCTCCGCCGTTGCGACTGAATTCTTCAAGCAGTTTTGAATCCCAGCCGAATGCCCCCTTGAGACCCTGGGCAAAGCCACTGACCCAGTCGGCCGGATTGAACCCGAACTTCGAAGTCATGACTGCCATCTGTGCATCACGCACGGCGTTGGAAAGCGAGAACGGTATATATAGTGTGGTCGCTCCTTTCCTGAATGCACCGGAAGTGAACTTTACAAAGTTTCCCAGCATGCCAGCTTCGACCTCGTTCATCTGATGCATCGCCCAAGAGAGTTCTTCGGGCACAACCCATTTCGTGTTCTTTCCATCCACGAATACGCTGATGGAACCCCAACCTTTCGGCACGCGCGCATCTTTAGCCAACGGCTGTATAAGCTCTTTGGCTTCCGGCAACACCTCACGGATGTTGATGAGCTTACGGGCTACATCGTTGCGCTTGGCAAGATTTACCGCATTGGATAGTTTGTCGATGATGGCCTCGAACGGATCGCGGATTATTTTCTCTGTGCCTTCAAGTCCTCTTACTATGCCCTGCTTGCTTACCGAGAAGATCTCGCCGCCTTTCGGCAAACTGTCCACAAATGCGGAGTCTGGTAAATAATCAAGGACTTGAAAAGGAACCCAGTGTTTATTTTTTGCTACGATCGAACTGTATGCCTGTTTTGATATGAGTCCTGATTCTGCAGCCGGTTTAAGAATTGCTTCGTCCGCCCATTTTTGTATCGCTTGTTCTGCCACTTCGAATTGTTTGAAGATGCCGGGACCGACTTTTGTTTTCAGCTCATCCATTGCCTGCTTTGCGGTATCAGCCGTGACTCCCGCAGGGTTAGCGAATCCGCGCTCGGCTCGTTCAAGAGCCCGACGCGACAAAACAAAGCGCGTGAAGTCGGCGCGTTCTTTTCTTAATGGTGAGATGACTTTTTGTAGATCGTTTAAGAAAGATTCCACCGTCCCCATGCGTCCCGCGTACATTCGCGCCGCGGTGTATGCGCTTGAGTTAATATCGATGGGCTTTCCGGCCATGTCGCTCACCATTTCCTCGAACCGTTTGATTGGTGCAAAGCGATCGCTGAATGCTTCGGTGAATTTTTTTGGTGCGCCTTTTATCCACTCGATCAAATTCTTTGGTGTACTGGTTTTTCCGACCATGCCATCAATAGCTTCCAACGCACTCCCTTTCGGGGAATCCGGAACTCCTGATAACGGCACCTCGGTGGGTATGCGAGGAGGGGTTGGGGGCGGAGGTGTAAGCTCGTCAGTCCTTGGTTTTGGCGGCGCTACTTTCTTTCCTGCCTTTATAACAGGGTGTCCTTTTGAATTGACGCTATCCAATGCGCCTTCCGCCACCGAAGTGCGATTGGTGGGTGTGCCTGCTTCAATCTCTTTGATCGCCTGTTCGCGGGCTTTTATAAATTCTTCGCCTTGATCCGATACCCCTTTGTCTTTTTTTGCCAGATCAATAAGTTCTAATTCTCTTTTTTCAATATCCTTTTTCATTAAGCCCAATAATTCGTCGCCCTCTTTGCCTTCAACTGCTATTTCTAATTTTCGCTTAAGCTCAGGCAAAGATAGATCAGCGTTTTCAAATTCCATCAGGTTGCGCCCTTCTTTCTCAAAGTAATTAACTGGCTTCACTGATTTAATAACTTCTTCCGCGCTCTTTACCGCTTCCGTGATCGGCTTCGCTTCTTTAGCAATGGCGATGCCTGCTTTTTCCACGAGTTTTTCCCCGCCTTCTTTAATAGCTTGTTCGGCAAGTTTCTTCCCGCCTTTTTCTACAATCAACTTAGCGACGTCATCGCCGTATCTTTTGATGAGTTGTTCACCAAGTTCTTCCGCTACTTTCTTCTTCGGGATGCCAGGGACGATATCAAGTGCAGTCAACGCAAAACCGAGTGGCAGCCCATACTTCTTTGAAGCTTTTTCGTTGCCACCGAATGTTTTAATTGTTTCTTCTCCGGTTCCGCGTATGTCCTTAATAGGCTTATCGCCCATAAGGAACTTTTCCAGCTTCGGAGCCACTCCTGTGCCAGGTATAAATTCTTTTTGATCCTGAAGCGAGAGCATCGCCGAAGCCGCTGCGCGATTGGGAGCACGAAGAACATCTTTGCCAAAATTCAAGACCGCCGTTCCGACTGTCTTCGTTGCCCCCGGCAACTCGCGCACAAAGTCCCGCACGCGTACTTGGTCAGGTACGGGTGCGAAAAAATCGCCGATAGTCTTTTTTGTTTTCTCGGCCGCTTTCTTGAAGGGTGATGTTATTTTGTTCCAGAAATTCATAGTAGTTTTAGACTCCAATACGGAAGAGTCGTCCGAGGAATCCGCTAACGCCTCCCGCGGTTTTAATTCGCCATTCGTCGTCAATTATTTCCGAGGCCGACTTCTTTGAATCAGTAAACTGGACGTTTCCATATACCTGCTTCAGCTGTTCAGCGTTGTATCCTTCTTTCCATGCGTCGCGTACTTCTCGTCTGAAAGTGCTCTCGGCAGTCGTGCCGGATGCCTGGGCCGGAGCTGACGCTTTTTCAGGCGACTGTTTTCTTAGGTATGCAATTTCAGATTCAAGCTGAACGGCCAAATCGCCGCTATAGCCCAATCGAGTCGGATCATTGATGCCTTGGCTAATCAAGCGTTCGGCCGTAGCTCTTAAGGAGGCGTCTGGCTCCAAACCCTGCCCTATTCGGGCCGAAAATCGCTCACCGGCCGTACTATTGCCACTTCCGCCGTTAGAGGCTTCTTTTGCCCGCTGGTCGGCCTCCTGGAGCTTGAGCATAAATTCCGCCTCCCAATGCTGATCATCGCTCTCGCGGTCCAGTTCGCTTCGAAGAGTGTCTTTGTAATCGCTCATCTGCTTTGTCAGACTGGCCAGGTTGTATTTAAGCTCGTCGACTTCGCGCTCTTTTTCACCCGTCTCAGCCGCCACCTTTTTGGTTACTTCGTCGAGCGTGCTGTTGTATTCCCCCGCAAGACTGTTTCGCTCGTCCACATAGTTATTGATCGTGGAATTTGCCAGCCGTTCAATCTCCGAAGACTCGCCGGTAATTGTTGCCGCCGAATAGTACGGATTGCGTCGGGTCTTGCTGATTGATTCGTCGCGAGTTCCTTTTTCGCCCGCAATTTTTGAATCGAGATTTGCGATTTTTGTTTTAATGTCCCCAAGGCCGCGCGTGTTGTACTCTTGATCGTAGCGGCTCGTGTAATAATTCTTGAGCGCGCTCTGCGCTGAATCCAGTTTTTGCTGAGCCGTGCCGATCTGAGTCTGAAGAGACGACAAATCGTAGCCGCCGGCCGAGTCTGTTCCATCCGGTGCGTTTGCCGATGTCGGCTTGGCGAAGCTTTTGCGAAGATCCGCAAACTGCTTTTCAAATTGTGTCCAGTCAATAGCCATAGATTTATATATTTGGTTTGGCTTCCGTGATCCGGCCAGTTTTCAAATCAATGTCATACTTTCTGTTCGGATCGAGTCTGTACTTGGGAAAGCGACTCATGATGTATTGCTGTTTTTGCACTTCTAAAGCCTGCGTGATGAGCTGGTGTTGATGAATAAGCTCCTGCCGTTTGCGGAGTTCTTCAAGGTCTGTTTTGTCTAATTTTTTTGTAAACATGGTATGGATGCCAATTGGTTTTTAATTGATCGACCTTTTATTGTTAGATGTCATCGAACCAAGCGACTGCATGCCAGCTGAACCCGTTGTAAATCATGAGGCGTCCGCCCGATCCCATTCCGCTCGGACTGGGATCGTAGTACATCTCGCCGTTTGCAGGGCTGGCTGGTTCATTTGTTCCGATTCGAAACGATGTTTGGACATCGACAAAGCCTCCCGAAATTGCGTTGTTCCCGTAGAGGCGCAGAATGTCGTTTCCGCTCGATGCTTTGAAGAAGATGCGGTCGTTGATGGTTGTGTCTATGACGAGCGGCCGGTTACCCGAAGTATCGACCCACATTCGGGCGTATCCGTTTGCGCCGTCGTCGAGCATCAATCCGTGGCCCGGCCCTGCCTGGATGCCGTAAATCGGTGTCCCTCCTATGTCGCGGAGATAGCCGATCCTTATGCCGCCATATGGGGTGGAAAGATATCCAGTCGAAGTCAGATTGATTTGCCCTGCCGTGATCTTGGTCGCACTGACGCTGCCGATCTTGGCATCGTCGACCGCGAGGTTGCCTATCTTCGCGTTGGTGACTGCCAAGTCTTGAATCTTTGCCGCGCTTACGGCCAAGTTTTCGATATTGGCATTTTTTACTTCCGCCGATCCGATCTTTACCGAGGTAATTTGCGCGTCTCCGATTTTGGCCGTCTGGATTGTTCCATCCACTATTTTCGCGTTGGTGACGATGGCATTGCCGAGATGCGCGTTTTGAATTACACCCGTGCCGACATGAGCCGATATGATCACAGCATCTTCTATCTGCGCGGACAGGGTCACTACCGCTTCGGTTTGGATTAATTTTGATGCGGTAACCGAGCCGTTTTTTATTTTAGCCGTGGCCACCGCAGCATTTGCGAGTTTCTGTTCAGTGACTGCTAGCGCATCAAGATGCTCGGTAAGGATGGCTTGATCGATTATTTTTGCCGAGCTGACCGAATCGTCAGCCAGAGCAAGAGTTCCAATCGCTCCGGACTTGATCTGTACTGAGTCAATCGATGCGGGTGCGAGCAATGGCGAATTCTGTCCGTCGTGGGTGTGCGGCGGAACTTCCGGAAATGGCTGATCGTCCACTTCTTGGTTGCCAAATATTTTTTGCAAGAATTCGCTCATAGATTTATAAGATTCCTATTGGTTCGAAGTAGGTGCTTGCGGCGACAATCTCTGGCGTATCATTCCCTGAGGGGTGTAAATCAAACGCCAATTCGAATGTTTCGCCTTTGCCTTTTTCTTCTTCCTCCTCATCTCCGGTTTCGACCGTGAACACCACTTTGGTATTGCCTTCTTTGTCGAAGCTGTCCGCTCCGTCTTCGAGGTATGCCTGCTTCCAAGCACCCTGCTCATTAATGCGGTAATAAGTTTTTAGCCAGCATTGAGAAGGCAGGGGTTTGGTCAGAAGCTTGATGTGACGGAATCCTTTCTGTAATTCCGGTTCGCCAGCATCGAAGACCAGTCCCTCATATCGTGCGTCGGCTTTATTGTCAGGATCGACTGTATCCACGCCGTAAGTTGATCCGTCTTTCCACGATGCGAAGGGCTGATCTCCGTATACCGTCACTGCGCCAATTTCAACACCGGTGAGTTTGCCGTGCGAAGGAACATATTCGAGGTTCATCGAATACGGTTCGTTTTTGCTTAGCCGTCCGTAGGAATACAGTCCGCATTTATCTGAGCCCGTTACTCCCATTAGAGCTACGCCTTTAAGGTTGGCCGCCGCTCCGGGGTTTACCCATCCGCCGCCGGGGAATGCTTTGAAACGCAAAATGTTTACCGTGTCCCAGTAGTAGAGTCCCCCGCTGATGCCTGCCTGCACCATGATGAAGTCGGTTTGGATCATCGCGTTCACTCCCTTTTCTGCAATCATTCGGCGGAGAATCCATGAGGGTTGCTGCTTATCCCATGTCCACAGCCAGCCTTCTTCGATCTTGTCGCCTTTGGTCGAACCGATAATCGCGATCTGGTCCTGAGGCAGTAAAGTTTTGGTGCGGTTGCCTGCGATAAGATCGAGTGCTTGATTGTTGAAGTTGCCTTCATAATCCACCAGTGCGATGTATCGGCCGTCGCAAATCTGGAGAACACCAACCGCTATCGTCATGGTGTGCCATGCGGGATCGCCGTTTAATGTGCCGAATGTTTCCACGCCTCCGGGGAACGAGCCGGAGAACGGAATACGTTTGAGCTTTGTCTCGGTTGCCCAATAGAGATACGGCACGTAGCTTCCAGACCCGTTGTTATTGGTGTACTCAGATGCGCCCATGATCTTGCCGTCGGGGTCAGTGTATCTCAGCACCCATGCTGATGCGGGTGTATCTTTGCTGTAGATATTTCCGGTGTTGCCGAAGCCGTACAATTTTCCATTTGAAGCTGGCACAAAAAACAGAATAAGGTCAGTGACGACACTCCCCGAATCTTTTTCAAGCGCTTGATTGCACTTCAGAGTGTCCGCGCCATTTCGAATGTCGAGGCCATAGCCGAACCTGAACGCACCAGCCACGCCCTTATAGGCATCGTCTGCGATACCTCCGCGGAAACCTTTAATTCTGTATGCATTAAGTGCCATAGTTTTTAATCCTGCGGATTACTGTTCTTGTAGAGAAAGCGCGAGCTTGTTGCCTGCCCGGTAAATCCGGCCTCTCCGCCTTCCTCGTCCTGGCGGTCTTTTATTTGCTGAAGAATTGCGGTCGCTTCCAGAATCTGCTTGTCCGCATCTGAGCTTCGGTTCGGTTCTTTCTTTAGACAGATGCCGAGAGCCAGCTTGATGATCGCTTCTTCCATTTCCTCAGGGGTGATCGGTTCGTCTGTGTCATTCACCAGCGGAATCGGACGCCTGCGGTAGTAGATATCGATGAGTTTGCTGTCTTCAAGCGGCGTGGGCTTGATCAGGTACTGGTCGCCAAGAATGCAGAACACCCGTTCCCACACATGATTTCCGCTTTGATAATTTTCAACGCTCGTTTTTGCATGCTCTTGGCCGTCGACTTTGATGAACATCATTCCGCCCGGTTTGTAGTCGAAGGGGTTGAAGTAAGCCTCAATATCTTTCTCGGTCAGCTGAGTTGAGTGGTGGTTGAGAAAGTTCCATTTGGCAAAGTTGCATGCCCGAATAATGGATTTATTAATCCATCTTTTTTTATCGACTTCACTCCAAAACCCGGTGGTCTTGGCCGCCGACATTCGTGCGTTGAGGTCTTGTAGGAATTCTTGTAATTGCATGGTATTAGGGAAGAAGCTTTCCGGTTGTTCGATATCGTTTTACGTACTCGAGTAAATTGTCGCCGGGACAATCAGTGGAATCTGGAGTTTCTCGATGTCCAAGTACCCGCTCTTTTGGGATGCCCCGTTCTTTTCTAATCGTGTCGAGAAGTGTTTGGAGGGTGGCTAGCTGTTCTGCGGTTGGCTGTTCGTTTCCACTTGATGGATGGAAATCTCCGCACATTGCTATGCCGACAGAACGGTAGTTCATTTTTTGCGTATCGGCGTGAGCTCCGATCTTGTTTTCCGGACGACCCGCAATGTGTACGCCGATGCCGTCTAACGCTCCTGCGATCCAATGGTGGTAAGCGATGTCCCCCCAGCCGATTCCTATGTGGTTATTTTTTATTGTGCTGAAGTGTGTCGAGTCGCGCGGTGTCGCCGAGTGATGCACGATAATAAATTCCGGGTAATTTGATTTATCGAATTTCGCAATATCTTTTTTCGTTGATCGGAATGTGCGGAGCGTGTCCCACACGACCACGAGTTTTGCGGCGAATTCACCGGAGTTTTTCACATAGTCCCAGGGCAGTTTGTATTGGCCGTCCCAGGATGATTGGCTTTCCAGGACAAGACCCAGCTTGCTTGATGTCGTCCAGCCTTCGCGGTCGACGATCTCTTGCACGATTTCGCGCAAATCAGGCGATTCATACACGCTGTTGGCTGACCAATGAATGCCGACAAAGACTCCAGCGACTGTTTCTCCGATAGTCCATTCGGCCAATGCATTTGTTTTTTGCCGAGTCGATGGCCGGTTTGATCCGTTGCTGGCGAACACCGGAGCATCATCTTCCGCAAATCCTTTAATGATGAGATGCGGAAATCGGTTGTTCTGATCTGCCTGCGTAAGCAGAAGGTAGGCGCCGATGATGTTTGCGTATCGAGGGATGGCGAGCGAGCTGAATATAAAGCTGCCGTCATTTACCGATGGCCCGTCATCACCGACAGTTATCACGTTGCCGGTCGGACTCGACTGCCATGTGGTCTTATCCGTTTCCATTCCATCGCGGTCAGTGCCAGCGACAGTGCCAATACTTACATTCTTTGTCGTGTACCAGACTTCAAGTTCGGCCTGATAGCCGTCGCCCTTGCTCCGGTCATAGCAAGTTTCAGCCTGGTTTGAGGAAGATCCGTTGTCTTCTATTGTTAAGGCCAGGGCATTGCCCGGCTTCCATCCGTTTTGCGCAACAATTTCTTCAATGATCAGTTTGAGGTTTGGTGTCTGCGTCCATTCGTGGACTTCCCATTTCTTGATGATATGCCACGCGACAGTGTTTACTGTTTTCGTTCTCTGGCTGGGACGCGAGGTTTGAGTGAATGGTTTTGTATCCGGTTCTTTTATTCCTTTTACAATGAGCTTCACATCCGGGTCTGCGCCATCCGTGACCGACGGCCGAATCTTCAACCTGGCCAGGACAATCTTCGAATTTCGCGGAATACTGAGATTGCGAAAACGAAACGCGCCGGAATACACGGAACCGCTCACGTTACCGAGAGTAATTACGTTGCTGGCATTGCCGTTGCCGTTCCAGGTTGTTGCATCCTGTTCACGGCCGTCATCGACGTTTTCAGCAACTTTGCTTTGAAGCTTGGCAACATAATTCATCGGCATAACTACGCTTTGCGTAAGGCAATGAGCGGCACGTTCAGACTCCAATCCGTCGGGCTTGCTGTCGGATATGTTGCTGGCAGCGCACCGTAGCTTTGTGTTACCGCATAGCCCAGATACGGCGTGCCAGTCAGTCCGTTGTCAAAACCGAGGAATGTCGCCATCGCATCTGCGGC
>Ga0208246_1001408_pt1 | contig 13551 bp, 16 predicted proteins | sample RifOxyD2_FD_184039 | JGI IMG/M metagenome (GOLD analysis project Ga0208246, IMG submission 184039) | Soil microbial communities from Rifle, Colorado - Rifle Oxygen_injection D2 (SPAdes) | ecosystem: Environmental > Terrestrial > Deep subsurface > Rock core/Sediment | place: Rifle, Colorado... | reverse complement strand
GTCCCGAAGGACATCCTCTCGCCACCGCCCAAAGTATCTCTATTTTAATATATTTAGCATTTATGTCAACGGCACGTAGCAAATTTATATCGAAGTCTGACTTCGATAAATCGTCACAGACCAAAAAAGCCCCGAGCAGGGGCTTTTTTGGTGGAATTGCCAGTGTTAGACAATCTTGATTTGGAGATTTTTGCCCTTTTTGAGGCATTTGGTACAAATTTTAACTCGGGAACCATCGGTCAGTTTGGCCCACTGTAAATTCGGCTGTTTTCTTTGAACAGGAATCGGGTTGTATTTGGTGGCCCGAACCCGGTTGGAGTAACCTCCGACCAAGATGCTACCTTTTTCGCAAATAGGACAAGTTTTCATAAGATAGTTCGTATGTTATCATAAAGTGCGAGATTGTCCAGGAATTTGGTACTCGATGCGAATGATACGAATGAAATGCACGAATACTACGAATTCCGGCTTTCGAATTTGTATTTATTCGTCATATTCGCATGTATTCGCCTGCCTGCGGTAGGCAGGTAGATTAGAATCGCACTATATGGAAACCACCGTTATTTTTTCAATTATCATCCTGGTCATGTCGGTCGTCCTCCACGAGGTCTCGCATGGTTTTGTGGCCTATATGCTAGGGGATCCAACAGCCAAAATCGCCGGGCGCCTAACGCTAAATCCACTGAAACACCTTGATTGGATGGGTTCGGTTATCGTGCCTCTTATTTTATCCCTCTTGCCCGGTAATTTTATCGTCGGTTGGGCTAAACCAGTGCCCTACAACCCCCATATGTTACGCGGTGGTAAATATGGCCCGGCTCTAGTGGCCGGAGCTGGTCCAGTCATGAATCTCGCCATCGCCATCTTTTTTGCTTTTTTGATTCGCTCATCATTGGCTATGAGTATCGGTGGCTCAACCATGGTGATTTTGAGTGGTTCAATCGTCCTGATCAACGTCGCTTTGGCCATTTTTAACCTAATCCCAATCGCACCATTTGACGGATCCAAGATCCTTTTTGCTTTTTTGCCTCATCGGTGGCACGGGGTAGAGACTTGGTTGGAAAGAAACCAAATGATCATTATTTTAGTGGTGATTTTAGGGGTGGGTTCTATTTTAAGCCCGCTGACCTCATTGATTGTTCGGTTGCTCCTGTGGTAATAAGCAGTCTATCCGAAAGAAGGAAATGGTCGCTTTCACCCAACCGTGACGAATTATTTGCATTTTTGGGAGTTATGTATTAAAGTAGCGGAGCTTGTGGGTGCGGATCTGACCGTGCTTTCAGGTGGAGTTGTCTCAGTTTTTTATTTTGAATTTTGAATTTTCCCAGATGCCTACGATCAATCAATTAGTTCGCAAGCCTCGTCAGCCTCTCGTCAAAAAATCGAAGGCGGTGGCTTTGGCTCGCGGTTTTAACTCTCTAAAAAACAAGCCAGTTTCCTACCCGTCTCCTTTTAAACGCGGTGTTTGTCTGTCGGTCAAAACGACGACTCCAAAAAAGCCAAACTCTGCTCTCCGTAAGATCGCTCGTGTTCGTCTGACCAATGGGATGGAAGTGACCGCCTATATCCCAGGTGAGGGTCACAATTTGCAGGAACACTCAGTGGTGGTTATCCGTGGTGGTCGCGTTAAAGACTTGCCAGGTGTTCGTTACCATATTGTTCGTGGTGTGCTCGATGCCTCTGGTGTTGATAAGCGTCGCCAAGGTCGTTCTCGTTACGGTTCCAAACGTCCAAAAAAGGATGGTAAAAAGTAATCACAATTTTAAATTATTTTAAATTAATTTTATGCGTCGCCCCGTTAAAAAACCTACTCGAATCAAGCCTGATCAAAAATATAACTCGATCAAGGTATCTAAACTAATTAACTATATTATGGAGCGGGGCAAGAAAAACGCCGCCCGTGATGTTGTCTATGGGGCTTTTGAGGCTATTGCCGAAAAGACTAAAAAAGATCCGCTAGAAATCTATGAAGAGGCTTTGAACATTATTGGCCCCTCGATGGAGATCCGGTCCAAGCGTGTCGGTGGCGCCAACTACCAGGTGCCTCACGAAGTTCGTCCCGAACGCCGTTTGGCTCTCGCTTTGCGTTGGATTATCGATGCCGCTCGTTCTCGCAAGGGGATGCCAATGCGTCAGCGTCTAGCTGAAGAGCTTCTCCTTGCTAGCAAAAACGAGGGTGAAGCGGCCAAGAAAAAAGACAATGTTCATAAGATGGCCGAAGCCAACCGGGCTTTTGCTCACTTTGCCTGGTCAGGGGGGAGAAAATAGTTACTCGATGCGAATGATACGAATGGAATGCACGAATGCTACGAATCCTCATTTTTGAATCTGTATTTATTCGTTATATTCGCATGTATTCGTAGATTGGCATCGCACTTTATCATTTTTCATTTTGATTTTTTAATTTTAATCTTATGTCCCGGGATTATCCTCTAGAGAAAGTTCGTAATATTGGTATTATTGCCCACATTGATGCTGGTAAAACTACCACTAGCGAGCGGGTGCTTTTTTATACTGGTGTCTCTCATAAAATCGGTGAAGTCCACGAAGGGGAAGCGGTGATGGATTGGATGGAACAGGAGCAAGAGCGTGGTATCACTATCACTTCCGCGGCCACGACCGCTTTTTGGATTCCTACCTATGCCAAAGGCGATGTCGCCCTCAAACATCGCATCAACGTCATCGATACCCCGGGCCACGTCGACTTTACGGCTGAAGTGGAACGAAGTTTGAAAGTGCTCGATGGTGGAGTGACTGTTTTTGATGGGGTGGCTGGCGTAGAACCACAGTCGGAAACCGTTTGGCGTCAAGCGGATAAATACCATGTGCCACGGATTTGTTTTGTCAATAAACTCGACCGGATGGGGGCTTCTTTCAACCACTCTTTTAAAACTATTCAAGAGCGTTTGTCTAAAAAAGCGGTCCGAGTTCAAATCCCTCTCGGTGAAGATGATAAACATGAAGGGGTAATCGATTTGTTAAATATGAAGGCCTATTTGTTTGAAGGTGACAAGGGAAAAGAAATCAAAGAAATTGATATTCCAGCCGAATTTTTGGAGGAGGCAACCAAATGCCGAGCCGAATTGGTAGAAAAAGTCGCCGAGAATGACGACCAAATGATGAATGATTATCTGGAAGGCAAAGAAATCTCTATTCCTGATTTAAAACGAGTGATTCGCCAGGCTACTATTGCCAACGAACTCTTCCCGGTTTTTTGTGGTTCCGCTTTAAAAAATAAAGGCGTCCAGCTCATGCTCGATGGAGTAGTAGATTATTTGCCATCGCCACTCGATATTCCTGCCGTCAAAGGTGAGGATATTAACACTGGTGAAGAAATCGAACGTCAGGCTTCCGACTCCGAACCGTTTGCGGCACTGGCTTTTAAACTTCAATCTGATCCGTTCATCGGCCAGCTGACTTTCTTCCGCGTTTATTCTGGCATGCTGACTTCTGGTTCCTATGTCTATAACTCGACCAAGGGGGTGAAGGAACGCGTCGGCCGTATCGTTCGTCTCCACGCTAACCACCGTGAAGAGGTAAAGGAAGTCTATGCTGGTGAAATCGCCGCCATTGTCGGTCTAAAGGATACCAGGACTTCTGATACTCTCTGCGACGAAAATCATCCGATTATTTTATACAAAATTATCTTTCCTGAACCGGTGGTGGAAATGCGGATTGAACCAAAAACTAAAGCTGATCAAGAAAAAATGGGCTTGGCCATGCGTCGTTTGTCTGACGAAGATCCGACTTTCAAAGTCAAAACCGACACCGAAACCATGGAAACTATTATCGCTGGTATGGGTGAGCTACACTTGGAAATTTTGGTGGAGAGAATGAAGCGCGAATTTAATGTCGAAGCCAACGTCGGCAAACCCCAGGTAGCCTATCGCGAAACGATCACTATGTCGGCCGAAGCCGAGGGTAAATACGTCAAACAGTCTGGCGGTCGTGGTCAGTATGGCCATTGTCGTCTGCGCATTAAACCGCTGGAAAAAAATATTGATCCAGACCAGAAAATTGCCAAAAATATCAAACGCGAAACTGGTTTTGAATTCATTAACTCGATCAAGGGTGGGGCCGTGCCAAACGAATACATTCCGGCGATTGAAAAGGGAGTGCGTGAAGCGATGGACCGTGGTATTCAGGCTGGCTTTCAGGTGGTGGATGTGTCGGTGGAGCTCTACGATGGTTCCTATCACGAAGTTGACTCCTCGGAAATGGCTTTCAAAATGGCTGGCTCAATGGCTTTCCAGGAAGGCGCCAAACGGGCCAAACCGGTCCTATTGGAACCGATCATGAAAGTCGAAGTCATCGTGCCGGAGAAGTTTATGGGTGACATCACCGGACAGCTATCCTCCAAGCGTGGCCAGATTGAATCGATGGAAGATCGTTTTGGCCTCAAGGCTATCCGGGCCAAGGTGCCATTGGCGGAAATGTTCGGCTATGTGACCAACCTCCGTTCGATGACCGAGGGTCGCGGGACTTTTACCATGGAATTTGGCGAATACGCTATCATCCCGAACAACGTGGCGCAGGGGATTATTGAGACGCGTAAGTAACGCAGGCCAAACGCAGATTCACCCACCAAAATTTTTCGAAGAAAAACTTAGGTGGGTAAACGCAGACCAACGCGGATAAAATACAAATATAGACTTACAACTAGAAGACCCCTCCAGCGAGGGGTTTCTGTGTTTTAGAAAAAGTCCTTTGTTGTTTTGTTATCGCCCCAGTTGTCAACAGTTTCATCAAAACCACCCTTGTCTGGTTTCTGATTGGTAGTAAACTATAAACATGGGACAAGCTCTTAAAAAAATTCTAAAGATTTTTTCTATTATTCTTTTTATTCTCGCTTTGTCGCTGGGTATTTATGCCTGGTGGTGGAAAGCCAGTCAGCCGATTGTTCCCGAGACTAAAAAAACTTTAACCGAAGCCGAACAAATTGATTTGTTGAAAAAACTTCAAGCTGATGGGCCGGCCCACCCGCTCTCTTCCGCTGAATCAGTCAAAATTTTAACCGCTCTCCAAGCTGATGCTCCGGCTACTCCGCTTTCTCGCGATGAACAATTTAAAATTTTACAAGCCTTACAAAATAATTAATACTTAATCACTTTTATTTACCATGTTTAAATTAAAAACTATTCTCCCCGTCGTTCTCGGTTTACTTTTGATTTCTAGTTCTGTCGCTCTGGCTGTTGTTACTCTCCCCGCCACCCCTGGCACTTGTACTGACGCTGAAAAGCTGACTATCGACGGTTGTAACCCACCGATTAATGTCAGTCTTTCGAATCAGACTAAAAAAGGGAATTTGTTTATAGAAAAGGGGCTGTCTGCCGGTTCTCTTCTGTCTATTGGTGGAGCTGCGATTATGGGCAAACTTGGCATCGGTGCGGCTTCTCCTATTCCCAATGGCCCGAAACTCTATGTCCAAGACGTGGGCACTGGTTTCTTGACTTTAGCCATGTTAAAAAATACCAATTTGGCTGGTTCGAGTGCCATTTCTTTCAATTCCGGTGGCGCTGATGCTTTCTGGGGTATCAATGGACCTAATCGGTTGGATGCTAATCCTAATCAAGTTTTTATGGGTAACGGTAATGCCAATGGTGGCTTTCTCTTTTTCACTGGTGGTGGAGCAGTAGCCAATGAAAGAATGAGAATTACTTCAACTGGTAACGTCGGAATTGGGACCACTGCGCCTGGAGCCAAATTGGAAGTCGCCGGTCAAGTAAAAATCACTGGCGGTACTCCAGGTGCCGGGAAAGTTCTCACTTCTGATGCTAGTGGGTTAGCCAGTTGGCAGTCGGGGGGAGGTAGTGGTGGAGTGGTAGCAACCGGGATGTATGGGTACGCGTATCTTTCTGGTATCCCGACTGTTACTAATGCATATTCAGGTAATACCACTCCAGATACGTTTACTTCATGTGAAGCAAATAGCCCGGTAGTCTGTAAATGTGATGGTTATGTTGGAACTGGCGGTTTAGTTGGAAGGGCATTGGGTGTTTGTTATACAAATCGGTTATCAGGCTCAGTAAAAAGTTGGGAAGTTTCTTGTCCCAGTGGTTATTCTCTGAAAAAAACGGGGATGGCCAAAGTTGATCACGCTTATTCTAGTGGCCCACCATCTAGTGCGGTCATCATAAATAATCAAACTGTCGAAGCTTTCTACTCTTGTCTAAAAAACTAATTTTGATGATAATGGGTAATGGGGTCAGCCACCATTTATGCTAGACTGTAAGTTATGCCACGGATAGAGAGAACCGACATTGGAAACTATGTTTATCACATCTTAAATCGGGCCAATGCTCGAGTGCCGATTTTTGATACCGAAAAAGACTATCGGCTATTCGAAGATATTTTGGAGGAAGCGGTAGAGAAATTTGACATGAGGATTTTGTCATACTGCCTCATGCCTAACCATTGGCACTTGGTCCTTTATCCTAAAAAAGATGGCGATCTCGCACTTTTTATGGGTTGGTTGACCAACACTCACACCAGACGCTGGCACACTGGAAATGGGACTATTGGGCAAGGACATCTTTATCAGGGTCGGTACAAGTCTTTCTTGTGTCAGGATGATGCCCATTTTCTGACCTTGGTGCGTTATGTTGAACGCAACGCTAAAAAGGCTCGTCTGGTTAAAATGGCGGAAAATTGGCGCTGGTCTAGTGTCTGGAGACGCGTAAATGGTTCAGTTAGACAAAAGAAATTACTTTCAATTTGGCCAGTATCTAAACCAAAAGATTATTTGGAGTGGTTGAATCAACCCCAAACGGCAGAAGAGGAAGAGGCCATTGAAATGGCGGTTGTTAAGAGTAGTCCCTACGGCTCTTTAAGTTGGACAGAGACAATGGTAAAAAAGTTTAATTTAGGACAAACTTTGAGGGGAGTGGGGAGGCCAAAGAAAAAGAATGGTGGCTGACCCCATTTACCCCCATTTACCTATTTACCCATTTACCCTGACCCCATTTACCCCTGACCCATTTACATTTACCATTTACATTTATCGTTTAGTCTGCGCCCGTCCGCGTTTCCATTGTTGCCATCATACGATGACCGCTCCGTTCGCCAGCTCACGGGTTGCCATCATACGATGACCGCTCCGCTATGCGGGTTGACTATCCTCTCCTTTCTGGTATCATACATTTTACGTCTGTGCGTAGCTTTTTTAGTGTTAAACCTTTATTAAAAAGGATTAAAAACAGGCAAAAATTTATAAGTTTGTATTTAATAATTAATAATAAGTAAAAATCATATGGCAGAGAAATTTGATCGGTCCAAGCCACACGTTAACGTCGGTACTATCGGCCACGTCGACCACGGCAAGACTACTTTGACCGCCGCCATCTTGCATGTCCTGAACTTAGCGGGCAACAAGGTGAAGATGCGTGGTGTAAACGAAATCGATAACGCTCCCGAGGAACGCGAGCGCGGTATTACTATTGCTCTTTCGCACAATGAGTACGAAACAGCCAAGCGTCACTATGCTCACATTGATGCTCCTGGTCACGCTGACTACATCAAAAACATGATCACCGGTGCCGCTCAAATGGATGGTGCTGTCATCGTGGTGGCCGCCACTGATGGTCTGATGCCTCAGACTCGTGAGCACGTCCTCTTGGCCCGCCAAGTGGGTGTACCAAAAATCATTGTCTTTTTGAACAAAGTCGACATGGTGGACGATCCCGAATTGATTGATTTGGTGGAAGAAGAAGTCCGCGAGCTTTTGACCAAGCAAAACTACGATGGGGCCAACGCTCCTGTGATCCGTGGTTCCGCTTTGAAGGCTCTCGATGCTAAGTCTGTCGATGATGAGTGGGCTAAGCCGATCTTGGCTTTGGCTGATGCTTTGGACAACTTTATTCCTGATCCTGTTCGTGAGACTGACAAGTCATTTTTGATGCCAGTCGAAGACGTTTTCTCGATCGAAGGTCGCGGCACTGTTGTCACTGGTCGTATCGAACGTGGTTCGGTCAAAGTCGGTGAAGAAATCGAAATCGTCGGTTTGAAAGATACCGCCAAAACCACTGTCACCGGTATCGAAATGTTCAACAAACAACTCGATGAAGGTATTGCTGGTGATAACGCCGGTCTCTTGCTCCGCGGTTTGAAGAAGGATGACATCACTCGTGGTCAAGTTTTGGCCAAGCCGGGTTCTGTTACTCCTCATACCGAATTCACTGCCGAAGTTTACATTTTAAAGAAGGAAGAAGGCGGTCGCCACACTCCATTCTTTACTGGTTACAAGCCTCAGTTCTACATGCGGACCACTGATGTCACCGGTGAAGTGACCTTGGATGAAAACACCAAGATGGTTATGCCTGGAGATACCGTGACCTTTACCGTCAAATTGGTGGCCCCAATCGCTCTCGAAGAGAAGCAACGCTTTGCTATTCGTGAAGGTGGCCGAACTGTTGGTGCTGGTGTCGCTACTAAAATTATCGCCTAAACATCTATGACCGCTACGACCACTAAAAAGACCAAAACCAAAGCCAAGGCTAAGGTGGCTGGAGGGGAGGAGGCTTCCAAACTCCGCATCCGCGTTTCAGCCTACGAAAACAAAATTCTTGACGCTAGCGTTAAGCAGATTGTTGACACGGCGTTGCGGTATGATGCGACGATTCAGGGCCCGATTCCTTTGCCGACCGAGATCAAGAAGTATACGGTCAATCGCTCAAGCTTTATTGATAAGAATTCCCGAGAGCAGTTCGAGATGCGGGTCCACAAACGTCTGGTGGATATCTTGAGCCCATCGCCGAAAATTATCGAGAGCTTGACCAACCTCAACTTGCCATCCGGCGTCAATATCGACGTCAAAATGCTCTAAATCGCGGATTCCGCCAGCTGGCGGACGCTGATAAAACGCGGATTTACCCGCCAAAATTTTGTAAAAAAAACTTAAGCGGGTAAACGCAGAAAAACCAAAACCCCGCCCAGAGTTTTCCTCTGGGCGGGGTTTTGGTTTTGACGCTTCATCAGCCTCAGAATGTTGACCCGGAAGTGAATTTTGACCTCGGACAGAGTCCGCGCCTTTGGCGCAAGGCCAAAATCTACTTCCGGGTTGACTTTCTCCCCTTATCTGATAATATGTTTCGGAGCTCAAGGGAGCTTTTTCAGCCCAAGGCTGATCGGCCTCGGGCCGAGTTTTTTTCTTAAATTAGAGGCTATAAAATTTGTATGAAGTTTATTTTAGGCACAAAACAAAGAATGACCCAGGTCTTCGACGATAACGGCCGATCACTAATCGGGACAGTTATTTCGGTTGCTCCATCGATTGTCACTCAGATCAAGACGGCTGGCCAGGGTAATCAAAGTTCGGTCCAGATTGGTTATGGTGAAAAGCGAGCCAAAAATGCCGGTAAGCCGATGCTCGGTCACATTGCCCCAGCCTTGAAGGCCGCCGACAAGGAAAATATCAGTTTTCAATATTTGCGAGAGTTTACTACTGACACTGCTGCCGACTACAAAATCGGTGATACTGTCGATTCGTCTATTTTTACTGAAGGTGAGGAAGTAACCGTCATTGGCACCAGCAAAGGTAAGGGTTTCCAGGGTGTCGTCAAACGTCATGGTTTCCACGGAGGTCCACGTAGTCATGGCCAGAAGCACTCAGAGCGTGAGGCTGGTTCTATTGGTGTGGGTGGTGTTCAGCGCGTCTTCAAGGGTATGCGGATGGCCGGCCGAATGGGTAGCGATCGCGTCACTACCAAATATGTCAAAATTTTAAAGATCAACAAAGAGGCCAAGGAAATTTTAATTCAAGGGGCTGTGCCTGGCCGTCCTGGTTCGTTGATTCAAATTATTGCCAAATAAATATCATGGAAACGACTCTCTACAACCAAAAAGCAGAAAAAGCCGGCGATTTTAAACTCGAGGTCTCTCTTTTTGGCCAAAAGTGGAATGCCGATTTGGTCCATCAGGTGGTCTTTTCCATGTTGTCCAATGCTCGACCAGTTGTCGCCCATGCCAAGGGTCGCAACGAAGTCTCTGGTGGTGGCAAAAAACCGTGGCGTCAAAAAGGCACCGGCCGGGCTCGTCATGGTTCTAGTCGTTCACCAATTTGGAAAGGTGGTGGAGCTACTCATGGTCCAAACAAGGAAGCCAACTACACCAAAAAAATCAATAAAAAAATGAAGTCCAAAGCTCTGGCTGTCCTCCTCTCTCGCAAGTTCAAAGATGGCGAAATGCTGTTTGTTGATAAATTTGATGTGTCCGGCAAGACTAAAGTGGCCACTGATGCCATGAAGAAATTTTCGGCTATCAAAGGTTTTGAAAAAATTAATTACCTCAAAGGTCGTCGTTCTCTGATTGTCACTCCGGCCAAAGATGCTGAATTGGAGAAAGCTTTTGCCAATATTAAAAGTGCTCAAGTGACCGAAGCTCGCAACGTCAATCCGACCGATCTAGTGACTTACAAGTATATTGTTTTGGCTGGAGCTGAACCGATTGTGGCTTCCTTTAACGCGAGAATGAAATAGTTCAACTAAGTTCACTATAAATAAAATTATGTCTAAAATCGGCAAAAAAAATAATGGTCAAGTTCTCCTCGCTCGCCCTCACATTACGGAAAAGGCGACTATGTTGAACGAAACCAACAAATTTCCTATTTATACTTTTGTGGTTGATCCATCGGCCCACAAGACCGAGATTAAAAAAGCCATTGTGGCTCTCTACAAAGTGACTCCGGTTAAAATCAATATCATCAATATGCCCGCCAAGAAAGTGACCCGTCGGGGCAAAGTGGGAACCACTACCGCCACTAAAAAGGCTCTAGTTTTTTTGAAAGTTGGCGATAAGATTGAAATGGCCTAGTCAGTAGTAAGTAATATAGTAGTAAGTAGAAACAAAATCATGAAAAAGTACCAACCAACAACTCCATCACGTCGCGGCATGAGCGTAGTCTCCTACCGCGGGGTTTTGACGACCGATACTCCTCACAAGGCACTGACTACGGGTGGTAAGCGTGACGTTGGCCGTAACAATCGTGGCCGGATCACTGTTCGTCACAAAGGTGGTGGACACAAGCGAGCCTATCGCGAGATTGACTTCACTTTTGATAAAAAAGATATTTTCGCCAAGATTGAGACTTTGGAATATGATCCAAATCGCTCTGGTTTTATTGCTCTGATCTGCTATCGAGATGGCGAACGACGTTATATCCTGGCTCCAACCACGGTCAAAGTAGGGGACATGATTATGACTTCCGACAAGGCTGACATCAAACCAGGCAATCGTTTGCCTTTGGCCAAGATTCCGGTGGGGACTTTTGTTTACAATGTTGAGGTCAAACCAAAAGGTGGGGCCAAATTAGCTCGTTCGGCTGGTGCCTATGCTGAAGTTCTCGCTTCGGACGCTGGTTATACCAACCTGAAGATGCCTTCCTCTGAAGTCCGCAAGATTAGCGAACAAGCCTGGGCTTCGATTGGCTCTGTTTCCAATGAAGAATATCGCTTGGCCAACTATGGCAAGGCCGGCCGCAGTCGCTGGAAGGGTATTCGCCCGACCGTTCGTGGTAGCGCTATGAACCCAGTCGATCACCCCTATGGTGGTGGTGAAGGCGCCCAGGGTCGTGGTACTCGTCGCCCAAAGACGGCCTGGGGTAAGGTCACTGGTGGCCGCAAGACTCGTCGACCAAAGAAATACTCAAACGTGCTGGTGGTCTCTCGTCGCAAAGTCGGTAAAAAACGCTAAAAATTTTAAACTCAAAGACAAAAACCCACAAAAGCCCCGCCATCGGGGCTTTTGTGGTAATAAATAAGGTTTCTAATTTTATTAAGGTCGGACCTTGATAAAATAAATGAGGCTATTATAATTAGTTATAATGCAAAGGAAATTCTCATTTGAAGAGGGAGAAATGTACCATCTTTATAACCGAGGGGCTAATAAACAACCTATCTTTGTAAATGATCATGATCGATTTCGATTGCTTATATTGCTTTATTGTTGCAATGGAACTAAAGAGTTCCACATTAGTAACCATAAAAGTTTATCTTTAGAGGAATATTTTTTAATAGACCGGGGAGAGCCTATTGTCGAAATACTGGCTTACTGTTTGATGCCTAATCATTTTCATCTTTTGGTAAAGGAAATTACAAAGGGAGGGATTTCTCTTTTTATGCAGAAAGTTTTGACTGGTTACGGGATGTATTACAACGCTAAACATAGCAGAACTGGGCCATTGTTTGAGGGGAGATTTAAGGCCCAGCACGTAGACAGTGATGAATATTTGGAATATTTGCTGGCTTATATACATTTAAACCCAATCAAGACCAAGGATGAGGAGAGTTGGAGCGGTAAAAAAATTGTTGACCCTGTTTTAGCCAAGGAATTTTTAAGTAACTACCGGTTCTCTAGCTACCCTAATTTTTTAGGAAAAAGTCGAGTGGAAGATCCTATCTTGAATTTATCTGACTTACCACAAGACATTGTTTCTGAACAAAAAAATGTTTCAGAATTGATAAAAATTTGGTCAGCTGAGATTCTTGAGGATTAACTTTTATTAAGGTCCGACCTTAATAAAGATGTAGCTGAAAATTATAGACTGGGGATAACTTTTTTGTTTTTTGTGGAGAGAGGGGTAGAATAAGGCTAGACTGATTAAATTTGGTCAAGTTTTTTTGAAGTTATTATTTAGCTAATTTATTTTAATGAAAAAATATATTTTAGGGTTGGTCTTATTAGGAGCTCTACTGATTGTGGCCTCGAATGTGGTATGGGGGAAACAGATATCTGGCCAGCTAATTTTCAACAAGCTTCCGACCATGAAATCATTGCAGGTGGTTGCTAATAGTTGGCAGAGGCAAAATCCAGCTTTACCTATCCCAAACCTAAAAACTTGTCCGACAACTTGTCCTCAAGTAACATCTCCTGCTCCCAACTGGTGTCGTGAAGGAAAAATTGTGCCCCAGAAACCTAACGCTTGCGGTTGTTCTCTGCCCCCAAAATGCCTAGCTCAACCTCTCATTTTTCATTCCGCTGATGTTAATAAGAATTATACTATTGAAAGAAATGAATTAGATTATGCTATCAGTCTACAAGTGGCCGGAGGGTATCATTGTGAAAAAGAGGCTTTTTCTGGTTATGCCGTTGGTAGTAGGGATTATAATATTTGTCCAAAGCATAACTCAGATTATCAACTGAAAGACTGGAAAATTGATACAAAAGAATTGTTGCGGCTAATTCAGTTTTTCAATACGGGGGGTTATAAAGTAGATCCGGCTGGGGAGGATGGTTTCGTCCCGGTGTCTAAAGCTTCTATCGACTAGCTTACACCAAAGTCCGACTTCCCATGAGAAGTCGGACTTTGGTGACTTTGGTGTGGACTTTGGTGTTTTTGATACAGACTGGGGATAACTTTTTTGTTTTTTGTGGAGGGGGGGGGGGTAGAATGGGGCTAGACTTTATTATTTAGCTAATTTATTTTAATGAAAAAATATATTTTAGGGTTGGTTCTTATTGCCACCCTAGTGGTGGTGCCGATCGTCTCGAGTGGGGCGACTATCGAAGAGCTTTTGGCCCAGATCGCGGCGTTGCAGGCGCAGATCGAGGCTATGCAAG
>Ga0208246_1001402_pt1 | contig 13607 bp, 9 predicted proteins | sample RifOxyD2_FD_184039 | JGI IMG/M metagenome (GOLD analysis project Ga0208246, IMG submission 184039) | Soil microbial communities from Rifle, Colorado - Rifle Oxygen_injection D2 (SPAdes) | ecosystem: Environmental > Terrestrial > Deep subsurface > Rock core/Sediment | place: Rifle, Colorado... | reverse complement strand
AATTGGCGATTTCATAATTGGTTCTAATCAATATGGCGAAGTTGAGTTGTTTGATATTAATAACAATGGCTCCGCAGCCCCAATTATTAATGAAGCTCTTAAGTTTACTAATAAATTAAATGGTTTAAAATGGCTTTATTGCTACAATAACCTTCGACTTTCTGCGCTCCCCGAATTGCCAGATGGTTTACAAAAGCTTTATTGCTCCGACAACCCCCAACTATCCCAACTACCCAAATTGCCAGATGGTTTGCAAGAGCTTATTTGCTCCCATAACCCCCAACTATCCGAACTACCCAAATTGCCAGATAGTATTACATACATAAATATCCAAAACACCCCGGCCGCCCAAGACCCCAAAGTAATCGCCAAATTGGAAGAATTCAAAACAAAGCACCCCACTGCCGAGGTATATTATTATTAACCTGAAAAAAATTAAAATACTAATTTAAATTAGTATTTCACCCCCAAACCAATGTCCCAATCCTGCTCCCAATTAGTCCCCAAATTAAAACACCTGCAAACACTGCAAGGTGATTTTCAAGTTACTTTGGCAAGGTATTTACAAACCGGCACGGACGCGGACAAAGCCAAACTGGAACAATTAAAACAAGCAATTGAGATTGCCAAAAATGAATATGAACGCGCGAGTTTGGTAAAAGTGGAGTGGGTTAACAAAGACCAAACCAAACACCAAATAATCGCCAAACAGGTTATTATTTTGGAATACATTAAAAAACAAATTGGCGATTTCATAATTGGTTCTAATCAATATGGCGAAGTTGAGTTGTTTGATATTAATAACAATGGCTCCGCAGCCCCAATTATTAATGAAGCTCTTAAGTTTACTAATAAATTAAATGGTTTACTATGGCTTTATTGCCACAATAACCCCTTACTATCCGAACTACCCGAATTGCCAAATAGTTTGCAAGCGCTTGATTGCTCCAATAACCCCCAACTATCCGAACTACCCGAATTGCCAGATAGTTTGCAAGTACTTGATTGCTCCAATAACCCCCAACTATCCGAACTACCCGAATTGCCAGATAGTTTGCAAGTACTTGATTGCTACAATAACTCCCGACTTTCCAAACTACCCGAATTGCCAGATAGTATCACATTCATAGACATCCGAAACACCCTGGCCGCCCAAGACCTCGAAGTAATCGCCAAATTGGAAGAATTCAAAACAAAGCACCCCACTGCCCAAGTATTATATTAACCTGAAAAAAATTAAAATACTAATTTAAATTAGTATTTCCATCTTAAATATTTAATTCTTAATCAAACGTAAATTATATGTCAATGCGAAAAGCCCAAGAGCAAAAAATTAGAAAAATAATCAGAGTTGGCGACAGTTACTGCATTACTATCCCCATCGCGATTATCCGTTTGCTTAAATGGCGAGAAAAGCAAAAAGTCGTTGTTCAGGAGAAAAACGGCAAAATAGTTATACAGGATTGGCAAAAATCCTAATTTTGTAATATAATAACAGCATAATATCAACTATTTCTTTATTCATTTATAGCATGCCATATGTCAAAAGAAGCACTATCAAGTGGGGCGCAAGATTCCGAATTATACCAAGTATATCGCGGACACGAGCGGGGGGTTACAGCGGGGGAGCGCGTTGTCGCTTCTTTAGAAAAAAATCCCCATTTACAGCGGATAAATAGTTTGTTGGCCGAATGTGAGCAATTAACCGGCGTTGATATGACAGATACGGATGATAGTTCAACTGTAGAGTCATCGGAGACAAATGCTTTGGCCGCCTCTAAAGCGGAAATGGCCAGAATTGAACAAATTTTATCCAAAGAACAGATTGAGTCGTTGTCTAAAGTGGCGTGTAAACGGGTAGTTAATTTTGTCCGTATTCGTCGTAAAGTGGAGCGCGCTCAAGCGGAAATAAAAGAAGAATTAGTTGCTTTGATAACTTCGGTTCACGACCAAAGTAATACTCGCGAAGCTACTGAAGTGTGGCAAACTATTAACACCTTGGAAGAGGCGTTGGCTTTATTGCCTGATCAAATTGATCGTTTGGCAACGCAAAGTCCGGAAGCGTTTACCGCTCACTGGTTGTTGCGTTTGCGTCATTATAAAAAACAATATGAAAAAACCGGTTTAATTGAAACTCCGGGGGTGGCAAAAGTGTCGGCCAGATTAATGAAAGATGTGCGCAAGAAGTTAGAAGGCACCAATGGCGTGGCAGTGCTTTTGGGTGATACCGGTACTGGTAAAACCGTGATGGCTCGCAAAATTGCCGAGGAATTGTCTCCGGATGGAAAATATGAATTTGTCGGCGCGCATAGTCGTATGACACCGGATGATTTGTTGCATCGTTTTGGCATTACGGTTGAAGAGTTGGATTCCGGTAAAGTGCCGATGCTCATCAAAAAAGCGCAAGAAAAATATCAGACAGACAATCCGACTGTCACGGGAGAACAGTTGACCGCGGATTTGAAAACTGTCGCCGAAGTAGTTAAACAACACGCGTCTGAAAAACAACTTGTCAGCAAGAAATTATTAGAAGCAGTGGGTCGAGCCATGGAAAACGGTTCAATAGTCGTAATTGATGAGTTTAACTATTTGTCGCCCGAAACCATGGCGGCGTTAAACGATGTTTTGAGTAATGCCAACAAAACCAAACCGGGATTTGGCATAATTATGACCGGTAATTTTGGTAAAAAATTTAAACGGCAAGGGCTTGATCCGGCGCTTGTAAATCGTCTTTCTTCCGGGATATGTGATTATAATTATCCACCCCAAGAAATTGACGCTACTTTGGAAAATTCCATTATTTCCAAAGAAGACGCCGATAATGGCGCGCCCACTAAACCGCGTGATTTATTTTTGTCCGGACTCACGCAGTCAGTGGATAATAAAGGCAATTTGTCCGGGCCGGCTGATACCTTGGATAATTTATGGGGGTTAAGTCAAAATTTCGCGCTTATTCAACAAGTGGCCGGTGGTAAAGATATTCGTAATTTGGAAATTGGGACGAGTATGGCGCAGGGGATATCCAAATTTAATTTTGAATCGTTTTTCTTGTCATTCCGCAATTATAACAGTATCGTTCGGGAGTGGAAATTAGACGGATATGAGTATTCGCTTGATTGGTATATATATGAAAATGTTATTCGTCCGGCGGGTGTTATCGCTCCGCGCGAAGCCGCGCAGTTGTTTTATATATTTCAAATGTGGGGTGGAAAATTTGCGGGAAATGAATGGGGTGGTGTTACCGTGGACGCGACCGCTTGGACAATCACCGGTTTAGAAACCGTGCCGGATAAAGAAAGTTTTAAGCGTAAAAATATTCCGCGCAAATATTTTTTACCAAGCGAAATAGTGGAAGCCGCGTCCGGCCGGCAAATGCCTGATTATCAAGCGAGTGAGGAGCGCGAACAAACGCGCCAGGAACAGGAAAAAGAAAAGTTTACTGTTGATATGGAAAAATTAGACAAAGAGTTGGCAGAGTATATTGCCAACAATGAATATGTGTTGGAGATTTGTGCGGCTTTGTAAGCAGGCGCTCCACCGGTATAATAATTTATTGATTTTTTATTTATGAGCAGTGATAAGATTGGACCACCCGGTTTTGAAATGGCCACTGTGGGCAAGTCCGAACCGACACCACCGACACCGGAGCGCGACCATAGTTTGCTCGCGGAAAAATATCGCAATTTACAAGCCGTGGGGCAAATTTTTGTGGGTGCGGTGGCTTATCAAGTGTTAATTGACCCTGATTGTGACACCTATAGTTTTTCTCATACGGATAGAACAATGCGCGTATCGCCTCAATTGATTGAAAAACACGGCCTAAATGATTTAGAGCAGTTATATATATATTGTCATGAGCTGGCTCATTTATCGCAATTGACAGATGATCCCGATAGTTATGTAGAGAGTTTTGAGGTTGCCAAAACCAAAGCGAAAAAATACGCGTCGGTATCAGAAACGGGTGAAGAATTGATTGAAACTAAAAATCAACAAATCGCCCAACAAATGTGGGATCGCTTTTTTAATATTTTTTTGGATGTTCATGCCAACGCGCGTGTAAAAGCGCGTATGCCGGTCTTTCAACAACGTGATCAGAATGGTCGGTTAGTGGAAGAAAAATTATATACCAAGTCATTTTCGGTAGGCGCCGAGCAAGCGTGGTCAGATCAATTTTTAAATTTAGCGCTTTTTGGTCAAATGGTGCCGACGGGGGACATTGGCCAATTGCATCCCGAAGTGGCTACGGTCTTTAACACCCCGATTGCTTATCTTGGTCGCAAATTTGCCAATCTCGGTGTTTTTATCAGAGAATGTTTGGCTGATCCTAATTTAAATGTGGCGCATTTTTTTGCTCGTTTGCGACGAGTGGTTGAGCCGGTTTTTGAAAAATTACTTGATGCTGATATTGAGGCCGGTAGAATTAACGCAAAATCTGCTAATAAAAACAGGATTGGGGTGGGCGCTCCGATTGACCAAGGTAGTGCTCGTAAAATAGCGGGAGAAATAAAAAAAGCCAGACAATCGCGCGCGCAAAGGGCCAGCGACGCTATTTTGGAAAAATTTAAACAAGCCGGACTGGCGGATGGATTTAATGAGCGCGATATCTTGCGTCAGATAGAAATAATGAAAGCGACCGACGAAGTATTTAGGAGTATGGTATCAATTTGGGAATCATTTATTAAATTGATTGCGAACATAAAATATGTTGAACAGGGCGGTCATCGTTCCGGTAAAAATTTTTCTGTTGTTGATTTTATTCGTCAATTGCCGGATTTTTTAACAAACCCGGACGCGTTGCGTGTTTTTACGCGCGAATATGCCAGCGAAGAAAGGCCGGATTTTCGGCCAAAAAAAATATCATTGTATTTAATCACGGATTTATCCAGCAGTATGGATAGTAACAAAAAACGCGCGGTTCAAGAAGCCGGGTATGCTTTTATCAAAAGTTTAATTCAGTATCGGCGTAATTTAATGATTGATTTGCCGGAAAACAATAATCAATTTCCTTTGGCGATTAATGTTAGAGCCATTGGTTTTGGTAGTAGCGCGGTTGATCTATTGCCTCCAACCGCAACCGAATTGGAAAATGGCCAAATAGCTGATGGTAGTGATTTAGATAAGCGTTTGTGGAAAATGATTAAAGATATTAATGATATTGGTTTAGGCGGTACCGATGATTCATTACCTCTTGAAATTGTGTGTCAAGATGTCCAGAAACCGGATTGTGTCGCTCGTTTGGAACAAGATGATGAGCTGGTGGTAGTGTTGGAAATTACCGATGGTGACACCATTAATCCTGATGCTTCACAAGGGTTGGTGGACAAGCTTAATGGCTTAAAAAATGTCTATGCTCACGCTATAAAAATAGAGGGGCCGATTTATGCCGAAGATAGGCCGGTTCGGTTGCCAAGTGATTCACAAGCGGGCGATGACGGGGAAGATCGTGCGATGCCTAGCGCTGTGGCGGATACGGGCAAGTTTGAACAGGTTTGGGGCAAGAACGGGGCACCGCTTACGGATTTATTGGCGTTAAAAAAAGTTGCTTTGAAAATTTTGGCTCAAGCGATTACGGATCATCAAGAAGTTCAATAATGAATATGTCTGCAAGCCAATCCTGCTCCCAATTAACCACCAAATTAAAACACCTGCAAACACTGCAAGGTGATTTTCAGCTTGTTTTGACAAGTTATTTACAAACCGGCACAGACGCGGACAAAGCCAAATTGGAACAATTAAAACAAGCAATTGAGATTGCCAAAAATGAATATGAACGCGCGAGTTTGGTAAAAGTGGAGCGGGTTAACAAAGACCGAACCAAATACCAAATAATCGCCAAACAGGTTATTATCTTGGAATATATTAAAAAACAAATTGGTGATTTTAAAATCAATTCTAATCAATATGGTGAAGTTGAACTGTTTAGTATTGGTAATAATGGCTCCGCGACCCCAATTATTAATGAAGCTCTTAAGTTTACTAATAAATTAAATGGTTTAAAACGTTTTTTTTGCTCCAACACCCAACTATCCCAACTACTCAAATTGCCGGATAGTTTGCAAGAGCTTTATTGCTCCCATAACCCCCTACTATCCGAACTACCCGAATTGCCAAATAGTTTGCGAGGGCTTTATTGCTCCCATAACCCCCTACTATCCGAACTACCCGAATTGCTAGATGGTTTGCAAGAGCTTTATTGCTCCCATAACCCCCTACTATCCGAACTATCCAAATTGCCAGATAGTCTCATATACATAGATATTCGAGGCACCCCGGCCGCCCAAGACCCCAAAGTAATCGCCAAATTGGAAGAATTCCAAACAAAGCACCCCACTGCCGAGGTATATTATTAACCTGAAAAAAAATAAAATACTAATTTAAATTAGTATTTCACCCTCAAACCAATGTCCCAATCCTGCTCCCAATTAGTCCCCAAATTAAAACACCTGCAAACACTGCAACTGCAAGGTGATTTTCAGCTTGCTTTGGCAAGGTATGTACAAACCGGCACGGACGCGGACAAAGCCAAACTGGAACAATTAAAACGAGCAATTGAGATTGCCAAAAATGAATATGAACGTGTGAGTTTGGTAAAAGTGGAGTGGGTTGATGCAGGCCGAACCAAACACCAAATAATCGCCAAACAGGTTATTATTTTGGAATACATTAAAAAACAAATTGGCGGTTTTCAAATCAATTCTAATCAATATGGTGAAGTTGAGTTGTTTAAAATTAATCTCAATTGTTCTACAACCCCCATTATTAATGAAGCTCTTAAATTTACTAATAAATTAAATGGTTTAAAACAGCTTTATTGCTCCCATAACCCCCAACTATCCGAACTACCCAAATTGCCGGATAGTTTGCAACGGCTTGATTGCTACAATAACCCCCAACTATCCAAACTACCCGAATTGCCAAATAGTTTGCAATGGCTTGATTGCTCCAGTAACCCCCAACTATCCGAACTACCCAAATTGCCAGATAGTATCATATTCATAAACATTAAAAACACCCCGGTCGCCCAAGACCGCGAAGTAATCGCCAAATTGGAAGAATTCAAAAAAAAGCACCCCACTGCTGAGGTATTATATTAACCTGAAAAAATTAAAATACTAATTTAAATTAGTATTTCCAATAAATTGTAAGATTCCAAAATGAAATTTAGCGGTTATGTTCAAAAATTTAAATCAAAAAATCGAAAAACTGCGCTCGCAAATCAATGACCTTCGCTATCGCTATCACGTCCTCAACGACCCAGAAATTACCGACGCGATGTATGAAGGGCTAGTTAGTGAATTGCGTAAAATTGAAAGCGAGCATCCGGAATTGATTACGCCCGACAGTCCGACGCAACGCGTCGCCGGTAAGCCAGCGGACGAATTTAAAAAAATTACTCATACTGTTCCGCAATGGTCTTTTAATGATGCTTTTTCCGAAGAGGATTTGGCTGATTGGCAAGAGCGAATTTTGAATTTTTTAGAAAAAACGCCGTTTGGTCGGCCGTTTGATTTGGATTATGTTTGTGAATTGAAAATTGATGGTTTGCACATGGTTTTGACTTATGAAAAGGGATTGCTAAAAACCGCGGCGACGCGTGGCGATGGCAAAGTGGGCGAGGATGTGACGGTAAATATTAAAACGATTCAAAGCGTTCCACTTCGTCTCAATTGTCATCCCCGCGAAAGCGGGGATCCAGTGGGCGGTGATTTGGTAGTTGAAGGCGAAGTGTGGCTATCGGCTACAATGTTGCGTGAAATTAACGCTTGGAGGGCGAAGCACGGCGAAGCCCTCTTTGCTAATCCACGCAATGCGGCGGCAGGAACGATTCGGCAACTTGATTCTCAGATTGTGGCGGGGAGGAAATTGGCGTTGACTGCTTATGATATATCTGGTGTTAATTTAAAAATCAAAAATCAAAATGAAAAATTACAATTTAAAATTCAAAATGACGAGACGGTGATTGATACACAAGAAAAAGAATTAAGACAGCTAGACAAGTTAGGGTTTTTGACTGATAAAAATTGGCAGGTTTGTAAAAATGTTGGTGAGATTTTTAAATTTTATTCTGAAATTCAAACCAAGCGCGAATCATTTCCATTTTGGATTGATGGGATTGTAGTTAAAGTAAATCAGAAAAAATATCAAGACGCGCTTGGTTTTACCGGTAAAGCGCCACGTTGGGCCATCGCCTATAAATTTCCGGCCGAGCAGGGGACCACGCGCGTGAAAGATATTTATGTGCAGGTGGGGCGCACGGGGGCATTGACGCCAGTGGCATTACTGGAAGCGGTAAAATTGGCTGGTTCCACGGTAACGCACGCCACGCTTCATAATTTTGATGAAATTAAACGGTTGGGAGTAAAAATTGGCGATATGGTGGTGGTGGAAAAAGCCGGGGATATCATTCCCAAAGTGGTGCGGGTGTTGGAGAAAATGCGTACAGGCACGGAAAAATTTGTGAGTGAGCCAAAAAAATGCCCCATTTGCCACGGGGCGGTAGAACGGCGCGAAAGTTTGGATAAAAAACAAACTAAATCAGTCGGTTTATTTTGTATAAATAAAAAATGTTTCGCGCAAGAATTAGAAAATATTATTCATTTTGTTTCCAAACACGCGTTTGATATTGATGGTTTGGGAGAAAAAATTGTGGAGCAGTTGATGAGCGCGGGACTTATTAAAAATTCGGCCGATATTTTTACTTTAACAGTGGGGGATTTAGAGCCGTTAGAAAGATTTGCGGAAAAATCAGCGGAAAATTTAATTGCGTCAGTGGAAAAATCTAAAAAAATTACTTTGGCGCGATTTATTTACGCTCTGGGTATTCGGCATGTAGGCGAAGAAACCGCCCTGCGCCTCGCTAATCATTTTGGCAGTTTAGAAAAAATAAAATTAGCAACGCAAGAAGAATTAACCGCGGTGAATGATGTTGGCCCAGCAGTCGCCGGCGCGATTTTTGAATGGTTTGCCGAAAAAGAAAATGTGAAATTAGTAGAAGATTTAATCGTGAGTGGTGTTTCGCTTCAATCTTCAATCCTTAATCTTCAATCTTCAAAATTGTCCGGCCTCACCTTCGTCATCACCGGCACTTTGGAACATTTCGGCCGAGACGAGGTCAAAGAGAAAATAAGGGCCTTGGGAGGCCAAATTAGCGAAAGTGTGAGCAAAAATACCAGTTTTGTGATAGCGGGCGAATCCGCCGGGTCAAAATTGGCCAAAGCGCGGAAATTGGGGGTGAAGGTGTTAAATGAGGACGAATTTGTAAAGATGGTGAATAAATAAAAAAATAATAGTCAAAGTATTTGTATAAATCAATGCATTGGTTTATAATATACTGACATAATTATTAAGTATGTTAATTGAACAATTGCTCGCTATCGCACAAAAAGGCTCGGAAAAGCCACTGGTATTGTGGCTTGATGAGTTTCGGGTTTTGGCCGATAATCTACTGCCTAATTTGGAGGTGTTAGCCAATGAAATTGACCAAGAAACCGATGTTGTCGCTAATTTACAAAAATTGATTGCAGTTCTAAAAGAAGATAGTCCCAAAGAAATTGAACTTTCGCGTTGTTTATCGCATATTGCGGATGTCTTAGACAAGAAAGCGGGAGGACGGAGTAATGAAACGGTAAGTAATTATTTACGTTCGGTAATGCAATTTACAAATTTGGCTCAAATGGGGGAATTTGCCGGCCAGACGAGAAATAATTTAAAAAATAAATTATCTATTCAGGACCAAAAAGATTATGATTTGAAATTATTTAAACACGAAGGCATGCTGTATTGTTTGGAATATTATTTAGCTTTGTATAAAGCGACAGTTGACACTCCTGACGAAAAAAATAAAAGAAAATATATCGAAAATATTGAAATTAATTTGGGTTTTGGCAAAGTGCCTGGTTTGTGGATAGATTTTAGCCGTAATGAGGTGTTAAATAAGTTTATCTATTTAGTGTTAGAAGATGAATTAAGATTACAGTTATTGCGGATATATTTTGATTTAAAATTGAAATTAATGAAAATAGAAATGCATTGTGATAAGCAGATGGTTTGCCAAGTGAAGTATAATTCTATTACCATTGAAGAGGTTGTTGGTGCGTATAAACATTTTTTGGCAGAACTATTGACAGTTTTTCATAATGTTGGTGTGGAAAATTTGACTAGTTTATTTTTTAAGCCATATGGCGATAAGCCAGCTGTAAATGAAGTTATTAAAATGCTTTAAAATATTATTTTTAAAATTAATTTTATGCCAGTAGACACAAAAGACGACAAAAATAAAAAAGAACTAAGCTCCGAAGAACAAGCAGAAGTAGAGGCAGGGTGGCAGAGCGCCGCTGCCAAGGTAGTTCGTGAGAGTGGTGCGGAAACAGAGCTTGTTAGTTTGTTGTTAGATCCTAACAGTCCGGATTCACCGGCCGAATCTACCGTTGAATCAACTGGATCAGAGCCAATAACGCCAGAAGTAACAAAGTCGGCGGAAGAGCGCGAGCAAATGTCAACTGAAGAAGTTGTAAAACTATTGGGTGATATTGCCGAATTTCGTCTTCGGAAATTTGTAAATATTGACAATATTAAAGAGTATGTGGATAATATTAAATATTCAGATGTCAAAGTGCCACACAAAGTTAAAGTAGAGGCGATGGCGCGCGTAAGTGATTACTTGTCTCACTTAGCGAAGAGTAAGGCTGATTCTTGTGCGCGAACTGAAGTGGCACATATGTTGATAATACTTCAAGCCGTTGATAGTTCAATGGTGGAAGGTGAAATGGAAAAATTATATCGTACTTTTGCGTTGAATGGAGACAGGGCGACGGCTAGGGTATGCAAAGATATTACTGGGATTGAGGAGCCAGAATATACTGAAGAGGAAGAGGAGAAGTCCGGCAGTTGGTCTGTGGTAGAGCCAATAGTTGATGGCGGTGATTTGTGTATTTGCGAGTGGAATAAAGAATGCGACGCGTATGTGATGGTAATTCCCAGATCAAGATACCAAAATTTATCTCATATGTTTGTTTTGTCCGACCGACGTGAAGATGCTGAAAGGGTCTTTGCTTTTGCCAAAAGTAAATTTGAAGAGATTGATTTAGAACAGTTTAAGATGCTTGACGATGAAAATTTAGACCCCAAAATTCGCTATGAATTAAAACACAAGAAAGATGAATTGATAAAGCACCAATCAACCATAGTTTATAAGGAAACTCTTAAATATGCGAGAGAAACGGTATTAGGTTCTCCAGAAGCATCAGAATATCAGATGAGTCGTTTGGATCCGGAGAAAGACAACGCTACTGCCGTTCGTTTGCTTAATGATATTGATAATATACAAGGTGATGATAATTTGACTGTTGCTGACGCTAAAATCAAGCATATTAAGAGCATACTTGACGCAAATAAACATATGCCTGATACCCAGCGTGATCAATTGATCGCACTGACAGATTTTTTGCGTGAATCGCGTGATATTGAAGAAAAGAGAGCGAAAGAATTGCAGGCAACAAGCCTGCCGGCTAGAAAAACTGGAATAAATAATTCATATGATAGGCAAACAAAATCAGCTTATAATTCATTTCTTAAAAAAGTGGGGGATAGTAAAAAGAATTTTCGAGAATGGCGAGACAAAATGATTCAGCAAGGGTTGTTGCGAGCTGAATTGGTAAGTACTTCTATATATAAATCACCACTGCGTGGTTTGGTTGATAGTAGTGATTGGGAATTTATGGTTAGGCCGGTTCCGGGCAAGAATGAACAGTTAAAAGACGCCGCCTATCAACTAGCAATTGAAAAGCAGAATAATAAATTATATTTGCTTAGTGAATCGGATCGAAAATTGCGTGGTGAAGATCGGGATAAAGCCGTTGTCAAAAAAAGAGCGGAAGTATTGGCGGATATTAAAAAAGAAATAAAAAGAGCGATTAAATTTGGCGAAGGAAAAGTCCAATGGCCGTTTAATACTCTTTTTAGAGGTAGATTTATTGGTGAGAATGAATTGTCAGGTTCAAGGATGGAACGTTCACAAAATAAGGAATTTCTGAAGGATCTGTTTTTAGACCCAGATTTTATTAGTAGTATCTACGAAAGAGGTCAGAATACTGTGGTTTTGCGAGAATTAGTAAAAATGTTGAAAGAAGCTTACCCAGAGGAAGGGGATGCTTTGGCAGCGGCGACATTTGATAAGTTTTTAACCGCCAGAGAACAAGCGGATATTGAGATTGGTCGATCCAAGGGAGAAGCACCGGAGGATGGTGAATATAAATTGGCGACAACGCGATTTCGTGTCTTTGGGAGAAGGATGCAAGAATTTGGGATTGATGTTAAATTTGATCAGTTGACATCGGTTGATGTTGAAACCATAAGAAAAATTGAGCCAGTGATGATTTTGATGGACGATGATGATGAACTGCGACGACAATATTTAGAGCTTATTAAAAAACATCTGGGCGAACAAGGGGTAGCTGATATGGTTAAAAACGTATTCTTTTTAAGTTTAATAGAAGATCCACAAAAGAAGCATGCGTTACAGTCGACTGCTGAGTTTTATCATAATTTTGATACTACCTCTTCTATTCTTCGGTTTTTTAATCAAAGCGGTGTGTTGGACTTAGCCCAAGCTCGGGCGTTAGTCGCGGAAATTGAAAAAATGGTCACAGAGAGAGCTGAAAATGGAGCTAGAAGTGGTTATGACACAGAAAGAGAACTGAAAGATGTTAGATTGGCTATTAATTCGGTTTTTGCGGGAGAGATTGATGCTTCATTAACATTCTTGGCTCAATTAGGACTTGATCCTGCGAAAGTTAGCGCCGAACAGTTGGATGTGATAAAGGCGGCGGTAGCTGGGGCAATGAAAAAATAAGTGTTTAGTAAGAAATAATTTTCATTTTTCCATTTTTCAATATTTATGCTATAATAATAAATAGCTAAAAAAACTTAAATATAGTGATTTTTCATGTCCAACATTCGCTGGTTTAAAGAACTCACAATCAAGGACGTTCCGCTCGTGGGTGGCAAAAACGCTTCCTTGGGCGAGATGTATCAAAAATTAAAGAAAAAGGGCGTGCCTGTTCCTAATGGTTTTGCGTTGACGGCTTCGGCCTATCGCGAATTTTTGACACATAATAAATTAGATAAAAGAATTAAACAGGCATTAAAAGGATTGGATGTAAAAAATGTGCGGGCGTTGTCGGCGGCGGGTAAACGGGTGCGGACAATGATTTTGGCCGGTGAGTTTCCGTTAGAAATGAAAAAGGAAATTTTGGGTGCTTATAAAAAATTGAGTGCCGACTCCCACCGCCCCCTCGCCCCCTCCTCGGGCAGGAGGGGGAATGCGACCGATGTCGCGGTGCGCTCAAGTGCGACTGCCGAGGATTTACCCGATGCTTCTTTTGCCGGCCAACAAGAAACATATTTAAATGTTGTTGGTGAAAAAGCGCTTTTAGATGCCGTACGAAAATGTTTGGCATCGCTCTTTACCGACCGCGCGATTTCCTATCGCGAAGCCAAAGGTTTTGACCATTTTGCCGTGGCGCTTTCGGTGGGAGTGCAAAAAATGGTGCGTTCGGACGTTGGCTCGTCGGGCGTAATGTTTACGCTTGATACTGAATCTGGTTTTA
>Ga0208246_1001398_pt1 | contig 13626 bp, 18 predicted proteins | sample RifOxyD2_FD_184039 | JGI IMG/M metagenome (GOLD analysis project Ga0208246, IMG submission 184039) | Soil microbial communities from Rifle, Colorado - Rifle Oxygen_injection D2 (SPAdes) | ecosystem: Environmental > Terrestrial > Deep subsurface > Rock core/Sediment | place: Rifle, Colorado... | reverse complement strand
ACAAATTTATCCCTGCACTCATAATAGAAGATAATTTCTTTGATTCAGACAAATAATCGTCGCTTCGCTCCAGTGCTCAGTCGCCGCAGGGCTCGACAAAAAACGAACGCTACAAAACGTGATTTTTTCTTAGAAGCTTTGAGCAAAAGCTAAAAAGAAAGGCTTATAAGGGTGTTTGTACTTAGTAAGTAGTACAAAAATGCTACGAAAAACATTGGGGAAAAGTATTGGAGCTGTAGTTCTAGGACTTAGCTTAGCAAAGGATGTTCAGGCGCAGGATACTGGATATTCAGATCTTTCTCAAGCAGAAAGTTTTCATCTTGTGCATGAAAGGGTTAAGAGTGTTTCTTATGATACATGGCAAAAAGAAATTATTGGATATGATGGTGCTGTAATTATTCTTTTTAATTCTAGTTGTAATACAACAGAAAATGCTGATAACCTTGATAAAAATATGAATATTGTCTTTCTTCAACTCATGGATAAATTTACTAACGCAAAAGTAAATGGTTTGCCTTTAAAATTTACTGCATATAATGTTTGTGGGGAAAAAAAAGCAGATTTATTAGGTATTGTAAATGGCATTGAAACGCGTATGTATCTTGATGGACAGAAAATAGATGTGAGAGTTGGTGGTCCTTTAGAAGTTGCTTCATTAGAGGTAAGTACAAGAGCAATGACTGATTGGATTAGTTCTAATTTGCTTAAGACTCCTGTTTTGTATAAAGGAGAACAAAAAAGAGTTGTTTTTAATGGCCAGTATAAAGCTCAATTAGTTTCTTTTGAACAATAAGCTTATTAAATAATATTTCTTTAGAAAAGGTATGGATAAATTTAGAGGTGTATTATTTTTATTAATAGTAATTATAATTTCCACAATTGCTTTTGGAGCAGACCCTCCTGAAGACGAAGATCCTTATGCTGGTGATGAAGGAAGTGCATCAGAGGGAGAAGTTGGAATCCCAACAGCCACCACAGATACTTGCCCTAGTGGGTATACTTGTGATGCAGGATCTGACGCAACAGCAGATGAAGAAGCAGTTCCTGCAAGCTTCACAGTGAGTGAAGATGCACCCCTAACAAAATTTGACAACATCCCTGCAGACACAGAAATTCACACAGAGTATGGGGATTTTACAGGTGCAGATTTCAGCAATGCAGTCTTTGGAAATGGCGGCTTGTACGAAGCAACGATTTCAGGTATTGCAGCAGGAACCACAGTGTACTTCTTGAGTTCATTTGATGATCAGTTATTCAAGCTGGAAGCAGGCTCAGATGAATCTGAAGTGCGTGTCATTCAATTTCAAAAAAATGGCTCCTCACAAGATCGAGTCTACATGGAGCTTGCGCAAGGTGATAGCATTTCTCAAGGAGAACTCTTAGAAAAAATGAACTACCACTTCCTAGCACAAGATGATAAAGCAATGTACATCTACAATCAAGACCAAAGCACAGAAATGCAACTAGGACAACAATCCTACACAGGCATCTACAATGAATCTTTCAGCAATCCCACAGATGAACTCATAGGAACTCAACTCACCGATCAAGGCTTCTACAACATCACCTTAAACAATAATAGTACCTATACCTACAATTTAGATTTTCTCAATCTTAGCTTGACCAATGAAAACAAAAAACCATTTACTGTGTGTAAAACTCAAGAAGAAGAGTGCGAAACATACAACTTAGGAAATACTTTTATTCTCTATGGAAAAGATAAAGTACTCAAACAAGATAATTACACAATCGTAGAATCCTATGATGAAAATAATGTTATTGAATTAAATTTTGCAGAACAAACTGCATACCTAAGCAATATCAATCCAGAAGAAGACATCCTTGCTCTCTTCAGAATAGGCTACCATGAAATCACAGAAACACAAGACAGCATCTACTCAAATACTCTCGAACAAGAGTATCCCTATCTCTTCACAAGCTACGACTCTGACAAAGTTATCCCTGCACTCATAATAGAAAATAAGGTACTGATATATGAAGATGCAAACACGCTTGTCAAAACACTTCCAGTGAATGAAGAAATGAGAAATAGCTGTCTTCTCTATACTATGAATACAATTGAGGGGTATGATGAAACAAAACCTGCATACTGCTAGAGGACAAGCAACATTGTTTATGATAGTAGGCTTGCTTATTGTATTTCTTATAGGATTGTATTTTTTCTATGATGAAGTTGAAGCATTGCTTATAGAAATAACTCTCACGGAAACAGAAGCAAATGAGCAAAGAGAACGAACAGACACAGCATATGAGTGCTTAGAATATTATACGGAACAAGCATTAGAACTTCTGAGAAAACAAGGAGGATATATAGAGCTTCCAGAAAAAAATCTCCATGTAGAGAGGCATAAACTTGCATATTTCCCGCAAAATCGTTCAAGCAAGGATATGGAAAGAGAAGTAGCGAGGTATATAGAGGGAAAATTGCTAGAGAACTGTTTTGAAGAGGAAGAAGAGTACAGTCTTAGTACTACAGGAGACTTAGAGATAAGCGTAGAACTGAGTGAGAATGAAATTTTGATCATAGGAGATTGGCCATTATATTTTACAAAGGAAGATACAGGAGATCTTTTTTGGCTTGAACCTATAGTATATAGTAGTCAAAGCTCTGTAAAAATATTGTTTGAGACTGCTCAAGAATTAAGTAAAGAGGAGAATACTATAGATTATACAAAGGCATATTATGGATTAGAAGGAATGGAGATCAGTATTATCCCTTTTGAAAATAGCAGTATATACACACTTGCTCAAGAGGGAGAATATTTTATCTTTGCTGTAGAAAGATAAATAAAGAATGAAGACATGAAAAAGAAAATAAAAACAGAGCTAAGGCAAAAAAATTTTATTCCTTTACAGGGTAAAATACCCCGGAGCTCTGCTCCGGTTGGACAGAGCTTGGACAAAATGACTTTGCCTTTATAGGTCTTCTTCTTCACAAATTCGACCATTTGGACAGACGGACACGTTAGCAGTACCCCCGCGCCAGCCTTATAAATGCTTTTTGCTTAGATTGCTGTATGCAACGCACTGTGAGTTTGGTTTTGGAAAAAAATAAAGATTTGTCTGCTTTGATTGTTTTGTACAATCGTGTTGCGAATATTCATATTAAGTATTGTTTGCACCATCGAACCCTTTCTAAGAAAGATTTGCATCATGCACTTTACAAAGAAATCAGAGAAATATATCCAGGATTTCCTAGTGCATTGATTCAATGCGCACGTGATCATGCGGTAGAAATGTTAAAAGGAAATAAGATGAATTCACATACAAAGAAGCGTTTAGATTCTTCGATTCGTTTTGATCCAAGAACCATGAAAGTATTTTTAGATTCTGGTATTTTACAACTCACTACTCATCTTGGAAGGAAAAAATACAAAATAAAAGTTCCAGATTATTTTCAGAAATATTTTGCTTGGGAAGTGAAATCATTAAACCTTGGAATAAATAAAAAACATTGCTTAGTCAAAGTTGTTGTTGAAGAAAAAATTCCTGAACAGAGTAGATGTAGTGAAGTACTTGGCATTGATTTAGGAATGAGAAATTTTGCTGCACTCAGTGATGGACAACTTATTCCTAGCACCGAAATCAATCGTGTGAAAAGAAAATATGCTCATCTAAGAAAAGAATTACAGTCGAAAGGCACTCGATCTGCAAAGAAGAAACTACAAGCTTTAGCAGGACGAGAAAGACGGTTTATGAGTGGCTGGAATCATAGCTTGACAAAGTATCTTGCATCGCTCCCCTATGGAGCATTTGCAGTGGAAGATTTGAAAGGCATTCGTAAGGGGAGAAAAGGAAAAGTATTCAACAGAAAAAGAAGCAATTGGGCATATGCACAGTTCCAAAGCTATTTACAATACAAAGCAGAAGAGCAAGGAAAATTTGTGCTTCTCATAGATCCTCGTTTTACTTCCCAGCAATGCAAAAACTGTTTGCACATTGCCAAAGAAAATAGAAAAGGAAAAACCTTTCATTGCCAAGAATGCAAATACATCTCTGATGCGGATACCAACGCAAGCAAAAACATCTCTCGAAGAGGAGCAAAAATCTTCTTTGAGCAGGCTGTCGTAAACCAGCCATATATCTCAGCCTATGAAAACAAAGTTGTTGGAGTCTAGAGACAATACATCAATCTGCAGCGAAATGCCCCGCAGTTCTACTGCGTTGGGATAGCTGCAGACTAAAATGTAGGTTTACTATTGCTATGTTTGTTATTTCAATGGGTGTATTCTTATATCTCTTTTTTCTTCTATTTATCGAATCCAATAAAAGGTTTGAGTATTTACAGAATTCTCAATTAATTTTAATTATAATTTATGGGTTTTTAATATTTTTTTCTTTGCGCTATTTTGCATATAAAAGAATAAGAATAGAGTGGGATAAAAAATATAAAAATATTCTAATACCTATATTACTTTTAATAACTGCATCAATGGTATTACTCTCATATTATAGTTTCTTATATCTTCCACAATTTTGGGAAAAGATAGTTGGAATAACATATGCGATTTAACGAAGTTCAATTTCCTCGTAAATTTCAACCTCGTGAGGATTTTCCCTCGAACCGCAGTTCAGAGCTGGAAAATCCGAACAGAGCTGGAGAAATTTACAGAGCTGAAATTGAATTTGGGAAACCGAAGTGCAACGAGGTTTCCGTTAAATCGCTGTTAGCCGACCCGAGCGTAGCGAGAGTGCAACGTGGTGCGACTATAAGGAGCAAGTCGTGTCTGGGCGTTTATAGATCAGAGATTATTTCGTGTACTTTGTTCATATATTCTTTCTGAGAAATGTTGTGTTTGGCATTGTTTATTATAATTATTCTAGATTTATTGATTTTTTTATGAGCATCTAATACTCTATTATGTACTAGTTTAGATTCATTTTCACCAATAATTAACAGGGTTTTGCATCGAATATCTTTAGCTAATTTATCGAATGAAAACATTTTCAAATCATTAATTCTTTTTTTGCCAACATATTTTTTCCAAGTTGTTCTAAGAAACATCAAGTCTTCCATGAAGTAGGGGGATAGCGAACATAAAAAAAGCATTTTTGGTTTTAGTTTGACAGCAGAGATGAAAGCAATCATAGCACCAAATGAAAATCCAAATAGATAGACATCATCGCTTTTTTTGTGCGAAAGTTGGCAAAAAAATTGATCAACGTAATCACTCATCACATTATATTTCCAAGAAATCTTTATAGGAATAACTTTGAAATTTTTTGATTTGAAAGATTTGATTGCCTGCTGATATCCTTTTAAGTTAACTTTCTCAGTAAAACCTGGAATGACATAAACTACTTTACTCATCATACAAAATGTTCATTAAGACTTTATTAATCTTCTTGTTAGCCCAGACACGATTACGTTTAACAATGATTATAGTCTTTTTAGGCTTTGGAATATATGTGTTTAAGAATCATATCCCCTAAAATATGTAGTCACCATCCTAGAGAAGTTCACTTATTAGAGCTGAGATCTGTCATCAAACTACCCAAAAGAAACACATAAGTAAAGTTTTTAAACTTCTAAAAAACAATTTTCTCTATGGTAGACACAATAAAAGGCGAAACATGTCCAATTTGTTTGGAAAAAAGACTAAGCTTGACGGAAGACGAAATGGAAATACCTTTTTTGGGAAAAACCTTTGTTTTTTCTATGCATTGTGAAGGCTGCGGCTTCCATAAAGCAGACATTGAAGCTGCAGAAATGAAAGACTCCTGTAAATTAACTTTTACCATTGTAAAAGAAGAAGACATGAAAGTACGAGTAGTAAAATCATCTGAAGCAACGATTAGAGTCCCACAACTCCATATGACAGTCACTCCTGGTCCTGCATCTGAAGGATACATTTCTAACATTGAAGGCTTACTCAATCGTTTTGAAAAGGTTATTGAAGATGAACGTGAAAGTAGCGAAGAAGAGAACGCAAAAACAACTGCAAAGAATCTCCTTAAAAAGATCAGAAAAGTTAAATGGGGAGAAATGCCATTAAAGATTGTTATTGAAGATCCTTCTGGAAATTCTGCAATTATTTCTGAACAAACAATTATAGAAAAACTAAAAGCAGAAAAGAAAACAAAGAAAAAATAATCTTACCTGTTAATTGCTTTAAGAATCATTTCTATATTTTCTACACTGCCTCTTTGCATAACTTCTTGATAAATTTCCATTAAAGGAGGAAAAGAATGAACTATAGGCTCAAGAAACTCAATTTCCCGTAAAGTTAAAGCATGATGAAGAATATCATGAGCATTAAAATCCTCAATTACTCTATTGCTTTTATTATTACGAACCTGAACAGAAGTAACTCTTGTTACAGGAAGAGGAAGAAGAAGGTTTTTGGGAAGTTCATGACTTCTTTCCAGATATAAACATTTCAGTCTGTCTAATAAAACCCCAGTATAAAGATCTCCATCTGGGACATAATAGCTAAGATCAGGGTTATAAGATGGAGCCACTAATGATTTTCCTCCATTAATAACAAATTCATACATATCATGAATCAAGAAATTATAATCAAAGAGAGCAAATTCCAAATCAAAAGAAGATTTTCTTCTAAAAACATCCCCTTCTTTTTCAGATAAATATTTTCCTTTAAGTCTAAAAGTTAAAGTATAGACACTTTTGGGGTCAAGAGGATCATATACACCATGAATAGATTGAACAGTCCCAACATCATTTTTCCAAAAACCATAGTTAGAATGAAGAACAAGGCTCTTTCTATTTAATATCTCATCACGCAGCTTCTCAAGGAGTTTTACTTCTGCAGTATAGCGAGGATTTGTATCTGGCATAAAAAAAGAATTTTTCCTTCAGTTAATAAATCTATCTAAAAAAAGAAAAGAAAAAAACTAAATCTCTCCCTCATCACTATCTTCATCTTCACCTGCAAAATCATCATCTTCATAATCATCTAAAAAATCTTCATTGCTTAGGTCGTCATCTTCTTTGTCATATTCTTCTTCCAATATAATCCCTCCATAAAAAAATATAATGAAATTTTTGAATCTGAAGTACTATAAAAAGATTTCTATAATACAGCACAAAGTTATTAAACATGGATAAATTTTTTTCATAGATGGAAATCATAGTCTCAGAAAAGAAAACAAGGATTTATTCAGAGGAAAAAGTGTTACGCTTTACAGAAATTAAAGGAAGAGATCTAGAAATGATCTTTGGTGAGCGAGTTATTATCAGTGAGATCCAGAAAGAAAGAATAAAGGTCTTGGGAACGATTGATCCGAAAAAAGATATTCTATTAGACGGCACAAATATACAATATTTTCTCAAAGAGTGTCCAGATTTGGGTGGAAGAATATACGTTCATGTACTAAATACAAACTACACACAAAAAACATATTTTACTACCCTAGATAACTAACCCAAAAACCTTATATACCAGCTTTTTACTGAAAAACAAACAAAAGGAGAACAAAAATGAGCCAACAACAGCCTATTTACATTTTACCAGAAAGTACCCAGAGATACATGGGAAAAGACGCACAAAGAAATAATATTATGGCTGCAAAGCTTGTCGCAGAAACAGTTCGAACAACACTAGGCCCTAAAGGAATGGACAAAATGATTGTTGATTCCATAGGTGATATTACAGTAACAAATGATGGAGTAACCATTCTCAAAGAAATGCAGATTGAGCATCCTGCTGCAAAAATGATTGTTGAAGTTGCAAAAACACAAGATGAACAAGTAGGCGATGGAACAACAACAGCAGTCATTCTCGCTGGAGAACTTTTAAAAAACGCAGAAAAACTTTTGGACCAAAATATCCACCCAACTGTGATTACAAAAGGCTATAGCATGGCAAACGAACGTGCACAAGTGCTGTTAAAAGAAATGGCAGAACAAGTATCCATACATGACAAAGAAACACTCAAGCGTATTGCAATTACTTCTATGATTGGAAAAAGTGGCGCTGCAAAAGAAAAACTTGCAAACTTACTTTTAGAGGCTATACAAGAAATTACAGAAAATAATCAAATTGATATGGACGCAATTAAACTAGAAAAGAAAGTTGGTGGTGGCATAGAAGACTCTGAGCTCATTAAAGGTATTGTATTAGACAAAGAAAGAGTAAACTCATCTATGCCTACAAAAATCATCAATGCAAAGATTGCATTAATTGATGGTGCACTAGAAGTCAAATCTCCAGAAACAGATACAAAGATTCAAATCTCCGATCCTTCACAATTACAGGGATTTTTAGATCAAGAAGAAGCAATTCTAAAAGGAATGGTTGAAAAAATTAGATTATCTGGAGCAAATGTAGTTTTCTGCCAAAAAGGTATTGATGACATTGCACAATATTTCCTCGCAAAATATGGCATTTACGCTGCACGAAGAGTAAAGAAATCAGATATGGAAAAACTTGCAAAAGCAACTGGTGCAAAAATTGTCACAAAAGTTTCTGAACTTTCTTTTGTAGAATTAGGAGAAGCAGGTGAAGTAGAAGAACTAAAAGTAAACGATGAACAACTGACTTATGTAAAAAATTGCAAGAATCCAAAGGCAGTAACGATTCTTCTACGTGGGGGCACAGAACATGTCGTTGCAGAGATTGAAAGAGCAATGGTAGATTCCTTATCATGCCTTGTTGCTGCAGTACAACTTGGAAAAGTTGTAGGCGGTGCAGGCGCAGCAGAAATTGAACTTGCAAAAGGCCTCAGATCTTTTGCAACATCTCTTTCAGGAAGAGAACAACTAGCAGTACTCGCATTTGCTGATGCAGTAGAAATTGTTCCTAGAACACTTGCAGAAAATGCAGGTCTTGATCCTATTGATATTCTTACAGAACTCAAGGCAAAGCATGATGCAGGCATAAAATGGGCTGGTATTAATGTAATAACAGGAAAAGTTATGGATGCATGGAGCTCTGGTGTTATTGAACCACTAAAGATTAAAACACAAGCAGTAAAATCAGCATCTGAAGTTGCAGAACTTATCCTTAGAATAGATGATGTCATTGCAGGTTCAGGATCTCGACAGCCACAAATGCCTCCAGGAATGCACGGAATGCCAGGCATGGAAATGTAATGAACAAACAAGACTATATCCTTCTCCCAGGTGACTATTATAGAGGAAAAGATCTTCTTATTGCAAAGAAAAAAAGCTTAGAAGGACTTTCTTGGAAAGAAGCGCACATACAATTACAAGAAGGAAATGCATTCATGCTTACTCCGAGGATTTTTTTTAATTTTCTCAAATATCTCTATGAAGGAAAAGTCTATGATGGAACTGGAAATAGGCTTCCAGAACCAGAAAGAACACATTTCATTCAAACAATTGCAGAAAAAGGCCAACAAAGAGAAGAATGGCTCGACATGCACTTCTCAACAAGAGGGAATAACTTCTATATGGATAGAGTACATGTGTATGAAAATGAAGTACTCTCTCCAAGAGTAAGAACAGAAATAGAACAAACAAGAAGAGATTTTACTCCACCAAATGGCGTGAATTTGAACTCTTTAATCCTTCATCCCACAGAATCAGGGTTACCTGAAAAAGAAATTCCCAGTGGAGAAGATACTTTTCTCCATCCAAGGCTTGATACAGTAGTAAGTTGGAGAACAACAGAAAAGGGAAGAGCCTTACTATGCAGCAAAAATCCTGAGTATCCTACAACGATCATTGAAGTACGTGCAGTATATTTTAGAGAAGAAAGAGCATATGGAATAAAATATCAAGAAGCACTTGGAGAAAGAGCAGTAGCCTAAAATGCAAATAACACTATAAAAATATAAAGAGCGAGAAACATTCTGGTATATATTCCATCATAGTAGATTCTATCAAAAATTATAATGGATTACAAAGAAAAGTATATAAATAGGCATTCTCTATAAAGACTCATGGCAAAAAAAGTGGTGAAGAAAGCTTCAGCTCTAACAACATCTTCTGTAGACCGTTTAATTGCATCAAATATTGAACTTCAACATAAAATGGCAGATGTGCTTCTTGGAGTAAAAGAACTCAATGAAAACGTTTCAAATCTTGTACATATCTTCAAAAGTGCTGGAGAGCATATCAAGGCAGACAAATACGAAGATCCCATGATAAATAGATTAAATGAACTTCTTGAACAAAATAAAAATCTTGCAAAAGCACTCATGCTTTTAGAAAAATTTGTAAAAGAAAAGCAAAACACTCCAGCTTCCCTATCAACAAATCCATACTAAAAAATGCCAACACAATTTATCTTAGATAGAAAACAGCAAGAAGCAGAGCAAACTATACAAGACATTCTCGATTTAACAAAAAAAAGACCCTATCCTACAAAAGAGACGATACACTTGGCACGTTTCGTAGATGCCTGTTTCTATGTAATAGAAGATCTCAAAAGCAAAGACGAACAAACAAAACAAGAAGAGAAACAAAAAAAAGAAGTAAAAGAAGCGGAAAAACAAAGAAAAATTCTTGAAGAGCAAAGAAAAAAAGAACTAGAAGCACTAGCCCCTTCTCCAGAAGCAAATGAACTGCCTCTTCTAGAAGTTCCAGAACTTCCATCTATAAATGACTTTCATTTAGAAGAAGCTCCAAGCCCTGGTGTAGCAAAAAGAGAATACGTATTACAGCTCTATCAAAATCCTGTAGGTATATTAGTAGAAAAAGAACAAGATGGAAGCTATCAATATAACGCCATCGAGCCATACATAGAAAAAAGAATTATAGAAAAAGCAAAAGAAATGTATGGAAAAGAATTTGAACGAGACAATAGCCTTTTTGACAATCAGACTTTCATAAAGAGAGTCACAGAAAAAGTTACAAACAAACTTGGTCTTCCTTTCTCTGAGCTTCTTCCACAAAAGATACAGTATTATCTAGAAAGAGATATTCTAGGTGCAGGCTCTTTTGATCCTCTCTTATACGATGAAAGAATAAAAACGATTCTTTGTGAAGGCCCTGATAGAGCGATAAAAGTAGACTACACAGATTTTGGTTCTATGAATACAAATGTAACGATCAGCAATGAAGACCTTAATCGCTTCCTTAAACGCCTTGCTATTGCTGCAGGAAAAACAATCAACGAACAAAATCCTATACTTGAAATAGACTTCCAAGGCTTACACTTTGAAGGAATCATGGGCATTGGCGGTGGGAACTCTAGGGTAACAATAAGGAGATTAGAATGATTTTCGAACTTATAGTTATATTTATTCTTTTATTCATCATTATTGGTCTAGTCTACCAATTTATGTATGATATTTATGGATGGGTGCTCTCCCTATCCTTGATTTTTTACATTTCTTATAGTGCAGTAAAACTAGTGTATTATTTTAGAAAGAAAAAAGAAGGCCAAATAAAAGAAGAAGAGCCTAAAGATAAGAATATGGAAATGCTCAAAGATTTCATTCAAAAAAATATCAAACAAGGTTTTAAAGCAGAACAAATTAAAGAAGCATTACTCAAAGAAGGCTGGCCAAAAGAAAAAGTGGAGAAAGCTTTCAAATGAAAGAACATCCAACATGGAGCATAATTATCGCAGGGATTGGCCTCTGTATTCTCGGATATTTCCTAGGAGGATTCTTCATCATCAATTATTTCATAGGCGGAGCAGGGATACTTCTTGGTGTCTATAATATCTGGAGGAAAAAATGAAAAAGAAATGTATAATTTGTGGCTGTTCTCAGCATTGGGTTATAGGTTGTAAAGACCATAGAAAAGGAAAACATAAGCACGAGAAAGAGTAATATTATATATCCACTCTTCTTTTTAAACAACAAAAGAGACTTTTAAAATTCTTTACGAGAAATTTCTAAAAAACAAGAGAACGATAAGATTATAAAAAGAGAAAAAAATTTTTCTAAAATGTCTATCAACAAAAATATACAAAAAAAATACCCTCCTGGAAAAATCTGTAATCTCTCTGGAAAGAGAGGAGAAGAATTTGAAATTGTAGAAGAAGGCAAAATAAAAAGAACAAGAGGCTTCCTTTTAGAAAGAAATCTTACACTTATAATTGAAGAAGAGGGCAGTACAGAAGATGTAGTAATTACTGGCTATCAAGAGGGATATATTCTAGCAAGATCACAAACAGAAAATGACGTATCTTATAGAGAAACAGCAGAGATCTACACCAAAGCAATAGAAAAATGGAATGCAAGAAGAGAAGATACACCAGAAATAGCCTATGCACAAAGAATGCGAGAAACAATACAAAGAGTGCAACCAACATTATATTTTAGAGAGGAAAGTGAAAGAGAAGAATATAAAAATAAAGAAAAAGTATTTCTAAGAATACTCCAAGAAAAAGAGAAAAAAGAGCAATGTATTTCTCTTTTAGCACAGCTTCATTGGAGAACAATAAAAAAAGGGGAATATTACACAATAGAGCAAGAAATTCCTTTAGGAAAAGAAAGAGAAGCATGGAGAGACTTTTATAGGAATACAGAAAAATTTAGCAAAGGCTTTTACCTTGGAGAAGACAAGGAAGGCTTTCTTTTTTTAACAGTATTTTCAAGACCTCTATTACTAGAAGGAGTAATGCTCAGAGCAACATTTACAAATAAAAAAACCTTTAAAAAATATCCGCAATTAAACCCATTAGAAATAGAGGAAATCATGTTGCATAGCCTTGAACAAATAATAAAAGACCAAGGTGAAAAACAAATAATTATTCCTACAAAAGATAATCAAGAAATAAAAATGCTCGAAGGCTGTGGATATAAAGAAAAGACCACAATGGAAAAAGGAAGGATTATACCCTACTATTCTAAAGTACTATAAAAAATTAAAAATAATCTTCTTGAGAAGGTATTCTTTCTCCATAATGTACAGGAAGAGAGAGAATCCTATAACCCTCATCTCTTAATACGCTATGTATCTCTGGAGAAGAACTGCGCACAACAGTTACAGGTAATGTAACAAGAGAAGCAAAGTCTGCTAATCCTTCTAATCGTAACCCCAGTTTTGCATAGATAACAACATGATCATCTACATGAACTTCAGAGAGACGAGCCTGATGGCCATCCTTAACAAAAATAGGTGTATTTGTATCGTTTTTCATACCATTTTGATGCTGAACTAGTTTATATAGTTTACTATTATACAGTAATAACATAAGTGCCTCTCCTTTTCAAAGAAAAAGAAAAAAAGAAAAGAGAGCTAAAGGGGCTACAAATTATGAAGAATTCTCGTTCAGAATCGTTTAAAATAGAAAAACAGAGCTAGAAACTGTGCAACAGCTCTCCATTGAGAAGCGCCAACGTTCTTGGTAGTACCTAATTTTAAATATAACCTAACGACGAGATTTATATGTCTTTCATTTTGAATATAATATAACTGAATAACCGCGCAATTTCAACATCTAAATCTAAGAATAGTACCAAATGCCTCAAAATGGCTTAAAAAAAGGTTATTTTATAATTTAACAACCGCGCAATTTAACAATAAAACAAATTAGTTACGGCGCAATAAGAAGATATTTAATTTTATTATTTATATTTATGATGGTTTTATCAGTAGGATTTATTTTATTGCATGGAACACTATTCCTTTATGTTCTAACTATAATTTTAGTCTCTTTTCTAATTTACGCTAAAACTCAAGATTATAAATCAATATCAATTAGGGTTAAAGAAGGGGAGAGT
>Ga0208246_1001397_pt1 | contig 13632 bp, 11 predicted proteins | sample RifOxyD2_FD_184039 | JGI IMG/M metagenome (GOLD analysis project Ga0208246, IMG submission 184039) | Soil microbial communities from Rifle, Colorado - Rifle Oxygen_injection D2 (SPAdes) | ecosystem: Environmental > Terrestrial > Deep subsurface > Rock core/Sediment | place: Rifle, Colorado... | reverse complement strand
CGCATCATCGGTGGTTTCGTTGCGAGAAATTTTACGCAAAGACGAAAAGAAAGTTAGGCGCGCGGTGCTAATCGGTAGCCTTGTGCCACTGGTGATTTATGTTGTTTTTACAATGGTCGTGGTCGGTATCACCGGATTGGGAACAACCCCGGTGGCCACTATCGGCCTCGGTGCAAAACTCGGACCGGCGATGCTTATTTTTGGCAATTTGTTCGCTTTCTTTGCCATGGGCACGAGTTTTTTAACTGTGGGCATGGGGTTGCGCCAGACGTTTCAGTTTGATTTGAAGTGTTCGAAGTTTGTTTCGTGGCTGGCGGTGGTGGCGGTGCCGTTGGCCGTATTTTTGTTCGGTTTGCGCGATTTCATTCTGGCCATGGAAATCGCCGGCGGCATCGCGGTCGGGTTGACCGGTTTGATTATCATCGCCGGTTTCGCCAAGGCGAAAAAGCGTGGCGATCGATTGCCGGAATTTCACTTGCCGCGTTTGAGAGTTGTTAGTTGGCTTTTGGCGGCGATGTTTGCGGCGGGTATTTGTTACACGCTTTACAACGTAATTTAGAAGACGGTTTTGCCTCTAATATCGAGTTTGGTTCGGTATTTTTTGTTGGCTTGATTTCCCACCAATACCGTGTTATTCTACAAGAGAACTATGCAAGCAAAAAGCCGCTTATTCCGTTTTTATGAATGGTTGCCCGGAGGACTCATCTGGTCAACTTTTGTTTTGTCTTTGATTTTTTCTTTTTGGAAGCCGATTTGGGTGATTTACTTTATTATCGCTTTTGATTTGTATTGGCTGTTTCGCGTTTTGCATTTCATTTTGCTCGCCAGTCTGTCATACTTCAAGTATAAAAAGACAGCGCAGATCAATTGGCTGGACAAAGTGAAACAGCTGCCGAATTGGCAAAGAATTTACCATATTATTTATTTGCCTACGTACGGTGAACCGACGGAAGTTTTGGAAACGACTTTTAAAAGTTTGTGCGCCAGCAATTTTCCGATTAAACAGATGATTATCGTGCTTGGCGGCGAGGGGCGGGAAGATGCGGCGTTTCGCGAGCGGGCGGAGAAGGTGAAGCAACAGTTCGCGGAAAAGTTTTCCCATTTTTTGGTTACGGTGCATCCGGACGGATTGGCGGATGAAATCAGGGGCAAGGGCGCGAACGCGAACTGGATGGGGCATCGGTCGCAAGAAGTGATCGATGAACTAAAAATCCCGTATGACGACTTGATCGTGTCTTACTTTGATTGCGACACTTGCGTGCATCCGGAATATTTTTCGCATTTAACGTACCGTTATTTGACGCATCCGACGCCGACGCGCGTGTCCTTTCAGCCGGCCGTGAATTACAATAATAATATTTGGAACGCGCCCGCGGCCATGCGCGTGACCGCGTTTGGCACGATTTTTTGGTTATTGATGGATTTGATGCGGCCGGATCGATTGTACACGTTTAGTTCGCACAGCATGAGTTTTCGCGCGCTGACGGATGTCGGCTTTTGGCAAAAAGATATCGTGACGGACGATTCGCGCATTTTTTTGCAATGTTTTTTTCGCTACAACGGTGAGTACGCGGTCGAGCCGATGTATATTCCGGTTTCCATGGACACGGTGATGGACAAAAATTATTGGCAAGGATTTAAAAATCTTTACAAACAACAGCGGCGCTGGGCGTGGGGCGTGGAGCATTTTCCGTACATGATGGAGCATTTCAAGGGCAACAAGGGAATCCCGTGGCTGACAAAGTTAAAATACACTTGGAATCTGACCGAGGGCATGTATTCGTGGGCCACGGCGCCGGTGTTGATTTTTGTGCTTGGTCGTTTGCCTCTTTATATCGCCGGCCATGGCGAACAGTCCACTTCGGTGATTGTGCAGAACGCGCCGTTCGTGCTTGAAAAGTTAATGCTGGCGGCGATGATTGGCATTTTCTTCTCCGCCGTAGTCAGTATGTTAATCCTGCCGCCGCGGCCCGACAATCAGCCGCGCTGGAAGTACGCAGTCATGTTTTTGCAGTGGGCGCTTTTGCCAATCACGTTGATTTTGTTCGGTTCCATCCCGGCCACCGAGGCGCAGACGCGGCTCATGTTGCCGGAGAAATATCATTTGGGATTTTTTGTGACACCGAAGGTTAGATAGAAGGGCAAAGGTCAAGGGGCCTGCCTGCGCAGGCAGGCAAAGGGCAAAAATAAGGGCAAAAAGAAAATTTAAACAAAAAATCTGGGAATAGGAGGGTGCAGAGTACCAAAACGTTCCTTGGGCGTTTGGATTCTGGCGGGCAAAGCAAAGTAAACTCGAGCGAAAAAATCGCCATATGTTCCAAGCGAAAATTTATATTTTGAATTGAAGTTATATTAGCAAATTTTGATTTTTATTTTTAAGTTTAGGCCTATTTTTGCCCCTTGACCTTTGCTCGCCTCGCTTCGAATTGCGAGTTGAAGCGGGCTCTTTGCCCTTAATAACATTATGTCAAAAGTCTCAATCAATTTAATCACCTGGAACGGCGCCAAGTACATCGATGCTTGTTTGCGTTCGGTCATGGCGCAAACGTTTAAAGATTTTTCCGTGATCATCGTGGACAACGGATCGAGCGACGACACGCTCGCGATTATCGGTGAGCGCTATCCGCATTTGAAAATCGTCAAACATCAGGAAAATCTCGGTTTTGCCAAGGCGCACAATCAGGCGATTCATTGGACCAAGTCGGACTATGTTTTGTGTTTGAATCAAGACATCGTGATGGAGCCGAACTTTTTGCAGGAAGCGGTTGATTTTATGGAGGCGCATCCCATGGCCGGCGCGATCGCAGGCAAGCTGCTCCGCTGGCAAGAAGGGGAAAAAACAAAATATATCGATTCGGTCGGCTTGAAGATTTATAAAAATTTTCGCGTCATCGACCTCGGCACCGGCGAAATGGATGACGGGCGGTATGATCTGCGCGAAGAGGTGTTTGGTTTGTCCGGCGCACTGCCGCTCTATCGGCGCAAGGCGCTCGAAGAAACGAGTTATCAGCAGGAATTTTTCGATGAATCTTTTTTCAGCTACAAAGAAGACGTGGATTTGGCTTTTCGTTTGCGCGTGGCCGGCTGGGGGATCTGGCGTGTGCCGACGGCCGTGGCCTATCATGATCGTACGGTGAAAACGCCGCACGCGCAGCTCACTCCAGTCGAGGTGGCGCGCAATCGCCGCGGCAAGTCCAAATTCGCCAATTTTTATTCTTATCGCAATCATTTATATTTTTTAATCAAGTGTTTGCCGAGGTTAACGTTTAGCGTGCTTTTTTACGAGTTGACAAAGTTTTTTTACGTTTTGATTTTTGAAACGAAAAATTTGCGCGCTTGGCGCGATGTTTTTCACAATCTGAAACAGTTGAAGCTGAAACGGGCGATCATTTGGAAGAATCGAAAGGTGGAAGTTACAGAGTTGGAGAAATGGTGGAGAGGTTGAACACAAGTCCAAAGTCCTGAGTCTAAAGTTATCCGCCAAAGGACGGATGAGCCTATGGCTCAAAAGTCCAGAGTCCCAAGCCGGGTGTGCGATTCTGACTTTTGACTTTTAACTATAGACTTTGGACTGGCGATTATGCAGTTATCGATAATTATTTTAAATTACAAAATGCGCGGCCTGGTAAAAAATTGCTTGAAGGCCATTTTTGAGTCGGTCGTGAATTTTCCGTTTGAAGTGATTGTCGTTGACAATGATTCGCGCGATGAGGTGGATCAGTTGATTCAAACACGCTTTCCGCAAGTACGGTTCATCCAAACCGGCGCCAACCTCGGCATGGGTGGCGGGAATAACGTCGGTATTCGGGCGGCGCAGGGAAAATACGTTTTGATTTTAAATCCTGATATTATTGTTTTTCCGGATTCACTGCAAAAGCTTTACGACTTCATTCAGTCGCGGCCGGATGCCGGCTTGGTTTCGCCGCGCTTGCTCAATCCGGATAAAACACTGCAACACACGTGCTACCGTTGGCACAGGTTAATTACGCCGCTTTGTCGGCGAACGTTCGTGGGTAAAACAAGTTATGGCCGCAAAGAGTTGGAACGCTTTTTGTATCTTGACTGGGATCATGCGACCACGCGGGAGGTGGATTGGATTCAGGGATCGTTTTTTCTGTTGCCGAAGGCGGTGCTGGACAAAATTGGATTATTTGACGACCGTTATTTCATGTATTTTGAAGATACGGATCTTTGTCGGCGTGTGTGGCAGGCCGGGTTCAAAGTGATTTACTGCGCGGAAGCGGAAGTGATTCATTTGCACCGGAAACAATCGGCTGACGGCGGGTTGTTCGCGCTGTTGACAAACAAGTTGACGAGGATACATGTGAGGAGTTGGTTTAGATATATGAAAAAGTGGCGGGGGGAGCGGAACGCAAGTTAAAAGTTAAAAGTCTAAAGTCTAAAGTCAGAGTCGCAGAACGCAAGTGCAAAGTCCAAAGGGAAAAGTGCAAAGTTGTAGTCGCAAGAGAACGCAAGTCTAAAGTCAAAAGTCTAAAGTTCGGAGTCATTGATTACCGGAAAGTTAATAATTTATGAAAAGCGAAAAGAACAAGGGGGCGGCGAAAGGAATAGAATTAAATGAAAAATTTCAGGCGGCGCTCGACATGATTGAAACGGGGAAGAACGTGTTTATCACCGGCCGAGCCGGTACGGGCAAGTCAACTTTGTTGCAATATTTTCGCGCGCATACGAAGAAAAATATTGTGGTTTTGGCGCCGACTGGCGTGGCGGCGATCAACGTGAATGGACAAACGATCCATTCTTTTTTTCGTTTCAAAATAGACGTGACGTTGGCCAAAGTAAAAAAAGCTTTTGGGGAAGTTTATGAAAAGCTGGACGCGATCGTGATTGATGAAATTTCCATGGTGCGCGCCGATTTGCTAGACTGCGTGGACAAGTTTATGCGATTGAACGGCCGCGCGAAAAATAAACCGTTCGGCGGCGCGCAGATGATTTTCATCGGCGACCTTTACCAACTGCCGCCGGTGGTGACGGGCGACGAGCGGGCGATTTTTGCGTCGCATTACGACAGTCCGTATTTTTTTTCCGCTAAAGTGTTTACAGAGGACAAGGGCGCGCCGTTTCAAATGGAAATGGTGGAGCTGGATAAAATTTATCGGCAAAAGGACGGCGCGTTCATTGATATTTTGAACAGTATCCGCAACAATTCGATTGACGCGGATCAGTTGGCCGTCTTGAATAAACGATTTGATCCGCATTTTGAACCGAGTGATGGCAACTTTTTTATCTATCTTTGTACTACCAACAAAACGGCGAGTGAGATCAATTCTCGAGAATTGGCCAAATTGCGAGGCGAGCGGCGTCAGTATCGCGGCGCGATTTCGGGGAAATTCGACGACAAATATCTGCCCACGGACGTTGATTTGGCGGTGAAGGTGGGCGCGCAGATTATGATGCTCAATAATGACGAGCAAGGCCGCTGGGTCAATGGCACCATCGCGCGCGTGATTGGCTTTGAGCGGCACGAGGTGTTGCCGGAAGACATTATCATGGCGGAATTGGCGGACGGACAAAAGGTGGAGATCGGTCGGCATCGTTGGGATATTTACAATTTTCATTACAACAAAGCGGCGCGACGGATTGATTCAGAGACGGTTGGTTCGTTTGATCAGTATCCGTTTCGGTTGGCGTGGGCGGTGACGATTCACAAGGGGCAAGGCAAAACGTTTGAGCGAGTGATACTTGATATCGGCAATGGCACTTTTTCACCCGGTCAGCTATATGTTGCGCTTAGCCGGTGTGTCAGTTTGGCCGGATTGATTTTGAAAAAGCCGGTGCGGAAATGCCACGTGTGGCTGGATTGGCGGGTGGTGAAATACATGACCGGATTTCAATATCAAAAGTCGGAATTGGTGATGAGCTTGGCGGACAAAACGAAAATGATTGAGGCTGCGATTGAAGCGGAGCGGCCGCTTAAGATTGTTTATTTGAAGGCAAATGACATTCGATCGGAGCGCGAGATTATCCCGCATCGCATTGGCGAGATGGAATACATGGGGAAAACGTATCTTGGCGTGGAGGCGTATTGTTTGAGTCGGCAGGAGGAAAGGGTGTTTCGGGTGGATAGGATTTTGGAGATGCGGGAGGGGTAGAATTTGCCGGAATTTTAATCTTTATTGTTGCCGTTTTTTGGCTTAGATAACATAAAAAAGGCAATATTGACAGGTAGTATACTCGTGAGGTATACTACTTACGAGTATACTAATTTAAATACTAAAGATATGCCTTTTGTTAACCGTGAACAAGAATTAAAGACACTTAATGAGAAATGGCAATCAAATATTGCGCAGTTTTTTATTATTTACGGCAAACGACGCGTGGGAAAAACCGAACTGATCAAACAATTTATCAAAGACAAACCGGCGATCTATTTTTTGGCCGACAAGCGCACGACTGTTGATCAATTGCGAGAGCTGGGGCAAGTCGTTGGCAGTTACTTTAAAGATGAAATTTTAATCAAAAATGGCTTTGGCGATTGGTTGGAAGTGTTTTCATATTTGAAAACAAAAACAACCACCGCACCGTTGGTTCTGGCGATAGACGAATATCCATATCTGACTGAAAATGATAAATCAACCAGTTCCCTTTTTCAAAAAGGTTGGGATGAATATTTTAAAAATACCAAAATACTTTTAATCTTGTCCGGTTCCAGTATTGCCATGATGGAATCAGAAACATTGAACCAAAGCGCGCCTCTGTTTGGCCGCCGCACCGGGCAGATTTTAGTTGAGCCATTGAATTTTACGCAATCCCGGAAATTTTTTCCGGAGAAAAGCTTTTCTGATTTTCTCAATATTTATACCATCACCGGCGGGATGCCGGCCTATCTGAAGCAGTTTGAAGGCGGTGGGGAGCTGTCTGAGGAAATCAAGAAAAAGATTTTCACCAAAACCGCTTTTTTGTACAATGAAGTGGAGTTTACCCTTAAAGAAGAACTGCGCGAAACCAAAAATTATTTGGCGATATTGCGCGCAATCGCCTTGGGAAAAAGAAAGCTAAGTGAAATCGTCAACGAAGTCGGCATGGACAAGGCGACCGTTAACAAATATCTTTCCGTATTGATAAATTTGCGTTTGGTGGAACGAGAAGTACCGGTTACCGAAGAAAAGCCGGACAAATCACGCAAGGGTTTATATAAAATTTCCGACAATTTTTTCGTTTTTTGGTTTCAATATATTTTCCCTTACAAAAGTTATTTGGAAATGGAAAATTATGATTATGTTCTGGAAAAAATGTTCAATGGCGTAAAATATAACGATAATGTAAATTCCAATTTTAAACTTATCGCCGCGCAGGTGTACGAGCGGGTCGCGGTTGAATTATTGAAGACTTGGTTGGAAAAAATTTTCCCGTTTGAACAGGTGGGCCGGTATTGGGATAATAATGAAGAAATTGACGTCGTGGGATTCAGTTCTTCGCAAAAGAAAATTATTTTTGGCGAGTGCAAGTGGTCGGAAAAACCGGTGGGGATAAGTATTTATGAAGAATTGAAAAAGAAAGCGGGCAAGGTGGATTGGCATAAAGATAATCGAAGAGAGTATTATATTTTATTCAGCAAGAGTGGTTTTACGCCGGAAATGATAAGGATGGCGGAGAATGAGGGGGTGTTTTTGGTGGAGAAGGATATTTTGCATGAGGCGGAGAGGGTCACGCGCGATACATGATTTTAGTCAGAGAGTTTAGCAATTCTTCTCGTGGTGTCGAGGCGGATTGCGTTAGTCGGGGAGAGGAACGGGTGTTTCGGGTGGATAGGATTTTGGAGATGCGGGAGGGGTGAGGGGCCGGTTGACTATTTCAATATTATTTGATATTGGTTAATTGATGTTCAATAAAACAACGGAGGTGCTGAATGATGACCAAAGAAATTGTCCCGAGGGAAAACCGTCAGGCTTGGGCGCAATTCGTCATGGGTGGAGAACTGCCAAACGAAGAGTTTAGGCGATTCTTGGTCGGGCTGGTAAAAGAGTTTATATCTTCCTGTGATGCGAAGGCGCGAATGGCGATTGAGTCTGTTGATCGCGTTGAGTGGAACCATGAAGGTGGAATTTGTGGTGTGGTCATAAACGGGCGATTGTTGAGTTGGTGCAAGATGTATCTTTTTGACGATACCGGCTACCAAAAAAGGGGTGTATTGTTTCGTGACCATGACGACAAAAATGCCAGGGAAATGGTGTTCCTTGTGGCGGACGCGTTTGAGCGATTTTTGCAGGAGAAGAAGGTGCCGTTTGCCATCGAGTATCGCAGGCGGACGGATCAGTGAGAACAAGCTGGAGCAACTCCGGCTTTTTTATTTGGATGAAGAGTGGGCAATCAGAATTGGAGAAAAGTTTAACATTGACGCGCGTTGCGTTATGTGATATTGTTCGGCTTCGGATGGGAATCTGCGGAATTGGCGAAGCTGTGTGGACAATGCGAAGAGTAGTTCTTTGACAATAACAATGGAGGATTGTCATGAAAAAGGTTGTGGCGATGGTTATCGGAGTTCTTGTTGTTTTGGTCGCGGTGGAAGTGCAAGCTGGCTTGAACAATTACCAGCAGAAGGTTTTCTATCGCTGCTGGTCGAACGGTTGCCTGCCGCTTCTGCTCGGTCAAAAGTGGAATGAGTACATGCCATGTTCCAAGGGCTGTTATGCGAAAGCGGAGGCAGCAACGCAGGGATGGTGCATTGACAGCGATGGCGTTGATTTCGAAAACATCGGCATTGTGACGACTGACACCAATCCGGCCGGCGTGACTGACTATTGTTTGGATTTATTCGGCACGACGTACGTGATCGAAGGCGCGTGCAACGCAAACAATTTGTATTACTGGTATTACAAAGATTGCACAGAATACAGCGCGAAGCACTACTGCCTCGATGGCGCGTGCGAGTATTTGAATAATCCACCGGTTTTGATGTTGGCGATGGAAAAGACGGAGATTGACGAAGGCGAAGCGTACGAGATTCATTTGTCAGCACTTGACGATGACGGCGATGACTTGTCTTTCTTCGCGCAAAATCTTCCGGCCGGTGCTGTTTTCGACGACTCTTATGTTCCCGTTGGTCCGTCTTGGGGCACGCATCACGCGGTTTTCAAGTGGACGCCGAGTTTTCAGCAGGCGGGGACGTATGAGGTGATGTTTGGGGTGGGGGATGGGGATGAGGATGCGAGCCAAAGTGTGAAAATCTTTGTGGCAAATATGTGTGATGCATGGGAAAAAACTTTTGGCGGAGTTAGCGATGATGGCGCAATGTTTATACAGCAGACTAATGATGGGGGGTATGTTGTTGCGGGTAGTACATTTTCAAAAGGCGCAGGACTGTTTGACGCTTGGATTGTAAAAGTTGATTTGAATGGAAATTTAGAGTGGGACAAAACTTTTGGGGGTAAGGGGTGGGATTATGCAACTTCAATCCAGCAAACAGAAGGTGGATATATTGCTGCGGGTACTACAACCTCAAAAGGCGCTGGGGGAGATGATGCTTGGATTTTGAAACTTGATTTGGATGGTGAGTTAATGTGGGATAAAACTTTTGGAGTAAGCTATAACGACTATGTGTCTTCCTTGCGGCAAACGGAAGATGGAAAATACATTGTGGCTGGCATGACGTTTTCAGAAGGTACAGTAAACGGTGATGCCTGGGTTTTTAAATTTGATTCAAGTGGAAATTCGGAATGGAATAAAACCTTTGGAAAAGATAGTCAAGATAATGCACTGGCGGTCGAGTTAACTGTCGATGGGGGATGTGTTATCTCTGGGTATATGTTGCCAAAGCTTTCCGGATGGGGCGATGCTTGGGTTTTCAAGCTTGATTCAAACGGAGATTTGGAATGGGATAAAACTTTTAGTAAAAGTGAAGAAGAAAGTTATGGTGCATCCGCAGTTCAGCAGACAGACGATGGTGGATATATTGTGGCTGGTTTTTCAACTTCAAACATTGCCGGAACTCATTTTCATGATGTTTTGGTTTTTAAACTCGATTCAAAGGGGGACTTGTCGTGGGATGAAACCTTTGGAGGAAGTAAAAGCGATACTGCAGATTCAATCTGGCAAACAAGTGATGGGGGATATATTGTCGCCGGAAGAACAACCTTAAAAGGCGCAGGGTCTAATGATGTCTGGATTTTAAAAATCGATGCGTCTGGGAATTTGGAATGGGATAAAAGCTTTGGGGGGATAGAGTCTGATACCGCACATTCAATCAGGCAAACAAGCGAAGGCGGATATGTTATGGCTGGTGTGACAAAGTCAAAGGGTGCGGGCAATACTGACGCTTGGGTTTTGAAGCTTAATGCAAACGGAGATTTGGAATGTAAGTAGTTTTATAACGCAAACCGCTTCCTCGCAAGCGGTTTTTTTGCAATAAAAAAATCACCTTCCGCAAAGAGGATGATCCTCGGATGTGATACCCCGTCAGTATATTGCTAAACCGGCGGGCAGATTCATTATACATGGAAATTTCGTTGAGGCCAAATTTTTAAGTTGAAAGTTCGCGTTTCGAGCGCGGCTTTTTTATTGGGATGAAAACTGATATAATGGGCAGGTATGAATAAACCAAACAATTTCGCGTATATTGATGGGAATAATTTATATCGAGGCGTAAGCGATTCAGGGTGGAAAATGGATTATGGGCGCTTTCGCAAATGGCTTACGGACAAATATGGTGTGTCTCGAGCATATTATTTTATTGGACTTATTCCGAAACACAAAGACTTGTATGCCGCACTGCAAGAGGACGGTTTTATTTTGAAATATAAAGAGGTGATATATAGTCGAGATGGCAGTCCGAAGGGAAATTGCGACGCGGATTTGGTATTGCAATGCGTAGTGGATGCCTACGAAAATCAATGCAATAAACAAATTATTGTTACGAGCGATGGCGATTATGCCTGTTTAGTGAAATTTTTAATTGAAAAAAAGCGCCTACGAATATTGTTGTCGCCGAATAAACCAAATTTATGTTCGATTTTGTTAAAAAGAACAAATGCCCCAATCACCTATCTTGATGGTGTAAAGGGAAAAGTGCAACTATTAAAAAGAAAAAGCCCCCAGTAAGGACGAAACCTTAAAGGGGTCTTTTTCGTAATGATACAATTGCATTATAGCAGTAAACAATGATTTGTCAATCAATTGAGTTAATTCGTGTAAAATTAGTTAGTTTTTTGGTAGACTGTGTATAACGTAATATGTTTAACCGTAAACAAAATTTCATCCCCCCTTGCCTTGAAGTCAAGCGTAGCGTGTACTTCGGGGCGCCAAAATCCGATCATTTTCCTCCCGCCAAAAGCGCTTGGAGTTATCTTTTGATTCCGCTCAAACTTCTGCCGTATTTCATCGTCGTGATGTTGATTTTGGCCATCGGCATCGGCATCTTCGCCGGCGTGTCCATCGCGCCATATTATGCTTCGCTCAAATCCGTTTACGCGTCCGGTTTGGAAGGGCAGACCGAGTTGACGGCGGCGCAAGATTTTATTTTGAAACAGGATTTCAAGTCCGCGCTGGCCTCTTTGACCGCGGCGGAAAAAAGCTTTGGTGAAGCAAAGCAAGGATTGGCGATCGCGGGGGAGGCTGCGGTGTTCCGCAGCGCGCCTGTGAAAAATCAATTGACCGTGGCCGAGGACGTGATTGAGATTGGCGCGATTGTTTCTCGATCGTTGAAAAATATCACGCAAATCGGCGTGGAAATACAGGATACGTTAAAAATGGAAAAATTATCATGGCAAGGCATTTCACCGGAAAAGAAAGAACAAATGCTGGCCATCATGGTCGATTCCGTGGATGAATTGACTGCGGCGGAAGCGGAATTCAAATTGGCCGGAGAAAAGTTGGTTGACATCAATCGACGTCAGCCGTTGTTTATTTTTGACAAAGCGGTGAACCCCTTGCGCGACAAGATACCGAAAACGCAAAAAGCGTTTGGTAATTTGGTTACAATGGCGAAGCTCTTGCCCGCGTTTGCCGGCTATCCGGCCGAACGCACCTACCTTTTTATTTTGGAAAATAACCGTGAGATGCGGCCGAGCGGCGGATTTATCGGCACGTACGGAATTTTGAAGATTGAGAATGCGGAGATTAAAACTTTTTTCACGGATAACAGTTACAATCTTGATCAGCCGGTCAATAAGACATTGAACATCGAATCGCCGGCGCCGATGAAACAGTACATGAATCAGCCCAAATGGTTTTTTCGCGACAGCAATTGGTGGCCGGATTGGCCGACTTCAGCGGAAAAGGCGGAGTGGTTTTATGTGGAGGAAGGCGGCAAAGAAAAGCTTGACGGCGTGATTGCCATTACGCCAACGGTGATTGAAAATTTGATCGGCGTGCTCGGCGAGTTCAAGGTGGGGGATTTGACGTTTGATAAAAAGAATTTTTGGGAAAAGTTGCAATATGAAGTTGAATTCGGTTATAACGAAAAAGGCGTGGCCACCTCTGATCGCAAAGATGTTATCGGCGATCTTGGCCAGCAAATGCTGGCGCGGCTTTACACGCTCCCGATGAGCGAGTGGACGAGTTTGACAGACTTGATTTCGGAAGAGGTGAAGGAAAAACAAATTTTGTTGTATTTCAACGACGCGCCCATGCAGACGTTGGCCGTGGAAAACGGTTGGGCCGGAGAAGTGAAAAATTTTAGCGGCGATTATTTGATGCTCGTTGACGCGAATTTGGCCGCGCTGAAAACCGACTCGGTCATGGCGCGAACGGTGAAGTACACGTTAACGCCGGAAAAAAACAGCCTGCCTGCGCAGGCAGGTGACATGGTTGCTTCAGTGGCGGTAACATATCAAAATCTTGGCACGTTCAGCTGGAAAACCACGCGTTACCGCACGTACACGCGTCTTTATGTTCCCTCGGGTAGTGATTTAATCGGCGTGTGGGCGGACGGTGTTCCACTTCACGCAATCAACGTTCTGCCGGGCAAGGTGGATGTTTATGATGAATTTAGTAAGCGTGCGTTCGGAGTCTTTTTTGAGGTTGAACCGCAGAAAGCGAAAACGATTGTTTGGAAATACAAACTGCCTGATGCCATTAACGCGCAAATCAAAAACGGAGAATATTCTTTGCTGGTGCAAAAACAGCCGGGGATTATTGATTTCAATTTGCAGCTTGATTTGCAATTCGCGCAGAAAATAAAACAAAGCGTGAAGGGATTGTCCGCGGCAAAGAATCAGATTAAGCATGCGGAGGTGGTGGACAGGGATCAGATTTATAATGTGTGGTTGGAGGAGTAAGGTGGTCTGGTTTGTCAAGATAGTAAATAGGGGGGGGCTATTGCTGGTTGTCTGAATTTTGTTTATACTGACCATATGAGCAAGGAACAACAAAAACAACAATTTTACAAGGTGTTTGCCAATCTCCCGATAAATTTGAGAGAGGAGATTATTTTGGTTGTCCCGGGGAAAGGGCCGATTACTTGGCAAGTGGCGTTTTTAGAGGTGGATAATGATACGGAATTGGGAATCATGATTTTGGATAAACTGTCTGATTTACAAATTATTTAGTATGGCTTCAGAACAAGAAATAAAACAATTGGTTATTGAACGGCTCAAAACCCTACCCGAAAATATCGGGCTGTCTATCGGCGCAATGGGTGATTTTGATAAACAAGAATTAATCAGCCACGTAGAG
>Ga0208246_1001395_pt1 | contig 13660 bp, 9 predicted proteins | sample RifOxyD2_FD_184039 | JGI IMG/M metagenome (GOLD analysis project Ga0208246, IMG submission 184039) | Soil microbial communities from Rifle, Colorado - Rifle Oxygen_injection D2 (SPAdes) | ecosystem: Environmental > Terrestrial > Deep subsurface > Rock core/Sediment | place: Rifle, Colorado... | reverse complement strand
TGCCCTGCCCAGATCCAAGGAAGGCTGGAGCATTTTGCCAGCAAAAAGGCGCTCGACATACGGGGTTTGGGGCCAAACCAGATTGAGCTTTTTATTCAACAGGGCCTGCTGCGCGACCTGCCTGACATCTTTCGCCTGGAACAACACCGGGCGTTGCTGCTCAGTTGGGAGGGCTATCAAGAAAAATCCGTGAACAACCTGCTGCAGGCCATTGAAGCTGCCAAAAACCGGAGGCTGGATCACTGCATTTTTGGCTTGGGGATTCGCCACATCGGCGAAAAGGCAGCCAAATCGCTGGCCCAGGTTGCAGGCAGCTTGTCCGGTTTGTTGGCTTTGCAGCCGGAACAACTAGAGCGCCTGCCTGATTTTGGCGGGATCATGCGCCAAAGCCTGGGTGCTTGGTTGGGGCAGCAGGAAAATCAAAACCTGGTGCAGGATCTGATTTCCTTGGGTCTGTCGCCCTTGCCCTTGGAACAAGCAGCAAGGGGGCAGTTCAGCGGCAAGTCGGTGGTTATAACGGGCACCCTGAGCCAGCCCCGGGGGGAGTGGAAATACCGGTTGGAACAATTGGGTTTCAAGGTCTTAGGCGCGGTTTCCAAAAAAACCGATTACCTCTTGGCGGGGGAGGAGGCGGGGAGTAAGCTGAAGGAAGCGCTGAAGCTGGGTATTCCCGTGTTGGATGAAGCCGCCATGCGCAAGTTGCTGGGAGATGCGGATTGAAAATATTGATCATCGGTGCCGGGGAAACCGGCTATTTTATCGCCCATGAACTCAGCGAAGAAGAAATGGATGTGGTGCTGATCGATGAAAAACCCCAGCACCTAGAAGCCCTCCAACGCAGCCTCAACGTGGGCGGCGTGGTGGGCAACGGCACCAGCCTGAACGTGCTGGAGCAGGCGGGCATTGAAACCTGCGATTATTTAATCGCCTGTACCGACCATGATGAAACCAACCTCATCTGCTGCCTGATCGCCACTCAATACAAGGTGCCCTACAAAATCGCCGTCACCCGCACCGATAGCTTTTTGAAGCGCAAACTGGTGCAGCGTTACCTGGATTCCGGGGTAAGCCAGATCATCAATTCCAGCGTGGTTACGGCGCAAGAGATTGTAGCCACGGCCACCTACGCATCTGCCACGGCGGTAAGCCTCTTTGGCGAGCGCAACGTGTTGTTGATCGGCTACAAGCTCAAACCCGAAAACCCTTGGGTGGGCAAGCCGATGAAAGACATTCGGCAAAACCACCAGGGGCAGGAATTCCTGATCGCCAGCATTGTGCGGGGCGGAGCCTCGTTTATTCCTTCTGGCCAAGACCAGTTAGAAACAGGTGATTATCTTTACATTCTCGCCTCCAAAGAAGAAAGCGAAAAGCTGGACCAGATCCTAAACACCAAAATCGCCTACAACCGCAAAGCCGTGGTCGCCGGGTCTGGCTATATTGCCCAGCGGGTTGTGCAGGGGCTGATTCACAGCCATTTCCAAGTTACGCTGATTTGCGACGACCTGGCTCAATACCATGTTCTAAAAACAAAATTCGCCCATTTTGAAGAGTTGACCCTGGTCCATGGCGATGCTGCCAGCGTGAAGCTGCAACTGCGCGAAGACGTTGCCACCTCGGCGCTGTTTGTGGCTGTCGGGAAACGGGATCAGCACAACATTGCCACGGCCTTGGTCGCCAAGTATCTGGGCGCTTCCAAAACCATTGCCATGGTGAACCGACAAGACCTGGTGGAAACCGCCAGTCTGCTGGAGATTGATGTGATCCTCAGCCCGCGGCTCTCTACGGCGCGGCAGGTGAAAAAAGCCATGCAGGGCGGTCAGGCGGACCTGAACTTTACAACCATCTCTGAAACCGACATGGAGGTGCGGGAAATGGTGGTCTCGCCCAACAGCCCCTTTGTAGGAATTCCCCTGAAAGACCTCACCCTGCCGAAAGACACCCTCATCGGCGCCGTGGTGGATCAGGCAAACCAGGTGGTGATTCCCCACGGGAACACGGTGTTGGCGGTCGGCAACCGCGTGATTGTTGTCACCATGCCCGAATCGGCGCAGCGCCTACGCGAACTCTTTGAGGCGTAGCCCCGGCCTTGGGGGCTTCTGCTTGTCTTGAAAGGGAAATTGCATTATCCTGAACCCCAACTTCAAAAAGATTGGCGGGAAAGCGGACCAAGCCTGGGGCCATGAGGCAAACCAAGGTGCTGCCGCCACTGCATAGGGAACCATGAAAAAGCCTCTGGGCCTGCAATCCAACCTCGCGTTTATCTTCGCCTATTTTTTGGTGTGGCTGCTTTTGGCCTACATGGCCTGGCCTTTTTTAAATACCCTGGTGTTTGGGGCTATGTTAAGCGCCAGCTTTTACCCCCTGCGCAGCTACCTGGTTAACCATTGGAACTTCCGCCCCTGGCAGGCCGCCGTTGTCACTTTGATGGTGATTGTCCTGACGCTGTTTCTGCCTGCCATCTACCTGATCATCGGCCTGAGCGAAGAGGCGGTAAACCTGTTTAACTACCTCAAACTCAACCTCACCGAAGAGGCGATCGAGCAGATTTTGTTCGGGGAAGGGCTGTTTGGCAATGCCTGGCTGCCCAAGCTGATGGAAGATCTTTTTGCCGCCTTCAACCTGCAGTACAACGTCACTACCATCCAAGGCTTGATTCTCGATTCCGCCAGCCTTACCAGCAGCTACCTGCTGGACTTGGTTAACGAATGGCTGGGTAATATTTTGGGATTTCTGATGGATATCCTGATTATGTTCGTGGTGATCTACAGTATCTTGGCTGAGGGAGAACGCTTTATGGAGTTCTTTCACCGGGTCAGCCCTTTGCCCCGGGAAGAGGTCAACATCATGGTCTCCCGCTTTACCCAGATGAACTATGCCACCCTGGTTGCCAACGGCATTGGCGGCTTGATCCAGGGTGTGCTGGCAGGCGCCGCCTTTTGGCTGGCCGGGTTTGAAAGCCTGCTGCTGTGGACCTCGACCATGGTGGTTTTGGCCTTTATTCCCCTGGTGGGCATGAGCCTGGTCTTTATTCCTGCCAGCATTGTGCTGATGGCGCGGGGGCAGATCAGCGAAGGGTTGGCCCTCTTAGGCTTTTGCTCGCTAGTGGCAATTTGGGTGGAGCAATGGTTTAAAGCCAAATTTGTGGGCAACCGGGCACAGATCAATTCCATTTTGGTATTTTTTGCCATTGTAGGCGGCATGACCCAATTTGGCTTTTTGGGAATCTTTTACGGCCCGTTGATTGTTTCCATGTTTCTGACCCTGGTTGAACTTTACCACAAGCGCTTTAGCACACTGGACCCAACCGATGGAGAACCGATTCGTCACCCCTTTGGCACCAAGAGGTTGGGATGAAACATTTCTTTCAGGTGCAAAACAAGCTGGATGCCTTTGCCACCCAGCGGCTTATGAAACAAGCCAAGGAAGAACTCGCCAAAAAGCCCCTGCGGCCCGACCAATTTCGCACCAAAACCGAACTGGTTTGCATCAACAGCACCAACATCGCCGAATACGTGCCCCCGGGCATGGAGCAATATCTACTGGCAAAAAACATTCCCGTTGAATCCAATCTCCCGGCTGACTTTCTCAAGCAGGTGCAAAAGCTGGTCGACGAATCCAGCGGGCACGTTACCGCCTATATTTTTGGCAACATTCAGGCCAAAGAGGTGAACAACTACCTTGGATTGGCTTTTGACCTCCAACGGGATTACGATTTTGAATCCCTGGTGATTACCCATTTATCCGACCAAGACCTGGCCTTTTACCTGCGCCAATTTTTAGATGCCCCTGGCGAACAAAAACCCCCTGCCGAGGGCGAACCGCCCAAGGCTGCGCCGGGAAACGGTGTCAAGATCGAGGTGTTTGAGGGCAACGCCGCAGACCCCTGGACCACTTTAAACAAGCCGGAAGACCTAAACCGCCTGCAGGTGGGCGCGCGGCGGCCCGGTATCTTGGCGAAGCCCTTTTTCAGCGATATCCGGCTGAAGGTGAAAATCAACCAGGTGGATCAGATTCAGGAATTGCCCATCGGCAAGCTCCGCAGTGCCTTGGGCCTGTTTAACAAAAAAGTGGACCCTTCGGGCTTGGTGCATCGGGCCAAGGCGAGCCTTTTTTTGAAGTGGAAAGACATCGAAGGCTTTAAACTGTCCAGCGCCCAGGATGCAAAAAGCCTGGCAGGGGTCAGCCTGGGGGGGGAGTTTATTCCCCTGGGGCAATTTGTCCTTAAAAACGTGGGGTCCAAGTACCTAAAACCCGAGGAGGTTGATTTTTTTCGGATGCGCATCGGCAACGAGATGATCGACCTTTCACCTGCCGAAATCACAGAGATGGAAGTCAACATCGAAACCCAGCAGGTGATCTTCACCCGCGGGGTGGGCAAGACCGAATTCCACATTGCCCGCTTCCACCGCCTGAAGCTTTATAAGGCGGGTCGTGTTGCCGAGGTCAACAAGTGCATCGCCTTTAACCGGGGGGATTCGAACTTCGACAAGATCGAGCGCTACCTGGGCAGCCGTTTTGCGGAACTGGAAATGGCGCGTATCATCCGCCAAAGCCAGGTGGAACTTGATTTTCTAGGCCAAAAAAACGTCTATGCCGGGGATTTGGCCAGCCAGCTGGTGCTGAGTTCCATGCGCATGTTAAACATCTTGCCGCTGGATGCCCCCTGCCTGGGGTTTGGGCCTAGCGATATCAACAATTTCATGGGCTTGAAACAGGGTTTTTTGGAAAAAGCAAAGGAATTAAAAACCCTCTTTGAACGGATTTTGGACCTCAGCCAAAGCCCAAACTTTTCAGAAAACGACTTCTTGCGCCTGACCAAGCGGATTCGATTTTTTTTGGGGCTGGACGACCCTTTAAAGATCGCGGCTGAGCAGATGGACGACCTGCTGGTGGAGTTGGAACTCCTCACCCAGTATATGGACGACTTCTTTAAACTCAACCTTTACAACCGTTTTCAGGATAACCTAGAGGTAGACCGCATGAGCCACCTCGAGGAAGAAGTAACCGAAGAACTCGATACCAACCCCGAAGAATTCAAATTGGACGAAGATGCCAAAGAATTCATCAGCGAAAACTATACCTTTTTCAAGAAGCGGGAATTGGTGATTTCGGCCATTACCAAGGTCGAACAGATGAGGTTTTTTTTAGGGCACATCCAAAAAAATGCAGAAAAGGGCGACAAAGAGGCCGACTTGGTGGTGTTTTCTAGCCGCAACAGCCTGGTGGAGCATTTTAAAAAAACCGCTTACCCTGCCTTTGCCCTGACCGATGTTTTAAATCGCGAGATTTTCAACCTGGGCACAGAGGAGGAAAGACTGCTCTTTATCCAATTCATGCGGGGCTTTACCCGCAAGGTGTTTCAAAAGGCGCAAGAGGTAAACCAAACCTTTCACCACCAATACAAGCATACCTTGGCGGAATTGAGTTTTTTGGCAGGAGAAAAAAAAGAACATCTTTTGGCAGAATTGGCACTGCTGGAAGACCCCGCCCATAAGGAAAAAGCCTATCAAAAACTCCTGGTCAAGCTGACCCAGGTCTACCAGGGACAATTAAAAGATCGGGAAGACCGCATCACCGCCCTGCGCGAGGAAGAAAAAACAGTTGAAACCGACCTGCGCCAGCGGCTGCAAGAGCTGGGCAAAATATTGAAAGAGGAATTTCCCTTTGAAGAGCGCGATGCCAAGCTGACCCAAATGCCCCACCGGGTTGAGGCCCTCAAGGGCGAAGTCGAAGAAGCGCACAAAAAGCGCCGGGCTAGAATCATTCACAGTTTCAACCCCTTTGTGAAATTTCAAACCCTGGTGGTGGGCTATTATCAAAAGGTTCTTAGCTATGTGGGGCTGTTTCAAAAAGCGCTTTACATTACCAAGCGGGAAGCGCTGATCAAGGAGCTGAAAGCCCATGCGAAGAAGATGCTCAGCCAACCTGCCGAAGAGCTGGAAAACCAAATGGCCCAATGGCGGCACGATGCGCCCGACACCCAATCCGGCGAAAAGGCCAGCCAAGAGGTGCAACGGCTGGGAAATGCTATCAAAACGGAATTGGCGGTGTTGCAGGGGCAAAGCCCCAAGGGCATGTTTCAAGACCCCAACAAGGCCAACGGCCCCCTGACCCCCTATCTGGAATATTACCAGGTTGAGGCCGCCAAGCTGGAAGGGATGTCGCAAATTCTTGCAACCCAATATCAAACCCTGAATCGCCTGGAACAGGAACTGTTTGAAGCGCAAACCCAGGTGGTGGATGCAAGGCTGGCTCAGGAAAAGAGAAAATACCTGCTCCGTTTGGGGCAGATTCGGCTGGAATCCCCTAACCCAGAAGAGGATTTGCTAAAGTTTTTAGATGCCAGCCATCAGGTTCCTCAAGAGATTCGTAAGGAACTCAACGAGTTTCGTGGCAAAGTGCAAGAAGCAGCTAAGAACTACAATGAGATCTGCACCCCCGAACTGATGGCAGGCAACAAAGATTTTGCAGCCATGTTGGCCCGCAGCAAACGACGCGACCAGATCAACGAGATCTCTAAAGAAGCAGTCAACCTGAACCAGGGCTTGCACGCCCTTGGCCCTGAGATTCAAAACGAGATCAAAGACCTAGACTACCTCAAGGCGCAAGAGGCCAATCTGGAGCAGGTAGCCATGTCCAAGGCTTTGCCCAGCACCCGCATCTTATTGAAGACGCAGTACATTCCCTTGGTTGAACGGGAACAAACCATGCTGCAAAAGGCGGATCAGTTTTTAAGCGAAATTATGGGTAAGGGCAGAGACCTCAAAGAATCGTTTGTCGACTGCTTTTTTCGCAAACGCTTTTCCTTTCCCCAATTTATGCGGGGCAGCTTTTGCATTGATGCCAAAGGCGGCATGAAGTCCAACACCGTGAAAAACATCAATGCCGCCTTGATGTTGTTGGGCGAAAAATGGGCCAATGGCTGTTCGCCTGCGGCGAAATACGAAGACAAATTTTTTCTGAAAAAGCTAGAGATCACAGGTCCAGAGGCGATAGAAAAACGGATTCACGAAATCTGGACCGGTGGCATTGAAGAAAACCTGATCTGCCTGCCCCCGACCCTGACCCTGGAGCAGGTGCTAACCCTGACCGATGCCAAAGAAAGCCTTTGCAAAGAGATCAAAGTGGCGGGGATGTCGCGCCACTCCATCGTTCTGCTCTACGCTGGCGAAATCAACTGGCCCATGATCCAGCAAAACAAACAGATGCTGGAACGGTACCACACCGCCATCATGAGCAACATCTTTGTTGATATTGATGGAGTGAACATCTTCAACAACCGGCAATCCATTTATGATGGTGTTGTGCTGGCAACCTTTGGGGCGGGGATCGACAACCTTTCCCGCCAAATCGGCCATCGTTTTTTAACCGAGGTCTAGCTCTTGCGCGGCCAAGGCCAAAATCCGCTTTTAATTTGCATCTTAGGCGCTACCCAAGTAAAATAGTTGACAAGCGGCGGATTGCAGGTTTGCCGCGAGGGGTATGGTTTTTTTGCAGGATTCCGCTTTTTAATTTCTGCCTGGACTAGGCCTAAATACCCCCCAGAACACCGCTAAGTTGAGCGCCTTATATGGAACGGAGGTTCTATGCTTACCTGGAAAGAGGAATGGGATTTGGGCATCAAGCCCATTGATAAGCAGCACCGCAACATACTGAAAGCAATTAATTTTGTTTGCGATTGGGCTTGCAATACCAAGGGAGGCAAGGGGGACATGGAAAAGGTGATCCGTGCCTTGGAGGCCTATGCAGCCAAGCATTTTGCCTATGAAGAAAACCTGCTGAGAAAAATAGGCTATCCCCATTTGTCAGACCAAGAACGGGAACACCGGCTTTTTACCAAAAAGGTGCAGCAAATGAAACATCAATTGGCAGAGGCTACAGAACTGGATGACCTAGCCTTTGAAGTGGTGAGTTTTTTGCAAGCCTGGTTGAAGCATCATATCTTGGAACATGATGCCGACTACGCACCTGAGGTAAGAGCCTATTTTATCAATCGCACCCTTCCTCTTTCTGCAGACGCGGTTCCCGTGACGCAGGAGAATTCCCCTGCTGCGCCCCTGGACTTGGCTAACTAACTGCCTTTGATGTTAAGGGTATCTGAGTGTGAAGGCTGATTCGACTTGAGTTTGCAAAAATGGGTTAGCGCTCTTGTTTGGTTTGGATCAGCATGGCTTCTAAAAACCTTGCCAACATCGACAAATGGCCTCTTTCTTCATTGGCCATTTCAGTAAAAAATCCCCGTTTATCCTCGTCCTGCTCGATTGAGCGAAGTCGCATAAAAAAATCAAATGCTTGCGCCTCAACCCCCATCGCCAAGCTCAACAGGGCTGTGGGGTCGTCCATGTAAGGCAATAATTGTTCCGCAGATTGTTCGATGCCGTAGCCCCCCTCCAACATTCCAAGATTGAATTTGCTCACCTCAATGTTGGCTTGGGTTATTTTGCCCCGCTGCGCGATTTTTGTTTTATGCCGTTCTTCCAGGTTGATCAGACAATACAGCAGGTTTTTGGTTTTTACATTTGAGGTCTGTTCGGAAAGCTTTTGATAAAGAATTTGCGTCCCCTGTTCCAGGGCAAAGGCCAACTCTAGGGCAAGGTGAAAGTCGCCTTCCAACGGAAGCAGTTGCAGAGGGTCAAACAGCGGTCCGGCAACCTGCGGACCCGCCCAATTGGAAAAGCCTTCTTGGATATTATAAATCTCTTTGAACCCCTTTTGCAGCATCCACATCGCGGCTGCGGCGCTGCGAAAGCCAGAGTGGCAATAAACGATGGTTGGCAGCAGCGGGTTTAATTCCCCTTCTCCGTTCAAAAGGTTTTCCAACGGCAACAACAAAGCGCCCGGAAAATGCCCTTCTTCATATTCTTCTGGTTGACGAACATCAACTAATTGATATTCCTCAACTCTAAGATTTGCGCAAAAGGATTTAGCTTGTTCACAACTGATGACTTTTACTGACGTAGGTATCACAAAATAGCCTCACAACTGGGGCAGCATACAGGACAGATAGATTCAACGGTGAATCCATTTCAAACCGAATCATTCATTCATAATAGATACATATTATAAAGGAATGTCAATCCGATCCACACCCTAGTTGCCTGACTGGATATTTTGTTGACCCAAACCTGTAAGCTGGGGGCTGTTGCCTCGCCACTGCATGCTCATTGTTCCGTAAAGAGCTGCCAAAGGCGCTTCACAGCCCTACCGGCGGTTGCGCAGGCCGCGCCGCCCCCCCCTTGGGTTTGTTAGCCAATAAACCGATCAGAAAACTAGATGCCAATGCAAATCAAGAAATTAGCAATTTCTTTGCGCAACTGATCTGGATTGACTCTCATACTCGTTTTGCGCATCACCCCCATGAGAAAGGTCATGAGGAGTTGCCCTGTAAGATGGGGGTCAAGTTCTTGAGGAGCCTCGCCTTTTTCAATGGCCATTTGCAACTGTTCCGCAAAAAACGATTCCATGCCGCTCACTGCTTCGCGCACTTTTTGCGCAATTTGCGGGTCTTTAAAACAAGCTTGGTTGATGCTATTTAAGATCAGACAACCACCGGACCAGGCAGGGTTGTAAGCGGTTTGCACGATCTCGGAAAAAAAAAGACGCATGGATTCAGAAAACGAATTCCCCTGCCCAAAGGCATGCATTCTTCGCTGTCCAATGGTCGTCCTATAATGTTCCATCGCCTGCAAAAACAACTGTTTTTTGTCTTTGAAGAGATGATAAAAGGAGCCATTCAGAATCCCCATTTCCTTAAGCAGATCCTGCAACGATGTATCTTGGTAGCCTTGGCGCCAAAAGAGCAACATTGCCTTGTCCAGCGCTAGGGTCTCATCAAAGGCTAATTTTCTTCCCATAAGATTGGCAGGTTGTTTACGATCGAATCCATCTATTTTTGAGTGGCTAATCAAATATACTTGACGACAATCCGCAAGGCAAGGGAAACTGGCCCAGATTATTTGAGCAATTGTTCAAGTTTATTACGAAACAACCCATGACAGCCAATTCTGCCCCCAGCTTCCCCCAAATCGCCCGCCGTGATATAAGCACCTTACAGGTGAACCTGGGCTATCAATGCAACCAAGCATGCAGGCATTGCCATGTGGAAGCAGGGCCACACCGGACCGAGATGATGGATCAAGACACCATCAACCTCATCGTGCCTGTGATGCAGGCAAGGGGCATCCAAAAGCTCGACCTTACAGGCGGTGCTCCTGAGCTGCACCCCCATTTTAAGCAACTGGTAGCTGCGGCAGTTGCAGCAGGTTTGCAGGTAAGCGATCGCTGCAATTTGACGATCTTGCTGGAACCGGGGCAAGCAGGCTTGGCTAGTTTTTTAGCCCAGCACCGCGTGGAGGTGATTGCATCTCTGCCTTGCTATTCCGCTGATAATGTAGATCAGCAACGGGGTTTGGGCAGTTATGAAAAAAGCATTTTAGGGTTACAACTGCTCAATCAAGTGGGTTACGGGCAAGCTGGAAGCAATCTGCATTTAAATTTGGTTTACAACCCCCTGGGGCCTTCCCTGCCGCCCAACCAGCAAAGATTGCAGGCTGATTATCAACAAGAGCTTTTTGGTCGCTATGGCATTGTCTTCAATAAATTATTCACTGTAACCAATATGCCTGTTCATCGCTTTCGGGATGCCCTGCTGAAACAAGGCCGGCTTGATGAGTACTTGCAACTGTTACGCAATAACTTCGCACCTGATAACTTGGAGCAACTCATGTGCCGCCAAATGATCAATGTGGGTTGGCAAGGTCAGCTTTACGACTGTGATTTTAATCAACAACTCGATTTTCAAATCCATAAAGACAAAGGCCTGCATCTGAGCGACCTGTTGCATTATGAGCTTGTTAATCATCCTATTCAGGTTGCTGAACATTGTTTTGGCTGTACAGCGGGGCAGGGAAGCAGTTGCGGCGGGGCTTTGAGCGTTGTAGCCGCGTGAAAAGAATCGGTTTCTTTTTGTGCCTCACCGCGTTTGGCTTGTCGTTTTACCTTTTTGAGCTGCATCGCTTTTTCAACCTAGCCGCGTTGCAAGAACACCTTACCCTGCTGCAAGCTTGGCAAAGTGACCGCCCTTGGCTGCTCAGGGGAAGCTTTTTTGTGATTTATGTGCTGTTGGCAGGGCTATCGCTGCCAGGGGCAACCATAATGACATTGGCCGCCGGAGCATTGTTTGGTTTGCTTTGGGGAACCCTGCTGGCATCATTCGCTTCAAGTTTGGGAGCATTGTTTGCCTTTTTAACTTCGCGGTATTTACTACGGGATTGGATAAGGGATAAATTAAGCACAAGATTTGACCGCCTGGATGCAGGCATGAAAAAAGACGGCGCAATGTATCTTTTTAGCCTGCGCATGATTCCCCTGGTGCCCTTTTTTTTGGTCAACTTGGGCCTGGGTTTGACCTCTTTGCCGGCGCGAACCTTTTATTGGGTAAGTCAGCTGGGCATGTTGGCCGGTACTGCGGTGTATGTGAATGCAGGTGCGCAAGTATCCAAATTGCAAACAACGGCGGATATTTTATCGTTTGAGCTTATTTTATCCTTTACCCTGATCGGAGTCTTACCCATGGCCGCCCAAAAAACGGTGCAAAGTCTGCAAAAGCGCCAACTAAAAGGCAACTGGAAGCGTCCAAAAAGATTTGATCGCAACCTGATCGTAATCGGAGCCGGGGCTGGGGGTTTAGTGACCGCTTATATCGCCGCTGCTGCAAAAGCCAAGGTTACACTGGTTGAAGCCCACAAAATGGGGGGCGATTGCCTTAATTATGGATGTGTTCCCAGCAAGGCATTGATCAAAAGCGCCAAGATAGCGCATCAAATTCGTCATGCAAGTCAATATGGGCTTGAGGACAGCGAACCAAACTTCTCGTTTCCCAAGGTAATGCAACGTGTGCAGGACGTGATTGCCGCCGTGGCCCCCCATGATAGCATTGAGCGGTATAGCGCCTTGGGGGTCGAGGTTTTGCAGGGCTATGCAAAATTAATCACCCCCTGGGAAGTGGAAATCCAACAGCACAATGGCGCATCCCAAAGTTTAAGCGCAAGAAGCATTGTGCTGGCCACAGGTGCCAGCCCTTTTATCCCCCCGCTGCCAGGTTTGGAAGAGGTGGGGTATCTGACCAGTGACAACCTATGGGAAGCCTTTTTAAAAATGGAATCTGCGCCAAAGCGGTTGGTGCTGCTGGGGGGTGGCCCTATTGGTTGTGAATTGGCGCAGGCCTTGGCTCGGTTGGGGTCCCAGGTGACTCAAATTGAAATGGGGGATCGTATTTTAGCCAGGGAAGATGTAGAGGTTTCCCGTCTTGCCCAAACAACTCTAGAGGCTGATGGCGTAAAGGTTTTGACCGGGCATAAAGCCTTGCGTTGTGAGATCATCAACCAACAAAAGCAAATCATTGTTGAGCACCAAGGCCAAGAACAGGCCATTGCGTTTGATGTTTTGCTGTGCGCCGTGGGCCGTGCAGCCCGTTTGCAGGGATATGGCTTAGAAGATTTGGGTATTCCCGTTGGCCGCACCATTGAAACCAATGAATACCTGGAAACCCTTTATCCCCATATCTATGCAGTGGGGGATGTAGCTGGCCCTTATCAATTCACCCACACCGCCGCCTATCAAGCCTGGTTTGCGGCGGTCAACGCGTTGTTTGGCAAATTAAAACGGTTTAAACCCGATTATCGGGTGATTCCCTGGTGTACTTTTTTAGACCCAGAGGTAGCCCGGGTCGGGCTGAACGAGCAAGAGGCAACCGCCCAGGGCATTGCCTATGAAGTAACCCTGTACCACCTTGCAGACCTTGACCGGGCCATTGCCGAGGGAGCCACCGCTGGTTTTATCAAGGTATTAACGGTTCCCGCTAAAGACAAGATTTTGGGGGTTACTCTGGTCGGTGCCCAAGCAGGGGATTTGCTGGCTGAATTTGTTTTAGCCATGAAACATGGTCTGGGCTTAAATAATATTTTGAGCACCATTCACCCCTACCCCACCTGGGTGGAAGGCAATAAATATGTCGCCGGGCAGTGGAAAAAGGCTCATGTATCCCCCACTGCACTTTCTTTGTTAGAAGCCTACCACCGTTGGCGGCGGGGTTAGCAACAAATGGCAAATCTTCGCATTCTTGTCTTTGCCAAGGCCCCTTTGCCCGGCTTTGCCAAAACCCGCTTGATTCCGGCGTTAGGGGCAGAAGCCGCCGCACAACTGGCTCAAAACATGCTGATTCACAGCGTTGAACAAGCCTTGGCCGCCAAGATTGGCCCTGTGGAACTGGTAGTTACCCCCGGCCCCAGCCACCCCGCATGGGATGAGTTGCGGGAATGTTTTGCAATGGAATGGTCAAGCCAGATTGCAGGGGATTTGGGGCAACGGCTGTTGCATGCAGCGCAAGCAAACCGCCAACCGGGTGAAGCAGTGATTTTCATGGGCACAGATTGCCCCGACCTGACAGCAGACATTCTGCGTTTGGCAGCCAAGGCGTTACTCGAGTTTGATAGTGTGATGATCCCTGCCCAAGACGGGGGATATGTTCTTTTGGGGTTGCGCCAGGTGCATCCCTCGTTATTTAGTCGGCCCTTACGAACCCGCCTGAGCCATGGGTGAACCGACCAAGGGCAAAACCCGGCCAAAAACCAGCATCCGAATCCAGACAAAGAAAAGGGCC
>Ga0208246_1001380_pt1 | contig 13778 bp, 14 predicted proteins | sample RifOxyD2_FD_184039 | JGI IMG/M metagenome (GOLD analysis project Ga0208246, IMG submission 184039) | Soil microbial communities from Rifle, Colorado - Rifle Oxygen_injection D2 (SPAdes) | ecosystem: Environmental > Terrestrial > Deep subsurface > Rock core/Sediment | place: Rifle, Colorado... | reverse complement strand
ATGTACTCGACCACCTTGGTCGAGGCGGTCTGCCTAGGGGTACCGGCGATCTCGGTGCTTTTTCCCGCTTCCGGTCAGAGACACTTGGAAGACGATACCGGTGGGTTACTGACCGAGTTTCCGCTTACTCCCTTGGGTTTGTGCCCGAGGGCGACCAGCCGGTTGGAGCTTAACGCGCTTATCCATTCGGTGGTGACCGGTCAACACCACCCTCCTGCGGTCTGGGCGCCGTCCTGGTTGGATGGCCAAAACGTCAAACGGGTGGCACAGGTCATCTGCTCGGTGTTCTAGAGGATTCTGGCTATGGTCAGATTGTAAGGTCGTCTTCGCTTCGGTGAAGACGGCCTTTTTTATTAAATTTTTCTAGACCTTTTGGCTGTAAGGTGGTATATTTGAGCTGTTTTTCATCAAGAGGCGAGTAAATTTTATGACCGAAGATAACCAAAAAAAGCTACTCGGTATTATCCCCGCTCGGGGTGGTTCCAAGCGTCTGCCGGGTAAAAATGTTAAAGATTTTTTAGGTAAACCACTTATCGCTTGGACGATTGAGACGGCTTTGGCCAGTGGGGTTTTTGATCGGGTGATTGTTTTAACCGACAGCGAAGAAATTGCCACGGTGGCTCAAAAATATGGAGCGGAAGTGCCATTTATGGAGCCAGCCGAGTTGGCTGGGGACACGGCCTACGTAGCCGAGGCTTTACGTTATGCTTTGCAAAAATTGGCTGATGATGAAGGTTATGAACCGGCTAATTTTATTATGCTTGAACCGACGGCTGTTGGCCGAGAGGAAAAACATCTCCAGGAAGTGGCCAAGATGCTCTTTGAGCGAGAGGATTTTGATTCTCTCTTGGGAGTTTCTGAAGTTCCCGGTCATGTCAGCCACTTGAAACAGTTTGATATTGATGACAATGGCTTTATTGGACGAGTCAGTGACCGGGCTTCACTTAAAGATTTAATTCACCGAAACCAAGATGTGCCTAAGTCATATTTTGCCAATTCGGCCATTTATGGCTTTCGTCGTCGCAATTTATTTGAAGGTGAAAAAAATCTGTGGGGGGACCGCACCTATGGCTATTTGATGGACAGAGATAACTTGTCTGATATTGATACCGACGAAGAGTGGCTGGTGGCTGAGGTTAAAATAAAAAGGAACCTAAAAAGAGGGGAGGATAGTTGTAGTATTTGATTTTTTATTGTATGGTTCAGGACAGTCTGATCTTTTCAACTTAAGCCAATCCCTAGAAACTAGGGAAAAAATAGCGGAAGGAGTTCCCGATGAAGAAGATAACCTTGGTTGCTTGTCCCTGGATTTTCCATGGGCCGGCGGAGTTTATGTCACAACAACTAGGCCTTGGTTACATTGGGGCCTATGCCGAGATGATGGGACATAAAGTGGTGGCGTTTATTGACCCAATGGTGGCTGGCGGGATGTCTCATCTGACACCGCTGACCACTAAGTATCAGCAGACCAGCCGTGTTGGCTACTCTGATTCATGGATTGTTGAGCGCATACCAAGCGATACTGATGTCATTGGTATCAATGCTCCCTTCACTGATTCGCGGTTGACTCTTTACCCGCTGATCCGAAAGATCAAGGAAAAGTTTCCTTCTATTCCGGTGATGGTGGGCGGAGTTTTGGCTACCACCCTGCCTCGCCAGGTGATAGCAGAAAGCCTGGCGGATATTGCCATTAAGGGAGAAGGGGAGGTAGCCTTTTCTCGGATTTTGAATGACGAACCTTGGAAATCGATTCCGGGGCTAGTCTTTCGTCTTCCGGACGGCACCATCTATGAACACGATCAACCCGGACAGCAATTACCGGTGGGTCAAATTCCGTCACCGGGTTACAATTTTCGTCCCATGGGGGAATACACCAAATGGTCGCCACGAGGCAACCGTGGTGACCGGACCTTATCCATGGTTTCATCTCGCGGTTGCCCCTTCACCTGTGAGTTTTGTTCTTCGGCGGCTAAGGGCCAGTATTGGAATCCCTTGGTGGCGGGGAGTATCGTGCAAGAAATCGAGATGTCTATCGAGCACTGGGGCGTCAACCACGTCGAGTTTGAGGACGACAACTTCACCTTTAACGAGGAGCGGGCCGTCGCTATCCTTGAGGCCTTGACCAATCTTCGTCGCCGGGGCGTGCCGATCGCTTGTTCTTTCCCCAACGGGGTGATGATTGACAGGATGAGCGAAGAACTAGCCGGGTTGATGAAATCGGCGGGTGCCGAAATCATCTACCTGCCGTTAGAAAGTGGCGATCCTCGAGTGTTGATGGCCATGAACAAGCCAAACTCCGAAGATCATTTGGATAAAACCATGGAGGTCGCCAAATGGTGCGTGGAAGCCGGCTTGTTTGTTAGCGCCTTTGTCATCAACGCTTATCCTGGAGGAAGGGTCAGCTCGAAAAACTGCCAAGTGGCTTCTGAAAGATATAGTCAATTTCTCTTTGCCGATGAGCAAGAGCTTTTCTTGCAAGGAGAGGACGAGGCGTCTTTTCAGAAGACGATGGCTTTTTGCCAGAGACTGCGCCAGCTGGGCGTTAACGGTATTACACCGTTGATTGCTACCCCTTACCCGGGGACAGGTCTCTACGTAACGAGCGAACGCTTCGACTGGCTGACCTTCGAGGATGGTCACGACGTCCTGATTACCATGTCATACTCCTCTGTGACACCGGGCTTGATTCAATTGGAAACGCCGTGGTGTTCTCAACAGCGAGCCTACGAGCGGTGGAAGGAGATGATGGAGGAATTCCCCGCCTACCACAACATCCGCAAAGAATGAATCGGGGAGAAACGTCTTTTATCGCAGTGGCGAGCCACAAGCTCGCCACTGCGATTTTTCTTTTTGGAATTTTGATGGTATATTTCTTTACATTATGGATAATATCCAATTAGGTAAATTTACTATTGGTCAGGGACAGCCGGTATTAATCATCGCGGAAATAGCCTGCGAACATGGGGGCAATTTGGAGTCAGCCAAGCGCTTAATCTTAGCCGCTAAGGAGGCCGGGGCTGACATTGCTAAATTTCAGCTCCATGTTCCGTCAGCTGAGATGGTGGCCGGTAAGATTAAGTTCTGGGCCGGTTCGATGGATGATATTTTGCGAGAGGTTAATTTTGCCAAGCTGGAAGATCATCAAATACTGAAGAACTTTTGTGAAGAAGTCGGTATTCAATATCTTTGTACCCCATTTTGTATTGAAGCTTCAGATATTTTAGAAAAATTAGGTGTCGATGGTTATAAAATTGGTTCTGGTGAATTGACCAATTTACCAATGCTAAGACATATTGCGCGAAAGAAAAAACCGATGATTGTTTCTACCGGTATGAGTACTTGGGAGGAAATTGTCGATGCGGTTAAGGTTCTCAAGGAGGAAAATGTGCCTTACGCTTTGCTCCATTGTCTGTCAGAATATCCACCAAATTATAATAATTTTAATTTGAAGCTTATCCCAGAATTGGAAAAAAAGTTTGGTATTCCGGTGGGTTTTTCCGATCACTCCACCAGTGTTTATCCCGCGGTAATGGCAGTGGCTCTGGGGGCCAAGATAATTGAAAAACATTTTACTATTCGTGAATTACACGGCCCTGATGATCTCGTCTCACTTGATCCAGAACAGTTTAAAACTCTAGTTTCAGCCATTCGCGATACTGAAAAATCACTAGGTTCGGAAAAGAAAGTTTCAGTTGATGAACAAGTCGTTAGGGATTGGGCACACCACAGCGTGGTAGTGTCTCGAGAGATAAAAGCCGGAGAAATTTTTTCTCTAGACAATCTTGTCCCAAAAAGACCGGGGAGCGGTATCCCGGCCAAATTTCTTGACCCACTTTATGCTGATAAATTGATTGGGAAAAAGGCGACGAGAGACCTGCCGGCCAATACTATCCTCACCTGGGAAGATGTTGCTTAATAATGCTTTTTGTGGTTGTATTTAGGAATTCAGGGCTGGTTTGACTATGATCAAAAAGAACAAAAAAAGAACTATTGCGATTATTGCCGGCTCACGTGGTGAGTATGGTTATTACCGACCGATTATTCGGGAAATCATCAAGAGAAAAAATTTGGATTATGCCATCATTGCTTCCAATATGCATGTGCTGGATTCTTTTGGTTCCAGTATCAAGGAGATAAAGAAAGATAATTTTAAAGTTTTTGCGTCAGTTTTTAATACCTTTGATGGTTATAATCATTTGACGATGGTTAAATCATTGGGCGTATTTATGCTTCAGTTGCCAGAAATTTTAAAACAAATGGGGGCGGATATTATTTTACTGGCGGGCGATCGGGGGGAACAGCTGGTCGGGGCAGTGACGGGGGCTTATACCTATACGCCGGTGGCTCATATTCAAGCGGGTGAAGTTTCTGGCAATATTGATGGCACAACTCGCCACGGTATCACCAAATTTTCTCATATTCATTTTGCCGCCAATAAAGATGCGGCTGACCGAGTCATAAAAATGGGCGAAGAAAAATTTAGAGTTCACAACGTTGGTGCCCCGATGTTAGATGAATTAGTTAGTGGTTTTACCACTCCCAAAAAAGAAGTTCATAAAAGATTTAATTTAGACGAAGGAAAACCGATTCTGCTATTTGTTTACCATTCGGTGACGGAGGAATTGGCGGATCTCAGTCACCACATGGACGAAATAATGTCAGCTCTTAAATCATTTTCTTATCAAGTGGTGGTGATCTTAAATAATTCCGATGCCGGTTGTAACGTTATCCGCCAAAAAATTGCCGAACACAAGACACCTCTGATGAACATTTTTCCCAATGTTACCCGTCAAGATTATGCTGGCTTAATGGCGGTAGCCGACGCGGTGGTCGGTAATTCCTCGAGCGGTATTTTAGAAGCCCCAACTTTTAAATTGCCAGCCGTTAACATTGGCAATCGACAAAAAGGCCGGATGCAGTCTACCAATGTCATTAATGTGGGCTATGAAGCCGAGGCGATTAAACGGGCAATCAACAAAGCCTTATCCCCCAAATTCAAACAAATAGTCTTAGCTTGCCAAAATCCTTATGGCGATGGTCGGTCAGCCAAAAGGATCGTCGATATTCTCGAATCGATAACTATTGATGATAAACTATTAATCAAGCGTATTTCTTATTGATAAAATCGCTATGTCTAAATTTGATTTTAACAACTCTGTCTATGTTATTGACGAAGGGGCCTCCCTTGGGGTGGCGATGGAAAAAATTACTCTGAACAAGCGTGGAGCGGTGTTAGTGGCCAACAGAGACCGGGTGCTAATCGGGGTCGTCTCAGACGGAGATATTAGACGATCTCTGCTCAGTCAGGCCACCATGATTACCCCCATCACTAAAGTGCTTAACATGAACGTGGTATCAATTTCTAAAGATGAAGATACTGCCGAGCGTAGCCAGGACATATTTAATGAAAAAACCGTGGTCAATATTATTCCGGTTGTTGATGGTAAAAATAAAATAGTAGATATCATCGTGCGTGGCTAGGATCCCTAAAATTTTTATAGATGAAAATTATTTATCTTAGCGAACTCCGTCTGCCGACCAAAAACGCTCACGGCTTCCAAATCATGAATATGTGTTCGGCTTTGGCTGGGCGGGGTGAAGAGGTCGTCCTGTTGGTTCCTTGGCGACATAATCTTTTAAAGGCGGAGCCCTTTGATTTCTATCAGCTACCGAGGACTTTTCGGATTAAGAAATTACCGGCTATTGATTTATATCCCTTTCGTTTTATCCCAGAAAAATTGTCTAGCCTGCTACATATTTTTTCTTTTTTAGTGGTGGCCAGATTGTATCTTCTCTTCATCGCTTATGATGTTTTATACACCAGAGAATCATTTATTGGCTTATTTTTTAAAAATTTTTGTCTAGAAGTTCATATGCCCGAACAGAAGAAAAGATGGGGTTTCCGGCCTGAGAAATTTGTTGTCTTAAATAATTACATCAAAGAAGTCTTGGTGGCGGGTGGAGCAAAAGCTAAAAATATTTTAATTGCTCCCGATGCAGTTGATTTAGCGGTCTTTTCGGCGAGAACCAAAGAAGTCGCCCGTCAACATTTAGGTTGGAATGATCAAACTCTTCCCGTTGTCCTCTATTGTGGCAATTTTAAAGCTTGGAAAGGGGTAGATACCGTCGCTGACGCAATCAAGTTGCTACCCGAGGCTTTGATTGTCATGATTGGGGCGACTAAAGAAATGGACTTGAATCGGATTCAAAACAAGGTTATTGATTTACCAAACGTTTTAGTGGAGGGGTTTAAACCGCACGAAGAAATACCGTGGTATTTAGCGGCAGCTGATATTTTACTTTTACCCAATACTGCCCATGATGATAATTCTAAATTTTATACTTCCCCCCTAAAACTTTTTGAGTACATGGCCTCGGGTCGAGCGATTGTCGTTTCCGACCTGCCGTCACTTCGAGAGATATTAAACGAATCAAATTGCGCTTTTTTTGAGGCGGATAACCCCGCTAGTTTGGCAGTGGCGATTAAAAAAATATTAGCTGACCATGGTTTAGCCGAAGTTCTTGCCACTCAGGCCTTGGCTGATGTCCAAAAATACACTTGGGAGAATCGAGCTAAGTCTATCCTCAATTTTATCGGTCGGTAAGAATAAATCAGATATGTTAGTATAACTCGTTTCCCTGCGGTCTCTGCCGCAGGTCCGCTAAGGAAAGTTTGAAAACCGTTGGTTTTCAAATATACTTGCCTCATGACGCACAAAGGTTACCACTGTGCCTATGATACCCACTACCACATCGTGTTTCCTGTTAAATATCGGAAGGCTCTACTCGACGACCGTGTAACCGAAGTCATTAAGGAAATTTCCCAAGGATTGGCTGAGCGCTACGAACTAGATATCGAACAAATTGGCTGTGATCTCAATCATATTCATCTGCTAGTCTCTTTTCACCCTAAATACTCCGTTGGCCAATTTGTTCGACTCTACAAAAGTATCACCGCGAAGCAAATCTTTGGGAAATTCCCTGATCTCAAAAAAGACCTCTGGGGTGGAGAATTCTGGACCGATGGCTACTACGTTGCCACGGTCGGCGAACGGGGAAATTGGCACATCGTTGAGAAATACATTAAAAACCAAGGGAAACACGATGACCAAAACTTACGACTATGGTAGTCTTAAGTCACTAGCGTCATGAGGCCATGCATACCCTGCGGTCTCTGCCGCAGGGTGATTGATTGACAGAATTTTCAAAAAATATGATTTGGAAGAAAGGACCTTGTTTAATTGAAAAATTTATTGAAAATTGTAAATTGGTTATTGAAAATTATCTTTTTACTTTGGCCTCGCAAAAATCATTAATTTAAGTTAGGATGGTGTCTGGTGATGGATCCCGTCAGAGATAGCGGAGATTTGTTACCGTAGTCGTCAAATTAATAAATAATTTTCAAGATAAGGATTTTTTACCGAGAGTAAAATCTCCTATCTCTAACGGGATGAAATTAAGTCGTGTCCGGAATTTTAGTATCATCGCTCACCCCAGTAGTACGGCAAAGCTGACTACGGGGCAAGTATTGATCACAAAAGAAACATTATGGAGTTAAGCCGAGTTAGAAATTTTTCTATAATTGCCCATATTGATCACGGCAAGAGCACCCTGGCTGATCGGCTGTTAGAAGTGACTGGCACGATCGAAAAACGCAAAATGCGGGAGCAGGTGCTGGATAGTATGGAACTAGAGCGTGAGCGGGGCATTACAATCAAAATGCAACCCGTGCGGATGGATTATGACTATCAGGGTGAAAAATATGTTTTAAATCTGATTGATACTCCGGGACATATTGATTTTTCCTATGAAGTGTCTCGGTCGCTCCAAGCTGTCGAAGGAGTTCTGTTATTGGTAGATGCGGCTCAGGGTATTCAGGCTCAAACTTTTACCGTTCTCACCATGGCTCGTGATTTGAGCTTAAAAATTATTCCGGTTTTAAATAAAATTGATTTACCCAATGCTCGGGTGGAAGAAGTGACCGAAGAAGTGGTTGAGCTCTTAGGTTGTCGACCAGAAGAAGTGATGTGCGTGTCGGGAAAAACTGGTGCCGGGGTGGACAAGTTGTTGGAGGAGATTGTTAAAATTATTCCGCCGGCTCGTTCCGAATATGGCATTGATGGTCCAGAGAGGGCCCTGGTTTTTGATTTCCAATATTCTGCTCATCGGGGCATGGTCGTCTACGCTCGAGTCTTGGACGGACAAATTAAAAAAGGTGACATTTTGTCTTTTGTGGCTTCGGATGAAAAATTTACCGTGCTGGATCTAGGATTTTTTAAACCGGATCAGGTCAGTCGGGATCATCTACAGGCTGGAGATATTGGTTACTTAGTGACTGGAATCAAGAAGCCGGGTGAGGCCAAAGTGGGCGACACCATCATCTCACTGACGGATCCTCTGCCACCGGTACCGGGCTACATGACTCCTAAACCAGTCGTTTGGGCCTCGATTTACCCGGAAAGTGCCGATGACTTTACCTTACTTAAACAGTCGTTGGAGAGGCTCCAATTGGCGGACGCTTCGCTATCTTTCGAGGAAGAATCGTCTGGCGCCCTGGGTCGCGGTTTCCGTTGCGGATTTCTGGGGATGCTTCATCTGGAAATCATCACCGAAAGGCTCAAGAGGGAATTTAATCTGGTCCTGATTGTTACCACTCCTAGTATTAGTTATCGTCTGGTCAATAAGCGCAGTGGGGCGGAGATGACGGTTTATTCACCCCATCTTTTTCCCATCGAATCGAAAGATTGGCAGATTTTTGAAACTTGGGTGACGATCAGGATTATCACTCCGGCTGGCTATCTCAGTTCTCTAATGCAACTTTTACATGAACACGAGGCGGAAGTATTGACGATGGAGAGCTTTGGTCACGGTCGCACCGCTCTGACTATCTCGATGCCTCTGCGTGAACTGATGCGCAACTTTTTCGACGAACTAAAGAGCGCTTCATCTGGCTTCGCTTCTTTTTCTTACGAATTGTCGAGCGAAAAAGAAGCCGATGTTTCTCGGTTAGATGTTTTAGTCAACGATGAGATTATACCGGCTTTCTCGCGAGTAGTGTCCGCCAGACGGATTCAACGCGACGCCGAGGATACGGCGGAGCGGTTGAAAAATCTAATGCCGAAGCAGTTAATTACAATCAAGATTCAGGTTCAGGGTTTGGGCCGAATCCTGGCTGCCCGTTCGATCTCGGCCATGCGCAAAGATGTGACCGATTACCTCTATGGCGGTGATATTACCCGAAAAATGAAATTGCGGGAAAAGCAGAAAAAAGGCAAGAAAAAAATGCAGAAAATGGGCAAGGTCAATATTCCTCAGGAAGTCTTTTTGAAAATGATGAAAAGTGGGGATAACTAACGCGGATAAGACGCGGATTTAATGCGGATAAAACGCAGACTTAATGCTGAAAAAACGCAGAAAAATCTAAAAAACCAGATTACGCAAAAACTCACGACCGTGAGAAAAAGTGTAAAGAGGATTTTAGTATTAGGTAGAAAACTGCCCAAGTCAAAAAATCAGACACGGTCGAAAGGCTGGGCCTGATTTTTTGTTCTATTCTAACTAAACAGGAATGGGAGCGAGTAGAGAGCGACCATGCTGATGATCACCAAAATACCGACTATGGCCGAGACTATTCGCAGGATCTTCTTGTGTTTGCTCTGTATTAACATTGGTTGTAGTATAAAGCTGTGGCGGAAAATTTTCAAGCGGAAAAAAGGCGACAAAGGTGGTTTTATGCCCTCCTGATCCTTTTAATTGTCTTGAATGGATTTTTGGTTCGTGGCGTTTGGCGGGTCTATCAGAAGAGTCAAATTGCTGGCGATAATTATTTATCGGCCAAAGAACGGTTAGATATTTTGACGACTCGGCAAAAAGTTTTGACCGATCGCTTGGCTAGTCTGCAGACGGAGCGTGGTCTAGAGGAACAAATTCGAGGTAACTTTTCCGTCGTCAAGCCGGGTGAGAAAGTAGTGGTGATTGTGGACACTCCCACTAGTACCGCTAGCACCACCGAAAGTGGCAACCCCCTGTGGCGAGCGGTTAAGTCACTTTTGTTTAGCACGCCAATCCCTTAAGCCTCGGGCTTAGCCTGCCCTCTCAAGTTTTTGGTTAATAATTATGCGGAATTGGTTTAGTGGTAGAACATGTGCTTCCCAAGCATAGGACACGGGTTCGATTCCCGTATTCCGCACAAAAACTTGCTAGGGTGAATAGAATGGTTGCTTCCCAAGCAACAGACGGGAGTTCGATTCTCCCTACTCGCACAAAACTTGCTAGGGTGAATAGAACACGACCTTCCCAAGGTTGAGTCGCGAGTTCGATTCTCGCTACCCGCACCAGATGTCTCAAAAATTTATCAAAAATAAAGAAGATTTTGTTTGTGGTCATTGTCAGGCTGAGATTATTGGCAATGGCTTTACCAATCATTGCCCAAGGTGTCTGTGGAGTCGGCACGTTGATAATTTTCCCGGTGATCGGGCTAATGATTGTGGTGGTTTGATGGAACCGATTGGAGTGGAAACTCTGGGCGGTCAATATGATATAATTCACCGTTGTGAAAAATGTAGCGCGATTAAAAAAAATAAGACCGCTAAAGAAGATGATATTGGCGGATATTTGACTCGCATGATAGAATAGGGAACTAATTAAAAATTAATTATAGAACCATGAAAAAAGTAACTATTTACAGTGCGCCGACTTGTCACTATTGCCATATGGCCAAGGACTACTTTAAATCCAAGGGTGTCGAATATCAGGAATATGACGTGGCGACTGATTTGGAAAAGCGCCAAGAAATGTTGACCAAGAGCGGTCAAATGGGAGTGCCGGTGATTGTTATTGGCGAGGATTTAATCGTTGGCTTTGATGAAGCGGCTGTCGCTCATTTGTTAGAAAACTAACAAAAAACCGACCCCTACTGTACGGTAGGGGTCGGTTTTTTGATTAACTCTTTCTGTGCCCAGGGCCAGATTCGAACTGGCGACCCCTTCGTCTTCAGCGAAATGCTCTAACCAACTGAGCTACCTGGGCATTACCCGTCTATTCTACCAACTTTTTCTATTTTTTCAACCCAAAAATTAAAGCCTCCAAATTTCAGATATTTAAGTTTGGGGCCTTAATTAAAGGCTAATTTAAAAGTTAGTTACCAGGAGTTGAGCCCAAAGTCCCTAACAGATCTTTGTAGGTCGAAAGCAATTGGCTAAAAACCGGTTCAAAGTAATAGAAAACTCCGATCGTACCACCAATAATAATCACCCAACGAACCACGCCAAAGACTTGGCCCAAGACCAAGGCTCTTTTAATACTCCGAAGCATATCATTATTCTCTCGCTCCAAAACTCTAATTTCCTCTATTTTTTGATCAGTATTTTGAGTATCCATATAAATATTATAGCACAACAGTTTTCATTGTGCCCTCGGCAGGAATCGAACCCACATCAATCCCTTAGGACGGGACTGTTCTATCCATTGAACTACAAGGGCAATGCCCTAAAGTTACCACAAAATCCAACAAACAAAAAACCGACCTCTACCAGACGGCAGAGGTCGGTTTTTTGTTTGTGATTAAATGGTGCGGATTTTCACCTTCTGAGTGCGGTTTTTGTCGATGCGTGGCAGTTTGAGGGTGAGGAGCCCATGCTTCTCAAAGGCTTCGACACCGTCAGGATCGATCTCGGTCGGCAGGTCGATCGTCCGGGCAAAGGAGCCCCAATAGAGTTCTTTGACATGGTAACCATTGCCAGAGGCTTCGGTGATACGTTCGCGCTTGCCTCTAATAGTGATGGATTGACGGGTGATATCGATATCAATGTTTTCCGGTTTGACACCGGCGATCATGGCTTGGACCACGATCTCATTTGGCTTCTCGTAAACATCAATCGCCAACTCGCCCACTTCTTCGGAGATTCCGTTATCAACCCAATCATCATCATTAGAAATAACGGATCGACTGATCGGCTCGTCAACGATACCCTCGTCTTGGTCACTGACCGAGATACTACCAGTGATACGTTCAAAAAATGATTTTTTGTCTTTATGTCCAAACATAATAAAAATTATCTATAAATTATTAGCAAAATTAGTTTTTGTTTTTATCCGCTTAACCAGTTCAAAAAGAAAGAGAATAAAAAAGACAGCCACCCATAACGCTACCAATATGGGCAACATCATTTGCCCCCCACTCATTATTATAAGAAAATTAAAGGCGGTGTGCAAGGCAATGGCGATGACTAAGGCGGTCAAGGTGGCAAAAATTCTCCGCCTGGCTCCTTGATAGAAAGTCAAAGCCCAACCGACTCCGATGACCGCCGAGCAAACGGTATGGAGAATAGTCGATCCGAGAAAGCGCAGACCGCCGGTAAACAAAAACATCGAGACGGCTTCTTTTTCGGCTAGAGAATTAAGCAAAAAAAGCATATTTTCCATACTAGCAAAGCCGAGAGCCACCGTAATCATATAGACCATGGCATCGATTGGTTCGTCGAGATGGCGATTGCGACCAATAATAAAAGCGATAATGCTAAACTTGACCACTTCCTCGACTATCGCCATGTTGAGATAAGGTAGGGTGGTCAGCCAGCCAGTCCAACCAATCAAATCTAATGATGGAGACCGCAAGAAGCTTTCTAAAAAATAAGCCAAAAATACTGAAAGCATGCCTAAGACAAAAGTACTAAAAATTAAACTGCGCGGTTCCGGTTTTTGGCGATCTTCTGATAACCAAAAAAAGAGCCAAATCAAAACTGGTAGAAAACCAATCAGAAAAGCCGAGAAAAGAAAGTAAGGATTAAAAACGCTAGTTGAAGTAGCGAGCATTATTTTTTAGTAGGCCAGGCTTCGATTAATAATAGAGAATTATTGGCTGAGAATTTACCAATCTGCCAAAGCTCTTCGGTCACAAACGGCATAAATGGGTGCAAGAGTTTGAGACTGTCGGCGAGGATTAGGCGCAGGGTGGCGCGTCGAGAATCTGCCACGTCGCCAGGATTGGTGAGGATCGCTTTACTCTCTTCGAGGATTTCATCAGCTAGACGATGCCAAACGTAGTGATAGATTTTTTCCGAAGCCAGGTGAAAACGATAATTATCTAAATCGGTCGTGACTTCTTGGCACAATTCTTGAAATTCTTTCAAAATACTATCTTCACTTGGAGCATCAACTTCATCTGGGGCGTAGCTTAAAATAAAACGACTGATATTCCAAAGTTTGTTGGCAAAGTGTTTGTAGGCTTTGATCTTGTCCTCGGCTAGGGCCATGGCGGTGCCGGGAGTGTTACCGACGACGAGGGCCATACGGAGGGCGTCGGCGCCATATTTTTCTGCCACTTCGATCGGGTTGATGACGTTGCCTTTGCTCTTGCTCATTTTAGTCCCCTTGTTATCTCGCACCATGCCATGGAGATAAACAGTTTTGAAAGGCACTTGGCCGGTGCGATAGAGGCCGAGCATAATCATCCGTGCTACCCAGAAGAAAATAATATCAGAACCAGTCTCCATCACATCGGTGGGGTAGAAAGTTTTGAAATCTTCGCCATCAGGATAACCGAGGGTAGCAAAAGGCCATTGGCCGGAAGAAAACCAAGTGTCGAAAGTATCGGTATCGGCAATCATTTCACCGCCACATTTTTCACAAATAGTGATTTCGTCTTTGACGTCCACCACAGCGTGATCGCATTTGGTGCAAAGTTTGGCGGGGATCGGGATGCCCCAAGCGACTTGGCGGGAAATATTCCAGTCACGGATGTTGGTCAGCCAATTGGTAAAAATCTTTTCGGAAAAATC
>Ga0208246_1001379_pt1 | contig 13781 bp, 12 predicted proteins | sample RifOxyD2_FD_184039 | JGI IMG/M metagenome (GOLD analysis project Ga0208246, IMG submission 184039) | Soil microbial communities from Rifle, Colorado - Rifle Oxygen_injection D2 (SPAdes) | ecosystem: Environmental > Terrestrial > Deep subsurface > Rock core/Sediment | place: Rifle, Colorado... | reverse complement strand
GCAAAACAGCTATCTGGAACTTGATTATGCTTCCATTCTTTTTGAGACAAAACCCCAACACTCAAAGAGCACTTTTTCTCATTCGCCTATAACCAAGGAAGAGAAAGAGATAGTTTTAGAGTATGACTTCAAAGATAAAAAACTCTCAGCCACAAAACTAAAAACATTTCTTACATGTAAAAGAAAATATTACTACAGATACATAGAACGCATAAACTCTCATGATATACCAAAAGATATGCCGCAGGAGTATGAGATAGGTCTTGATGTTCATGAAGCTCTTAAAGAACTCTACAGCAAAAAAAGCTCTTACGACAGTGTAGAGAAACTAAAAAAAGATTTACATATAGAGCTTGATGAAGCTTGCGGAAGCAGTGAGTTGGAAAAGTACCTTATAGCTATGCAAAAAAGAAGAATGAATGATTTTTGTCAAAATGAGATAGAGCGGTTCGCACGTGGATGGCAAGTTTATAGATGTGAAGAAAAAATGGAGTGCAACTTTAGCGGTATAACCTTAGAGGGTGTAATAGACCGCATAGATAAATGTGCAAATGAGATAGCCGTGCTTGACTATAAAACCGGCTCGTATCCTCTCTACAACGAAAAAAATTTCACAGAGGCTACAGACTTCCAACTTGAGTTTTATTATCTTCTAGCAAACGGTTTAGGTAATGTTACGGGATGCGGATACTATGATCTAAGGGAGTCCAAGATCGTGGATGAACCGTTTTTACAAGAAAAGCTCTCAGTTTTGGAGTCGCACGTAAAAGATCTGCTAAACATCGAAGATGTAAACTTTAGCAAGTGCGAAGATGTTAAAAACTGCCTGTTTTGTGACTATAGAGTTATGTGCGGGAGGGAGTGATTTTCTTTTTTTTAAGTTCACAGTCAGTGCCGGCTAAATAGTAAATATATGCTTAAAAATCATATTTGGAAAATGAGCGAGTATAGAACAGTTGAAATATGGCAAAATGAAATATTTTTGTGGGTTTGGTATTAGATTGTGTTATTATTTTGCAACAAAAAAATGAATTATTAATTAAACAGAGATTGAAGGATTAGAATGAAAGCAAGTGAAATTAGATTTGAAGAGTTTTTGTCACAGCCCAAAACAAGTTTTTTAATACCTGTTTATCAAAGAAATTATGATTGGCAAGAAGAGCAGTGTAGAGAATTTTTAAAAGATATTGAGTTATTGGCTTCGCGAGAGCGAGATTCCCATTTTATGGGTTCCATTGTTTATATAAAAGGCGATGACATAGAAGCTTTAGAATCTGGCTTAAAAGAGTATATTGTTATAGATGGACAACAAAGAATTACAACTAGTATTTTATTTCTAAAAGCAATATATGATTTAAGTGATGATGAATTTGATAAAAAAGAAATTTTTCAACATTATCTAATTAATGAGGTAAGAGGTGGCAATAAGCTTAAGTTAAAACCAATTAAAGATGATAATGACATTTTTGAAAAATTACTAAGAAATATTGATATTAATACAGATAATTACTCAAAAATATATTTAAATTATCAATTTTTTAAACATCACATGTCAGTATCAAATATAAAGATAGATAAATATTTTAAAGCATTTAAGCAATTGTGGATTGTTTACATTGAGCTTGATAGAACAAAAGATGACCCACAACTTATATTTGAAAGTATTAATTCAACTGGTCTGAGCCTTAGCGAAGCCGATTTGATTAGAAACTTCATCTTAATGGATAAAAAACACGATGTACAGAACTATTTGTTTGAAGAGTATTGGTCACGAATAGAAAAGTTACTTTTAAGTGAAAATATATCTGCATTTATTAGAGACTATTTAACTATGAAAGAGGGTGTTATTCCAAATCAAAACAGAGTTTATAGTGCGTTTAAAGCCTTTGTGTTTAAATCCAAAATCCAAACAGAAGCATTGTTGGCAGATTTGCTTTACTACGCAAAAATCTATTCTAAATTTATATTTTTGGATTTTGAAAACAAAGAGATTGAAAAATTACTGAAAGAACTCAAAGAGTTAAAAGTTACGGTTGTTTATCCATATCTTTTAAATCTCTTTTGTGATTATGAGAAAAATGTAATTTCAATAGATATTTTAAACAAAACACTTAAACTAATAAGAAGTTATATTTTTAGAAGATTAGTCTGTGAATACAATACAAATGCACTCAATAAAGTATTTATGTCTTTACATAAAGAATTGATGAGCATAAAAGATTATGAACAAAATTATTTTGAATGCTTGTTGAGTGTACTGAGCAACAAAAGAGGAACAGCAATGTTTCCAAGAGATGATGAATTTAAGGAATATTTTACAACAAAAGATATTTATAAATTTAAGAATAAAAACTATTTATTATACACACTTGAAAGTTTTGATAACAAAGAACTTGTACCATTTAAGGAGTTGACAATTGAGCATATAATGCCTCAAACATTAACGCCAAAATGGAATATTGAATTAGGGGATAAATTCACGCAGGTGCATGAAAAATATCTCAATAATATTGGTAATTTAACTTTAAGCGGTTACAACTCTGAGCTATCAAATAAAAGTTTTTTTGATAAAAAAGATATTTTGAAAACTAGCGGAATAAAACTCAATAGATATTTTGAAAATCTTCAATCATGGAATAAAGAAGAGATAGAAAAAAGAGCATTAAACCTCTTTCAAAAAATTGCTTTAAATATTTGGGATTTTCCTGATATTGAAGAGTCGGTTTATATCAAATCTCAAAAACAGGACTATTTTACTTTAGATGATAATTTTGATGCAACCGGTAGTAAAATAAAAAAATTAAGTGTTTTAAACAATATCGCGGTTACAAGTAGTTGGATAAATTGTTTTGTAGAGTTTTCAAAAATTTTATATAACTTTGATGAAGCTATGTTTAAAAGTTTTATTTCAGATGATGATTTTCAAGGAAGAGTGCAAAGAATAATAACCGACAATCCAGAGTTGTGTAGAAAGCCTATTCAATTTTATGAACATGTAGATATATATTTAGAAAGCAATCTAAGTGCAAATGGAATACTGAATTATTTAAAATTAATAGCAGAAAAATATGAGCTAGAAGGTGATGATGTTATTTTCTATATTAGCTAAAATTAACCCCAGATTCTTCACTGTAAAGATACAGGATAGGAGTTGTCTAGGGACTACGGCAAAATTATACTCTGAAATAGTAAAAAAATTCAAGGTGCGTAAAAGTGAATCTTAACAGAATAAAGCAACATGAACAACATTGTAACCGACAACCAAACTATCCAAAACAAAATCTTTACCGTTAGAGGTTTGCAAGTAATGGTAGACAGAGATTTGGCGGAGCTTTACGGCGTGGAGACAAAACAACTTAACAAAGCCGTGAATAGAAATTTGGATAGATTTCCCCAAAGTTTTAGATTTCAGTTAACACAACAAGAGTTTGACAACTTGAGGTTCCAAAATGGAACCTCAAGTGAACATGGCGGCAGGAGAAAATTTACAAAAGTATGTAAAGAACAGGGTGATTATATGCTCGCAACGGTACTTAAAAGTAAAATGGGAATTAACACATGACATTTAAAAATCTAATCTCAAACATAAACGACATACACAACACATTGCAGATAAAAGCTCTGCAAAGTGTAAGCGTAAATTTAACCATCAGAAATTATCTCATCGGTCATTATATAGTTGAGTATGAGCAAAATGGGAATGATAGGGCTGAATATGGGGCAAGAGTTCTTGAAAGTATGGCGGATAATTTGAAACATATTAAAGGAATGTCAACAACAAATTTAAGGCTCTTTAGACAGTTTTATAGTATGTACCCTCAAATTCATCAGTCACTGCCTGACCAATTGAAAATAGCTATAAAGATTCATCAGTCAGTGACTGATGAATCTAAGATAAATTTAAAAGTGCAAGCAAATAAGCTTTTAACGCATCTTACTTTTACTCACTTTGTGGAACTTATAAAAATTGATGACGATACAAAAAGAGTATTTTATGAAGTTGAGACTATTAAAGCTAATTGGAGTGTGCGAGAACTCAAAAGACAGATAGAAACACTGCTTTATGAGCGAGTAGGTTTGTCAAAAGATAAAAATGCTTTACTTAAAAGTTTAGATAGTACAAAAGAGATTTACAATCCTTTTGATATTATCAAAAATCCATATATCTTAGAGTTTACTGGATTGGAAGAAAAAGCAAGTTATAGTGAGAGTGATTTGGAAAGTGCGCTTTTAAATCATATTGAAGATTTTTTACTAGAACTTGGAACCGGTTTTTGCTTTGAAGCAAGACAAAAAAGAATCTCCATAGAGAATGAGCATGACAGGGTTGATTTGGTCTTTTATCATCGAATATTAAAATGCCATGTTTTGGTAGATTTAAAGGTCAGAGCATTTTCCTATGCAGATGTCGGACAGATGAATTTTTATCTCAATTATTATAAAAATGAGATTTCTAGCAAAAGTGATAATCCTCCGATTGGCATTATTCTTTGTACCGACAAAAATCATACAAAAGTAGAGTACGCTACGGCAGGGCTGGATGAAAATATGTTTATATCGAAGTATAAAATCGTTTTACCGTCTGTAAAAGAACTTGAAAAATTTATTGATGAAGAGATACAAGATATTAAGGTCGAAAAATTCGACTTTTAACAAAAGGAAAAAAAATGAACGAACAAGAAAAAAACAAGAACAATCCGTTGCATGGTGTGAATCTGCAGCATATTTTAGAGACTTTAGTTGAGCGTTACGGGTTTAAAGAGTTGGGTAACAAAATAGACATCAGATGTTTTTTGATAAACCCGACTATGAGTTCATGTTTGAAGTTTCTAAGAAAAACACCGTGGGCGAGAACAAAAGTGGAAGAGTTGTATATCAGAGAGTGTAAAAACAGGTAGGACAAAACAATCAATGGAGATATTAAGTTTTGAAAAACATCTTGCATACATCGGAACTGTTTCATGTTCATAAATAACCTAGCCTATGAGGCGAGTGCGGGAAGCGGTAAGACTTTTATGCTTGTCGTGCGTTATCTTAGTCTGCTTTTTAAAGGTGCATCGCCTTCTAAAATTTTGGCTCTTACTTTTACAAACAAGGCTGCAAACGAGATGCAGGAGAGGATTGTTCAAACTCTTGAGGAGCTGGAGTGCAGAGGTGAGTTGGATGAGATAGTAAAGGTTACTGAACTTTCATCTGAGTATCTGCTTGCGAATCGTAAAAGAGTTTTAGGAGAGTTTTTAAATTCGCATACGAAGATAATGACGATCGATAGTTTTTTTACTCAGATTTTACGCAAATTTTCGCTGTATGCCTCGTTGATGCCCGACTTTTCAACTTTTTCTTCTCAGCATGAACTTAAACTTCTCTCTCGATTTTTAAAAGAGGTGAGTGTTGCAGGCAAAAAAGAGACGCTTATTACACTTTCGCTTCAATCCAATAAACGCTTAAGCGATATATTTTTTCTTCTTGATGAGTTCTATATAAAGTTTGGCGAAGTAAAGGATATGGAGTTTAAAAAGCAAGATTATCTGCAGTTTGAGAGTGAAGCATTGCTTTATATGTCGGAGCTGAAAAAAATCGTAACTTCATGTAAAAGTGCATCCACCACGGTTGTTAAAGCTGTTGAAGCCAAAAATTTTGAAGAGCTTTGCTCTAAAGCTTGGATAGAGAGAGATAGCCTAAATTACAGCACATTTTCTAAATGCTTTACTCCTGTTATGGATGATTTACTCTGTAAGATCCAAGAAGCGATAAAAAACCAAAATCGTGCAAAGGAACAGAACTTCTTTTTTGCGCTTAAAGAGCTTGTGGACATATACGCAAAGAGCAAAAAAGCACTCTACATAGATGACAGTGAGCTGAGTTTTAACGATGTGACCTATCTTGTATATGAGATCTTAAGAGTTCTTGACGACAGTGAGTTTTTATACTTTAGGCTTGATTCGCAGATCGAGCATATGTTGCTTGACGAGTTTCAAGATACTAGCATAATTCAGTATGAGATCTTAAAACCGCTTATAAGTGAGATAACATCGGGGAAAGGCATCTTTGACAACGGCAGTTTCTTTTTTGTAGGAGATGTGAAGCAGTCTATTTATAGATTTCGTGGCGGTGTGAGTGCGTTGTTTGATACGGTAAGAGAAGAAAACTCCACGCATGTAGAGAAACTCTTGACAAACTATCGTTCACAAAAAGAGGTCGTAGAGTTTGTAAACGGTGTCTTTGAACAAAAAATAAAAAACTATACGCATCAACTCTCCAGAGCAGAAGCAAACGGCGGATATGTTGAGGTTATGCAAAATGATGAGCCGCTTCAAGAGGTAGTAACTCAGGTTCAAAGATTTTTAGAGCTGGGTGCGGATATAAACGAGATTGCCGTTCTTTGTGCTACAAACGGTGACGGAGAGGAGATCAAGAAAGCTCTTAATTGCCAAAATATAGAAGTTGTAACAGAGACAACCACAAAACTCATCAATCAAAAGAGCGTTAAAGCGATTTTGGAGTATCTGAAGTACCAATATTTCGGGGAAGATATCTATCTACATAACTTTTTTGCTCTTATTGAACAAGAGATCCGCCCCCTAAAAAGAGTTGATTTTAACAAGATAAAAATTTTAGATATCGTTAAAAATGTTATAGATGAGTGTGGGCTTTTTAGCGATGATTTTAATCTTGTCAGATTTTTAAACACTGTTTCAAAACAGAGTGACATTGAAGCACTGCTATTTGAGTATGAGAGGCTTGACGTAAGCGCTGCAGCTTCTGAGTTAAGCGGTGTAAGAGTGTTGACGGTGCATAAGTCAAAAGGGTTGGAGTTTGAGCATGTTATCGTTATGGACAGGCTTAAAAAGGCTCCTCCGACTCGTGATGCCATCATTTATGAGTATGATGGCATAACTCTAAAAAACATCTATCTTCGCATAAAAGGACGTGAGGGCGTAGATAAGAACTATGCTAACGCCATTTTAAAAGATAAGTCGCTCTCTAGGGAGGATAGTGTAAATGCTCTTTATGTGGCATTTACAAGAGCACGTGAAAATCTTTTTATAATTGCAAAATCAAAAGATTCTATGTTTGATATATTAGATTTAAAGTGCCAAAAAAACGGGATTTTGAAGTGTGAAGAACTTCTTGATAACTCTATGCAAAAGAGAGCTTTTCGGTCATTGGAGTACAAATCTCTCTACTATGGGACACAAAGTGATATTTTAGTGGCGGAAAAAGAACAGGTTGAAGACCTAAAATCGATAAATTTCGGAGTCGCTTTGCACTATATGCTGGAGATGCTGGGTCGCTTTGAAGAGAAAAATATAGCACATGCAAAAGATATGATGATAAACAAGTATGGACATGTTTTAGAAGATGATGAGATAGAAGATCTAGAGAACAGAGTTAAAATACTTTTGAAAAATGAGCAATTTTTGGCTTTGGTTAACGGAGAGTGCTACAGAGAAAAAGCAATAAGGTACAAAAATAATTTAAGATATATAGATCTTTTGGTAAAAAACGGCTCCAAATGGAACGTAATTGACTATAAAAGTTCCATCTCTTACCAAAGAGAGAATATAAATCAGGTTAATTACTATGTAAAAGCTATAAAAGAGATAACAGGCGATGAGGTACATGGCTACATCTGTTATCTAAAAGAAAGTGACATAAAAATAGTAAAAATATAAAATTTGTCACAAAATATGTAGCGTATAAACTAAAATAAAGTTTTCAAAGTTTATAATACTTAAAACGAGTTTAAGATTTGGGAGAAAATGAATGATTAAAAAATATCTAATCCTTGCAATTTTAGTTCTATTTCAAAGCCATCTCTACGCAAAAACTCATCATGTCAACAAAACAACCCACCCTTTTTTAGTAATTGATAAATCGGCAGAAGTTTCAAAAAGTAAAATTATAGAAAAAGCGCAAGAGTATCTAGGCGTATCTTATGGATTTGGAAATAAAAACGAGATTAAAACAGATTGCTCTGGATTTACGCAGCAAGTTTTTAAAGAGTTTGGTCTTTCTCTCCCTGGATCTGCCGCATTGCAGTCAAAGTACGGCTCAAAAGTTGATTTGAAAGATCTGCAGGTCGGTGACTTGCTTTTTTATCGCACATACAAGAGAGAACCTTCACATGTCGCTATTTATGCAGGCAACGGTCAGATTATTCATGCTTCATACAGAAGCAAAAAAGTTCAATATGATGATATTGACAAGAGATATTATAAACAGCGTTTTATGTATGCAAAACGACTTGCTTTGAGTGAGCAAAATTTAGCAACTCAACAAAATTAACTACCATCCATAAACCTTAAAAAAACCATAAATTAAGTTGTTTATAAGTAAAATAAGATATACTTTCGCCAATTAAACAAGCCATTGTAAATGTATTGTTAAGAAAATTACTTGAAAGGTTCAAGAATGAAATTTACGAAAATTGCAACTCCTGAACAAATCGATCAAAAATGGGTTTTGATTGATGCTGAAGGTAAAACTTTTGGTCGTATTATTACTGAAGTAGCAACAATACTTCGTGGTAAAAACAAACCATGTTTTACTCCAAATATTGACTGTGGCGACTTTGTTGTTATAGTTAATGCTTCTAAAGCTAAGTTCAACGGACTTGGCAAAATAGCTAATAAAGAGTATTTCTCTCATTCAGGTTACTTCGGTAGCACAAAAAGCATTAAGATGACTGAACTTTTAGAGAAAAATCCGGAGAAGTTATATAAATTAGCTACTCGCGGTATGCTTCCTAAAACTAAGCTTGGCGCTAAAATGATCAAAAAATTAAAAGTTTATGCAGCTGCTGAGCATCCTCACACTGCACAACTAGCTAAGTAAGGATAACTATGGCAAAAGTATATGCAACAGGTCGTCGTAAGGCGTCAATAGCAAAAGTATGGTTAACTCCGGGTGCTGGTAATATGACTATTAACGGTCTTTCACTAGACGCATGGTTAGGTGGACTAGAGGCTAAAAAACTTCGTGTTAAGCAACCGCTTGCTCTAACAAAACAAGATACATCAGTTGATATCGTAGCTACTGTTTTAGGCGGTGGTTTCGGTGGTCAAGCTGATGCTCTTCGTCACGGTATTTCTCGTGCATTAGTAAAATTCAACCCTTCACTAAAAGCGATTTTAAAACCTGAAGGCATGATGACTCGTGATTCACGTGTTGTTGAGCGTAAGAAGCCAGGTAAGCGTAAAGCTCGTCGTTCTCGCCAGTTCTCTAAGCGTTAATCGTTTATCGAACTATTTTTTCAGTGCTTTTTGCACTGAAAATTCTATCTAGAAATCTCCCACTAAATAAACTTTGATATAATTGCTCTAAAAAAAGAGTTATTTTGCGCTATATTTTCCTTCTATTTTTATCTATAAATATTTTTTCATCTACGCTTCATCTGGCAACGTCCGCAAATCCATCAAGACTAAACCCTATTTTAGCGACCGATTCAAGCTCATCGGAAATAACCGGTTTTTTATTTAACGGACTTGTAAAGTATGATAAAGATCTCTCCACGATTATCGGTGATTTGGCAGAGGAGTTTTACTTTGAAGATGATACGACTCTGCTTTTTAAGATTAAAAAAAATGTAAAGTGGCATGACGGCAAACCTTTTAGTGCAAAAGATGTTGCTTTTACGTATGAAGTGCTTATTTCTTCAAAAATCAGTTCTCCTTATAGCGCAAACTTTAGGTTTGTAAAAAGCGTTGAAGTTGTTGATGAACGCACGGTTAGAGTTAAATATAAAGAACCATATTTTAAAGCGCTTGAAACTTGGATGATGGGAATTTTGCCGCACCATATTCTAAAAGATGAGCAAAATTTAATGAACTCCTCTTTCAATACAAATCCTGTAGGAACGGGGGCATACAAACTTCATCAACTTGAGCACTCCAAAAATATAATACTTTCCGCATATGATGACTACTTTGAGGGTCGCGCAAAGATTGATACTATCTCTTTTCATGTCATAGCAGATCCGATGACACGTTTTTTGATGCTAAAATCATCTGCTTTGGATGTCGGAAGCATAGAACCTATGCAGTATGAGAGACAGCTTGATGATGGGTTTTTTAAAAAGTTTAATATTTATGAAAATATTTCCCAATCATATACCTATCTCGGCTTTAATTTGCGGCTTGAGAAGTTTAAAAATCCAAAGGTAAGAGAGGCTCTTTCTTTGGCGATTGATAGAGAAGAGCTTGTAAAAATCCTCTTTTTCAATCATGCAAAGGTATGCAGCGGACCTTTTCTTCCTGGGACAAAAGCGTTTAATGAAGATGTAAAAGTACCGCAGCAAAATATTCAAAAAGCAAAAGAGCTTTTAAGAGAAGCCGGCTATGATGAAAATAATCCTTTTACTTTTGAGATAGCAACATCCAATTCAAGCGAAATAAGACCCTACGCTGCCCAGATTTTGCAGCATCAGCTAAAAAAAGCGGGTGTTGTTGTCACATTAAAAGTTATGGAGTGGCAGGCATTTTTAAACATGACCGTATTTCCTCGCAAATTTGACAGCGTTCTTCTGGGATGGGGGCTTTCTCCGACACCTGACCCGTACATGTTTTGGCATAGCCAAAGCGATAAAAAAGGAGGCTTTAATCTGGTGGGATACCATAATCCTCAAATGGATAAGATGATAGAAGAGTCCCAAAGTATGGTGGATGGCGACAAGTTGTCAAATATTTGGAGAGAGATGTTTAAGATAATAACTGATGATAATCCATATCTTTTTTTATATATACCAAACTCCATAACGACCATAAGCAAAGAGATAAAAAATGTTGAGCCAAGCCCTGCAGGTATTTGGCATAATTATATAAAATGGGAGAAATAATTTGATAGTTTTATTTGACTTGGACGGTACGCTTATAGACTCTACGGAGGCGATACTGGAATCTTTTCATCACTCTTTAGATTTTCACAACTTTGTAAAACAAAAAGATGAAGACATAAAAGCTCTCATCGGTTATCCGCTTGATATTATGTTTGAAGAGCTGGGTGTAAAAAGTGACATTGTTATGGAATATGTAGGAGTTTATAAAGAACATTACAGAAAAATTGCAAATAAAAAAACCACTCTTTTAGAGAATGCAAAAGAGGCAATTGAGCTTGTGAGTAAATTTGCAACACTAGGAATAGTGACGACAAAAACAGCACTTTATTCAAGAGAGTTAATGGAATATTTTGAACTTATGCAATATTTTGAAGTACTAATAGGCAGAGAAGATGTGCAAAATCCAAAACCTCATGCAGAGCCTATCCTTAAAGCTTTAGAGAAGTTGGATACCGAAAATAGGGAGATATGGATGATAGGAGACACAAAACTAGATCTAATAGCTGCAAAAAATGCCAATATAAACTCCATTGCTGTACTGAGCGGTTACGATGATGCAAAAACATTGAAAAAGTTTACGGATGTTATATTTAATGATGCCCTTGAAGCAGCCATTTATCTACAAACTAGGAAAAAATAACACACTTTTTTTTCTTATGAAAAAAGAGCCTGCTTTCAAGCTATATTTAAGAGCAACTTGTCTAAAATAAGCGACTAAAATAGAATTAATGGTTCTTATATTTACTAAAAAGAAGGAGAGTTTATGCTAGAAATTAGATGGCATAGTCGTGCTGGACAAGGTGCTGTTACAGGTGCCAAAGGTTTGGCGGATGTTATTTCTACAACCGGTAAGCATGTACAAGCGTTTGCATTTTACGGATCTGCAAAACGTGGAGCTGCAATGACAGCGTACAACCGTGTAGATGATAAAGTGATTATGAATCATGAAAAATATATGAAACCTGATTATGTTTTTGTTATTGACCCTGCGTTGGCAATTACGACTGATATTACGATAAATCATAAAGATAGCACTAAGTATATAATTACGACTCATATGAGCACTGAGGAGTTGATTAAGGCACAGCCTAAACTCGAGGGAAAAGATGTTTATACCGTTGATTGTATAACAATTGCAAATGAAACTATCGGTCGTGCAATTCCAAACACGCCTATGCTTGGGGCATTTATGAAAGTTTCCGGAATGTATGATATTGAATTTTTTAAAGAGAGTATGAAGAGAGTTCTTGGAAAATTACCACAAAAGATAATTGATGCAAATATGCTTGCTATTCAACGTGCTTTTGATGAAGTGAAATAAGGGATTTATGATGGCAAAAAAAGGGTGGGATGAATTTGAAATCGGGGCTATGCTTCGTACTTTCAACGGAAAAATAGATGATATCGCTGGAACTCAGCAGCAAGACCGTGACTATTCAGAGAATAGTTCATATACTGCCAGTGTAGCTGACTGGAGACTTATTAAACCGATATTCAATAAAGATTATTGTATAGATTGTCAATTTTGCTGGATATATTGTCCTGACGTATCAATTATATCAAGAGATAAAAAATTAATAGGTGTTGATATGGATCACTGTAAAGGTTGTGGTATTTGTGTTGAGGCTTGTCCTACAAACCCAAAATCACTGCTAATGTTCCCAGAACAGGCAGATGAAGAGTCAGAGATTGCAAACTGGCCTAAAAAAGATGAGAAGGAAGCATAATGGCATTTGATAAAATGGAATTACAAAAGATAGAAGTATGGGATGGAAACCGTGCAGCTGCTCAGGCACTAAGACAAGCTCAAGTCGATGTTGTTGCAGCATATCCTATCACACCTTCAACACCTATAGTTGAGGGCTATGCAAAATTTTTAGCAGACGGCTACATAGAGGGTGAGTTTGCAATGGTTGAATCAGAACATGCCGCAATGAGTGCATGTATCGGTGCTGCTGCGGCAGGCGGACGCGTTGCAACGGCAACTTCTTCTCAAGGTCTTGCTCTTATGTCAGAGACACTCTACCAAGCTTCAGGTATGAGACTTCCGATAATTTTAAATCTTGTAAACCGCGCACTTGCATCACCTCTTAACGTAAACGGAGACCACTCTGACATGTATATGATTCGTGACAGCGGTTGGATACAGTTTGATGCATTTTGTCCGCAAGAGAGTTATGACTTAAATCTTATAGCTTTTAGAGTGGCCGAAGACCATGATATCAGACTTCCTGCAATAGTAAATCAAGATGGGTTTATGACATCACATACTGCACAAGGTGTTCATACTCTAAGTGATGATGAAGCATATGCATTTGTCGGTGAGTATAAACCGATGAATGACATGCTAGACTTTGAACATCCTGTAACTCATGGTGTTCAAACTGAAGAAGATTGGCATTTTGAACATAAAGCTCGTCAACATAACGATTTGATGGTAAAAGTTATACCAAAAATTAAAGAAGTGTTTGCTGATTTTGAAAAGCTTACAGGTCGTAAATATAACCTAGTAGAAAAATATGACATGGATGATGCAGATGTTTGCGTTGTTTGTATGGGAAGTTCGGTTGAAACGGCTCGTGAAGTTGCCACTGAGATGAGAGCAAAAGGTATTAAAGCAGGTGTAGTTGGTTTTAGAGTATTTAGACCTATTCCATTCGCAGAGATAATAGATGCACTTAAAGGCGTAAAAGCGATAGCGGCACTTGATCGTTCATCTCCAAATGGAGCTGCAGGGACACTCTTTAACGAGATTGCAGGGGCACTTTTTAACACTGATACAAAAGCACTTCTTTCAGGATATGTTTATGGTTTAGGCGGTCGTGACCTTACTAAAGCACATTTAACAGCACTATTTAATGAATTACAAGCAAATGTAGATGCAGGTAAGGTAACTACACAATTACAGCAGTTTATCGGTGTTCGTGGACCGAAACTGGCATAT
>Ga0208246_1001377_pt1 | contig 13824 bp, 10 predicted proteins | sample RifOxyD2_FD_184039 | JGI IMG/M metagenome (GOLD analysis project Ga0208246, IMG submission 184039) | Soil microbial communities from Rifle, Colorado - Rifle Oxygen_injection D2 (SPAdes) | ecosystem: Environmental > Terrestrial > Deep subsurface > Rock core/Sediment | place: Rifle, Colorado... | reverse complement strand
GAGTATGAACATCGAGATAATTAGTAGGTTCATCAAGTAAAAAAAGATTTGGCTCTTTGAGCAACATCGATGACAGTCGAATTCGCATTTGATAACCACCCGAAAGTGTAGAAAGTTTCGTAGTTAATAACTCATTTTTAATTTCAAATTTTCCTGCCACTTTGGAACACTGCCAAGTTTCTTTTTGTGTAGTGCGTTCCAAAAATTCCAGCACCGTTTCGTCTGGATCAATCAGTTCATGTTGTTCTAAATATCCCAAGCGCGTAATTGGTTGTATCGCGATGATCCCAGTATCTTGAGTTTCTTGACCAACGATCATTCTAAAAAGCGTGGACTTGCCAGCACCATTGCGACCAATCACACCAATCTTTTGTTTCGTGTGAATTGCCAAATCAGCATCTTTAAAAAGTGCTTGTTGATGATATGATTTATTTAATTTTTCTATCGTAAGTAGAGTGGCCATATGGGAGCAAGGTTATCAGAAATATTGGTGTTTGTAAACTAAAAAAAAATAGCCCCATTTTATTGGGGCTATTTGATAAATGTATTAAACCATTTCCATGATGTCTATTACCTCAGCTGGATAGGTTGGCATCACTGTACCGTTGTAGTACCATAATTTTTTCTTGGTATCGGCATTTTTATAATAACGAGCAGTGTTTGGATTGAAACCACCCAAATTGCTAGTCACTACATCAATCGCTTCACTAAAATCATTAAATTTAATTTTTGCAGAACCCCAACCAAATGGGTTGTTGTTCATCATATGTTTTCCACCAGATGATTCACGCACACCAATAGCGGCTATTAATCTCCAATCAACATTGTATTTGTTGGCGGCACGAACAAACTCTATTCCATAACCAGCCAAAGGCATATCACGTTTAGAGAAATAAGCATCTAATCTTTGAGCTTTTTTCACATCTTCGTCTGAATCAAGATTTTCATCTACATTTAAATCCGTAGCAAAGATCGTGCTATGTATAGTATCAAAGGTTGTGGTTGACTCAATTATTGGAGAAAAGGCCGGATTGATAGTTTTTGCTCCAACTGCTACTGGATTAGCCAAAATTAGCATAATAGCCAATATTTTGGCTAAATATTGAGCAACTGTAAGCTTGTTGGTTTTTAAGATATTCATAAATGTTTTTTAATTAAAAAGAACACCTTACCGGCGCCCTTTTGATAAATAACGTTTGATTATAGCACTAAAGTACGATTTTGTCAATGGGGCAGTGGTCATTTTTAGTAATTATTTGGCTGTAATTAGCCAAATATGAGTATTTACTACCGGCCATAAAACTTGAACTTTTCTCATATTTGCTGTAGTATCACTATATTATATTAAATTTATGGCTGAATCATTTTGGAACAAATTAAAAAAGCCAATCTTCGTTTTAGCACCGATGGCCAATGTCACCGATGTGGCTTTTCGTCGTCTAATCGCTAAATATGGCAAACCAGACGTGACTTGGACCGAGTTTGTATCTTGCGATGGACTCATGTCTAAAGGGCGAGAGCACCTTTTGATAGATTTGGCCTACGATGAAAGTGAGCGTCCAATTGTGGCGCAAATTTTTGGTTCAAAACCAGAAAATTTCTTCAAGACCGCTCAGCTTTTAAAAGAAATGGGCTTTGATGGGATTGATATCAACATGGGGTGTCCCGATAAAAATGTAGAAAAACAAGGTGCGGGAGCGAATATGATGAAAAATCCAAAATTGGCACAGGAAGTAATATTGGCAACGAAGGAAGGATCTGGAGGTTTGCCGGTATCAGTGAAAACTAGAATTGGTTATAGTAAAAATATGTTATCAGAATGGTTGCCGGTATTGTTTGAAACTAAGCTGGCCGCTATCACGGTGCATGCACGCACACGCAAGGAGATGTCTTTGGTGCCAGCCCGCTGGGAGCATTTGAAAGAGGCGGTAGAAATTCGGGATGCTTTTGATAATTCATCAAATAAAACTTTAATTTTGGGGAATGGTGATGTTAAAAATCTTACGGAAGCCTATCAAAGAGTAGAGGAGACAGGTTGTGATGGTGTGATGATTGGTCGTGGTGTATTTGGAAATCCTTGGGTCTTTAATCGTGAAATGATTGGCAAAGAAGTGTCTGTTCAACAAAAATTAAAAGTAATGATTGAACACACTTATCTTTTTGAAAAATTATTGACGGCTCACAAAGATTTTAATATTATGAAAAAGCATTATAAGGCCTATGTAAACGGTTTTGATAATGCCAAAGAATTGCGTATTGAGTTGATGGAAAATGCCGTTGATGCTAGCGCGGTAGAAAAAATAACAAACGAATTCATTGCAAAAAATTTTTAATAGCTCTATACTATAATTAGTATTTAATTTTTTTTATGAAAATTCCAAAATTTTTTGAGGGCAGATTAAAAGGTGGTGATAAACCGGCCGAACAAACTGATTTAGAAAAATGGACAGGAGAGGTTGGGGAGGATACCAGTTTTCTTGCTTCAAGTGTTCAGGATAAAACACCAGAAACAAAAGTACCTCATTTGGAATTGGTAAAAAATGTGGAGGTTGTGCCAGTTGAAAAAGCAGTTGATATGTCTGTTAAAAATGAAGCAGTAGAAAAAAGGAACGAATTGCTTTTAAAACTGAATGTTGCTCAAGAAGAAGCAAAAAAAGCTCTACATAATGTTGCTAATATTCGAGCGCAGTTGGAAGCCTTGGATGTTGATGATGCTAGAAATAAAGTACAAGCAGCTTAAAAACTGATATTAAAATCTTCGAGATAATCTCGGAGATTTTTTTGTAGTATAAAATAGGACTTGTTGTATTTATATTGACTTTCCACCATTTTTTTGTTAGTATAGCAATCACTTGTCAGGGTAGCTCAGTTGGTTAGAGCACGGCATTCATAACGCCGAGGTCGGGAGTTCAACCCTCCCTCCTGACACCATGTAGTTAAAACAGAGCCTAAAGCTCTGTTTTTTTAATTGACTAAAAGGTATACCTGATTTACAATAGTAAAGCCAAGCTCAACCACAGAGCGACTGCCGGCAAGGAGTATCGTGACTAGCAATAAAAAAAGTCACCAGGCCAAGGACGGTCAGAACCAGACCAAGAAGCGTCGTCAAGCCCAGGGGAAACACGTTCATGTTAACAAATACCCCAAAGGGTCTGATGACCAGAAGGCCAAGAAATGAGCCATGTTGCGAATACACTTCAGCCGGGTAGTGCTGGCGATTCTGCTCGTACTACCTGTTTTGTATAAAATATTTTTTGTATAAAACAGATAGAATTATTACGAGTAGAATCAAAATAAAAAAATTCCATAATTAAATTTATGGAATTTTTTTAATTAGTATTTAATAAAGTTTTTTTAAATAAAAAAAATCCCCAGAGTACTCTCAAGGGGATTTTTTAGTTGCGAAAGATTATTTAAGAGCATCTTTCAAGGCTTTTCCGGCTTTGAATTTTGGAACCTTAACAGCTGGAATGTTGATTTTCTGAGTTGGGTTTTGTGGGTTAACACCAGTGCGAGCTGCACGTAGTTTGGAACTGAAAGCTCCAAAACCTGTTAAAACTACTTCTTCACCTTTTTTCAAGTTGGAAGTAACCATATCCACAAAAGTGTTCAAAAAGTCTTCAGCTTCACGTTTTGAAACGTTCAACTTTTCTGCCAATGCTTGTGCTAATTCGGCTTTATTCATAAATTCACCTCCGTTCTTAAATTAAGTTTTTTGATTTTTGTATTTCGACAAAATTATTATATCACAGCTTGTTTATTTTGGCTACAATAAGCAATAATTACTTGTCCACAGGTAGTTTTCAATATTTTTTTGCTGAATAATTTTTTAACGAGCGTATTCCACGATGCGATTTTCACGAATAACAGTGATACGAATTTCACCAGGATATTGTAATTCTTCTTCAACTTTGTGGGCAATATCTTTGGCTAATTGGAATGCGTTGTAATCATCTACTTCATTTGGTTTTACAAATACGCGTACTTCACGACCAGCTTGAATTGCATAAACTTTATCAATACCAGGGAAGGAACTAACAGTCTTTTCCAATTCTTCCAGACGAGCCACAAATTGCTCAAAGGAATCTTTGCGAGCACCAACGCGAGCGCCGGAGATGGCGTCAGCGGCTTTGGCAATACAAGCAAAAATACTTTCTGGTTTGTCCAAATGGTGATCGCGAGCAGCCTGACAGACGTCGTCATCCATATTGAATTTCTTCAAAATAGCATAACCAATTTCTGGATGAGAGCCCTGAGTTTCTTGGTCTACTGCTTTTCCAATATCGTGGAAGAAGCCAGCCTTGCGAGCCTTAGCTTGATCAACACCAAGTTCAGCGGCGATGATACCAGCTAGATAACCAACCTCCATAGAATGATTCAAAATGTTTTGACCATAACTTGTGCGGTATTTCAAGCGACCAACGATGTTTACAAGTTTTGGATCAAGACCAACAATGTTCATCTTGTACAAAGCTTCTTCACCGGCTTTTTTGATAATTACGGATAGATCGATTTTTGCTTTTTCAACAAACTCTTCGATACGAGCAGGCTGAATACGGCCATCAGCCATCAATTTTTCTAAGGTCAAACGAGCAACTTCACGGCGAATAGGGGAGAAACAAGAAACCATAATAGACTCTGGAGTGTCGTCGATGATGATTTCACAACCAGTAAGTTTTTCAATAGCTTTGATGTTGCGACCTTCTTTACCGATAATACGGCCTTTCATTTCTTCACTTGGAAGATGAACTACCGAAGAAGTAGTTTCTGCACTGTGAGAGGAAGCAGTACGCTGGATTGCTTCGATGATAATATCGCGAGCTTTCTCATCGTAAACATCTGAACTTTCGCGTTCCAATTTGGCAATACGCATGAATAGGTCAGTTTTGCTCTCTTCTTCTACCATTGTAAGCAATTCTAAGCGAGCTTCTTCTTTGGTAAGGTTGGCAACTTGCTGAAGTTTGTCAGCCTGTTGTTGTTTTAAGGCTTCAACTTCCAATTTAATTACTTTTACCTTTTCGATTTTTTCGGCTAAAACGCGTTGAGTTTCTGTAAATTCAATCAACTTTTGATCAAAAGTAGTTTCGCGTTTTTCCAAACGCTGTTGAGCATTGTGCATGTCGAGGCGAACTTGCTTTTCTTCTGTTTTGACATCGTCGATCATCTTCTGGGCTTTTTCCTTACCTTCGATGATTATTTCCTGTTGTTTGGTCTTGGCTTCGGTCAAGATGCGTTCGGCGGTTGCTTCCACGGAATTGGCTTGAGCGCGGGCCATCTGTTTACGTAATAGGTAGCCGACGCCGACACCTACTCCAGCAGCCACGAGGGCTACTATCAATATTACAAACTGATTCATATAAAAAAACTTTCAGAGAATACTGAAAGTAAAAGCTTCATACGCTAAAAGCGGTATGAACGGAAGCAAAATCAAAAGTGAATAACTACAAATTACCCGACAAGGCGGGAATCAAGATTTGTGGCAGATAAACAAAAAGAAGGGGAGTTTAAAATTGGTTTTTTTGTTATAATTGCCGTTTTAAAGTTGAGTTTTGTAGCTAATTTAAGCACATTTTAAAGGTTTTACTTGCGTGGCCGTTACTTCAATCGTCTCGGTATTAAAATTAATGATTTAATTATAGCCCGAACCGGGAAAAATGTCAATTCTAAATAAAATATCACCCTGATGGTGATATTATTTTTTTAATTCTTGAGCGTTGACTACATTATATATGCCGATAGCAGTGCGACGTAATTCTTGGCAATAGGCACCAACTCCAAGTTTTTGACCAATGTCGTAGGCTAATGTGCGGATATATGTGCCAGTCGAACATGTCACTTCTATAGTAAGGTCTGGATAGTTATAATTTAGGAGCTGTATATGGAAGAGAGTAATCTCGTTTGGTTGACGTTCCACAGTGATACCTTTGCGGGCAAGATCATAAAGTCGCTCACCGTTGATCTTTTTAGCAGAAAACATCGGCGGTAGTTGAAGTTGTGGTCCGACAAAGGACGCCAATATTTCTTTGATTTTATCTATGGTTGGAGGAATAAAGTCTTCGTTAAGCACCGTCTTTGTCATTTCACCGGTCGAATCAAAGGTGTCTGAAGTTGTGCCAAATCGAATAGTGGCGACATAAGTCTTTGGCATGGCTTTGAATTCATCGATTCTCTTGGTGTTTTCTCGACCGGCCGCAATTATTAAAAGTCCAGTCGCAAATGGGTCGAGTGTACCGGCATGTCCCACTTTGATTTTCTTATTTCCAGTTGAAATACGAAGTTGGTGACGCACAAAATTGACCGCGTCAAAGCTAGTCCAGCCGACTGGTTTGTCTATTAAAATGAAGTCTTGATTTGAAAAATTTTCTTCCATATTTATTGTTGAGGATATACTACCACAAGTTTAGAAAACCGCAAATTGAGTTTTTAGCCGATATTTGACTTTTGGCTTATATCCAAGTATACTGTGGAATATGAATGTAACAGAATTAGCTCGACAACTCAAAGTTCACCCTGTTAAACTTTTGCAAATTTTGCCTGAGTTTGGTTTTGATATTGGTGCGCGTGCCGTCAAGATTGATGACCGTGTTGCCCAACAAATTCAGCGCGATTGGCGTCGAATGAAATTCACTATCGAAGAGCGTGAACGCAAAGAAAAAGAAAAAGAAAAAGAATTAGAAAAACAACAGCGTCAGGAAAGTGGTATTACTATTGAATTGCCACAAATTTTGACTGTGCGTGAATTGGCTGATCGTTTGAATATTCCAATCAACAAACTGATTTTGGAATTAATGAAAAACGGTATTTTGACCAATCAGAATGAAAGAATTGATCATGACAGTGCTTCGTTGATTGCGGAGGGCTTAGGTTTTAAAACCGCTCAGGCGCCAAATACTCCGGTTGTTCAGGAAGACCCAACTCATTTACAAAATTTAGAAAAGATTTTACATCAAGGTGGTACTGATGGTACTGCTCGTCCACCAGTTGTGGTAGTGATGGGTCACGTCGATCATGGTAAAACAAAATTACTCGATGCGATTCGTAGTACCAATGTTATTGCTAGTGAAGCTGGTGGTATTACTCAGCATATCGGTGCTTATCAGGTAGAATGGACAGCACCAAAAACTAAACAAAAAACTAAACTTACATTTATTGATACACCAGGTCACGAAGCTTTTACGGTGATGAGATCTCGTGGTGCGAAAGTGGCTGATATCGCTATTCTAGTGGTGGCGGCAGATGATGGTGTGAAACCTCAAACTATCGAGGCGATTAACATTATCAAAGCGGCTAAATTGCCAGTGATTGTCGCTTTAAACAAAATTGATAAAGAAAGTGCTGATCCTCAAAAAGCTCGTACTGAATTATCCAAGCAAGGAATTATCCCAGATGATTGGGGTGGCGATGTGCCAATGGTAGAAATTTCTGCTAAAAATAATTTGCATATTGATAAACTTTTGGATACGATTTTGTTGGTTGCAGAAATGCAAGCCGACACTATCAAAGCCGATGCCAATCGCAAAGCGGCCGGTACAGTGATTGAAGCTCACGTTGACAAAGGACAAGGTCCAGTGGCAACGGTATTGGTTCAAACTGGTACATTGAAAGTAAATGATCCGCTCGTAGTGAATGGTGAAATATACGGCAAAGTTCGCGCGATGAAAAATTATCGTGGTGATGATATGTCACAAGCTTCACCAAGTACTCCTGTTCGTATTTTAGGATTTAAACTTGCGCCACGCGTGGGTGATATCCTAGATGTTGGAAGTGCTGGTACTGCGACTGAAATAAATTTGAAAACAAAACGTGCTCATGATACAGGTGCGGAACAGCGTCCGATTGCGGCGGCTGGTGATAAGGAAGCAGAAGAAAATTATAAAACTTTCAATTTGGTTATCAAAGCGGACATGCTTGGGTCTTTGGAAGCTATTACATCATCTTTGGAAAAAATTAAAAATGACGAAGTGGGTGTGAAGGTTGTAGGTAAAGGTTTAGGTAATATTACTGCTGACGATGTCTCACTGGCTAGTGCGACTGGTTCGGTGATTGTCGGTTTCAATGTGGCCACTACATCTGTAGCCAACGAAATGATGCAAAACACCGGTGTACAGTTCAAACAATACAAAGTTATTTATGATTTGTTAAACTATGCTCAGGAAGAATTAGAAAAATTATTGAACCCAATTTTGATTACTACTGAACTCGGAAATCTCAAGGTTATGGCAATCTTTAGAACAGAGAAGAATTATATGATTGTCGGTGGCCGTGTGGAAATGGGTAAATTGCTCAAAGACTGCAAGATCCGCGTCAAACGAAATGGTGAAATTATTGGCAAAGGTGCCCTGTCTCATTTGCAGACTGGTAAACAGGAAGTCAAATCAGTTCCTGAAGGTACAGAATGTGGTGTGCACTTTGATGGTAAATTAAAATTAGAAGTTGGCGATGTGCTAGATGCATACAAAGAAGAAAAAGTTGTGAAAAAATTAGTTTTAAGTTAATTTTTATTTGTATATTTTATATGGAACACACATTTACAGATGCAAATTTTAAAACTGAAGTATTGGAAAGCAAAACTCCAGTGTTCGTAGATTTCTGGGCACCATGGTGTGGCCCTTGTCAGATGATGGGTCCAATCGTAGAAGAAATGGCTCATGAAAACGAAGGCAAAAATATCAAAATTGGCAAATGCAATGTTGATGATAATGGCGAAACAGCTGCCGCCTACAATGTCATGAGTATTCCAACTTTCCTACTCTTCAAAGATGGTGAAGTAGTGGATCAACTTACTGGTGGTGTACAGAAGGAAAAATTGAAAGAAATGATCGCTAAGTATTTATAAGAATTTTAAACAAAAAACATCCAGAAAAAATCTGGATGTTTTTAATTTTATTAAGATCGTCCTTATTTTAAATACAAAATATTTATATTCAAAATGAGTGGAGACGATCTTGTAAAGAGCGGCGCCACCCTTTTGGAATGGCAACCAAAGTTGCTGAAATACCCGTTTTCTAGCTGGGACCAGCCGTCATATGTTCTAGCGTTTCATATGATCGCTATGGTTAATCATCGTCGTCATCAATACAACCATCGTTTCTTCTGTCGCATGGTTCAGCACCTTCCCACTCGTCTTCCCAGTCTCCTCTGTCGACAAAGCTAGTCCTGAAATCTTTTGTTGTTTCAGGCGGCGCTGCTCGGTCGGTCTGATGAGTCGGTTTGCTCTTAGAGTCTCCCATCTTGTTGCCTCCCATGATATGAATGCCAAGATTCAAATATACTAACGTTTTCAAAAATAATAGTCAAGTTTTTCATATTGATTTACATTGTACTATGAGGTAGAATAGACCCGTTATGAAAGATTTTGTCCATTTGCACGTTCATTCTCATTATTCACTTTTAGACGCCTTGCCAAAAGTGAATGATCTAGTAAAAACCGCTAAAGCACGCGGTTTTTCGGCGTTGGCATTGACCGACTATGGAAACATGTATGGAGCGATTGAATTTTACCAAGTGTGCGAAAAAGAAGGTATTAAACCAATAATTGGTGCGGAGGTATTTATAACTTTGGGGTCACATTTTGACAAAGACTCAAATGAACGTTTTTATAATCTTATTTTGTTAGCGCTAAACGATACTGGTTATCGTAATTTGATGAAATTGGTGTCACTTGGAAATATCGAAGGTTTTTGTATAAAACCAAGAATCGACAAAGAACTACTCCGAAAATACAGTGAAGGATTAGTCGCTTCGTCGGCTGGTTTTGAAGGTGAAATTGGTCATATTTTGCGTAAGGAAAATAATTGGGAAAAAGCAAAAAAAGTAGCGTTGGATTATCAAGATATTTTTGGTGTTGGAAATTTCTTTTTGGAAATGATGGACATCCCAACTTTGGAGGGGCAAGCAGAGATGAACGATAATTTACGAAGAATGTCCAAAGAAACTGGTGTTCCACTAATCGTCACTCGTGATAGTCATTATCTCAATACGGACGACGGTGAGGCGCAAGATATTTTGACTTGTATTCGTGATGGCAGAACTTTGGATGATGTAGATCGTAAAAGTTCAGCTTCAATTGATACTTCTTTCTGTACTGCCGAGGATGTATATGAAAGATTTCCAAATGACCTTGAAGCTTTAGAAAATACCGTTAAAATTGCCGAGCGAGTAAATTTAAAACTAGAATTAAATAAATGGCTGTTCCCTCATTTGGATTTACCGCCAGATAAAAATTCGAGCGAAGTTTTGCGTGAAATGGTATATGAGAAATTACCATTGTTGATTGAAGTGAATGACGCGGTGCGAGTACGCGTGGATTATGAGCTAGGAGTTATTGCACAAAAAGGGTATTCAACCTATTTTATTGTAGTGGCCGACTATGTGCATTATGCTCGTACTCATGGAATCGTAGAAACCACTCGTGGATCGGGTGCTGGTTCGATAGTCGCGTATGCGATGGGAATCACCACCGTAAATCCATTGTATTTTAAACTTCCGTTTGAACGTTTTTTAAATCCTTTCCGTCCTAGTCCTCCCGATATCGATGCGGATTTTGCCGATGATCGTCGCGATGATATGATTGCTTATGTGACACAAAAATATGGTGCCGACAAAGTAGCTCAGATTATTACGTTTGGAACGATGCAAGCTAAAGGAGCGATCCGCGATGTTGGTCGTGCTCTTGGTTATCCTTATTCTTTTTGTGATCAAGTTTCAAAATTGATTCCAATGGGCGCACAAGGTACGCAGATGACGATTGCCAAAGCAAAAGATTTGGAAGTAGAGTTGATGAATTTGTATCAAAAAAATCCTCAAGTTCAAAGATTGCTTGATCTTGCTCAGAAAGTAGAAGGTTGCGCGCGTCATACTTCTATGCATGCGGCGGGTGTGGTTATTTCTCCAACGCCATTGGTGGATTTTACTCCTATTCAATATGAAACTGGCGGTGAAAAAATTACTACGCAATATGAAATGCATGCAGTAGAATCTGCTGGACTTTTGAAGTTTGATTTTTTGGGTATTCGCAATTTATCAATTTTAGGACGCGCGGTTGAAATTATTGAAAAAACTACTGGCACAAAAATTGATATTTTTTCCATTCCTTGGGATGATAAAAAAACTTATGAAATGTTGGCACGTGGTGAAACCAACAGTGTCTTTCAGCTTTCTGGTTCAGGCATGACACGTTATTTAAAAGAATTAAAACCTAGTACAATTTTTGATATTACCGCGATGGTGGCGCTTTTCCGTCCTGGTCCGATGGAACAAATTCCAGAGTACATCAAACGCAAACATCATCCTGAAACAGTAGAATATCTCGATAAACGAATGGAAGATTATCTTGACCAATCTTTGGGCTTGATTGTATATCAAGACGATGTTTTGCTAACTTCAATTCATTTGGCTGGTTACAATTGGGAAGAAGCGGATAAATTCCGCAAAGCCATGGGTAAGAAAATTCCAGAAGAAATGGCGAAACAAAAAGAAAAATTTGTAAAAGGTTGTCGTACTTTTGGTAAATTGCCAGAAGCAAAAATTCATAAATTGTGGGAGATGATCGAACCGTTTGCGGCGTATGGTTTTAACAAAGCCCATGCGGCTAGTTATGGAGTGGTAGCTTATCAGACCGCTTATCTCAAAGCCAACTATCCAGTGCAATATATGACCGCCGCCCTAATTGCGGAAAGTGGTGATATGGATAAGGTGCCAGAAATTATTCGTGAGTGTGAGCGCATGGGAGTAAAAGTTTTGCCACCAGACATCAACGAAAGTATGAAAACTTTTGCGATGGTTGGTTGGGAGAATGGTGGTTCTGCCCATATTCGTTTTGGTTTAAGTGGCGTAAAAAATTTGGGCGACCATATTGCCGAGGCGATTTATCGCGAACGAAAAACTAATGGCGTTTACAAAAATCTTGAGGATTTATTGAAGCGTGTGCAAGATCGTGATTTAAATAAAAAATCTGTCGAGAGTTTAATCAAGTGTGGGGCGATGGATAGTTTTGGGTACGATCGCGGTGTACTACTTTCCAACATTGATAATCTATTATTTTTCTCAAAGAATTTTGGTGAGCAAAAAAATTCTGTGCAAAATTCTCTTTTTGCTGGAACAAAAATTGATTTTATTTCTAAATTAAATATCGTACCAGCACCGCCGGCGGCATTGGATGAAAAATTAATTTGGGAAAAAGAATTGCTTGGTCTGTATATCACAGCACATCCATTTGCGACTTTTCAAGAAATCTTGAGTGGCTGTTTAACGCCTATTAATGAATTGCAAGGTACCGCTCGTAGCGAATGGGTGATAGTGGCTGGAATAATGGATAGTGTAAAAAAGAAAATTACTCGCCGTGGTCAGCAGATGAGTTTTGTAAATTTGGAGGACACAACAGACAAATTGGAATTGTTGGTATTTCCAAAGGTTTATGAAGTGACCAAAGATATTTGGGTGGAAGGACAGATGGTAATAGTGGTAGGAAAGACTTCGGAGGAAGAAGGGGACAATAAATTATTTGTAGAAAAAGCCTACGCACTAAATAAAGCAAATGCGCGTGATTTGGCTGCCCAGCTAAATACCGGAAAAAAACAAAAATCAGTGAGCCAATACATGTCACCCGAAGCCGCCGAAAGTTTGGCCTTTGAAATCAATCTAACCACCGCCCAACTAAAAGCAAAAGCCGATGCCCTCAAAAATTTCCTACCACTATACCCTGGCGACGCCCTAGTATATTTATTGGTAGACAGCAAAAAAATAAAAACCTCATTTAAAGTCGACCCAACCGATCGTTTCAAAGAAAAATTGCGCGACCTGTTGGAGGAATAAGTATAACTAAAAAAACACGGTCACAAATTACTTTTTAAGCGGGTTATGAGCCGAAGCTCATCCTTTCGCCCTCGCGGGCGAAAAAAGCGTAAAAGTGATTTGTGACCGTGTTTTTTGTCTTTAGCCTAATTTTTTGATGGTGATTTTACTTAGTTTTCTTCTCAAACAAATTCTTAATCCAAGTAATCTTCGAACTATTCAATTGCGCCTTAATATGATTTTTCGCCGCGTGTGTCTTCACAAACTTCAACCAATCTTGACTTGGCCCCTTGCGATTTTTATCCGTAACAATTTCCACTACATCACCACTCTTTAAAAAAGAATCCAAACTAACCATCTGATCATTTACCTTGGCACCATTACATTTATTGCCAACTTCAGTATGAATGTGATAAGCGAAATCGACAGGGGTGGCATCTTCTGGTAAATCTATCACGTCGCCTTTTGGTGTAAAAACAAAAATATGATTATGGAAAAAATCCACTTTCATCTCTTCCAAATCTTTAATATTATTTAAAATTTCCTGTTGCATTTTGGCCAACTCTTTTGCCCAATTCAAATCTTTTTTGGATTGACGCGGACCTTTTTCATCGTATGCCCAATGAGCAGAAGTGATACCAAATTCGGCTTCTTCATGCATTTCTTTGGTACGAATTTGAAATTCAACAATTTTTCCACCATCACAAAATACGGTTGTGTGCAAAGATTGATAACCGTTTGGTTTTGGTTGAGCAATATAATCTTTGATACGACCTTTTAATGGGCGCCATAATTTGTGAATGATACCTAGGGCGGCGTAACAATCCCCAACATCTTTCACTATTACTCGCAAAGCAACGATATCGTAAATATTACTAACCTCCCAATTTTTCTTTAATAGTTTTTGATAAAGACTGTAAAGTTGTTTTTCTCTACCGTGGATATCAAGATATTTAATATCGGCAGATTTCAATTCTTGCTCCATCGTTTTTATTATCTTATCAAGATAAACATTTTTTTCCGTGATATTTT
>Ga0208246_1001374_pt1 | contig 13838 bp, 10 predicted proteins | sample RifOxyD2_FD_184039 | JGI IMG/M metagenome (GOLD analysis project Ga0208246, IMG submission 184039) | Soil microbial communities from Rifle, Colorado - Rifle Oxygen_injection D2 (SPAdes) | ecosystem: Environmental > Terrestrial > Deep subsurface > Rock core/Sediment | place: Rifle, Colorado... | reverse complement strand
ATCCTCAACGCTGGGAGGCATTAAAGTTGTTTGATTTCTGTCACCAGTGCGATACATGGCTTGCTCCTTTGGAGTGAATATGCCATATTATATCATGTTAGTAATTTAATTGCGACACAGTCTGAATTATAAATAATATACCCACAATTATTTTACCAACGATGAAAAGCTTGAAATTAACAACATTGTCTATCCCTGAACATAAAAACCACAGGACAATCGCTAAAAAGAAAACAGGGTAGTATAAAAGTTTAAATTTCTCAAAATTTGTCTTTTTAGAAACGTTTACTGTCGCCACGTAAGGCCACCTCCTTAGCTTTAACTGCTTAAATTGGGGACAGACACCGAAAACGCCTGTTGTCAGTCCCCTTTTCGCACTTTTTTTCTTTAGTTATTAGTTATTTAAGTAATTGTTTAGTGCTTAGTGCTTAAATCTTAGTGCTTGTTTTTGAATTTTATTTGATTTTATAGTATTCTCTAACTCTCTTTAGATTCTCTTTCGCCTCGGGATGATTGGGATTTACTTTCAGGGCTTTCTCGAAATATTCGATGGCATTTTTGGGGTCCTGCCTCTCTACATATATACCGCCTATCACTACGTAGGCATCGGCGTAGAAGGTGTTCAGTTCCACTGCTTTTTTAAGCTTTTCAAGGGATTCTTTGTATTTTTTCTCTTTGTAAAGCTTTAGGCCGGTGTTGTAGAGAGCGATTGATTCTGACTCCAACTTGTTGACGGCGATTCCCCCAAGCTCTTTGATTCGAGCTTTCATGTTGTTCACGGTGTTGCTGTCCGGTTTCCAGTTGTTGGTGGGAAATTCCTTAACTGTCATTTCATAATATTTTATTGCTTTGGCGATGTCTTTATCTGTCTCGGCTTTTAATCCCATAAAATAGTTTACTCTGGGGTTATTCGGCTGATTTTTTTCAGCGGCGGCAAAGAGCGTGAAACTGTCCTTCCAGTCAAAGTTACGGTTGAACGTGTAGATACCAAAGACTATGCAGATAAGAGTACAAACTGCAACGAGAATGCTTCGTACAAATATATTTTTCCAATAAACAAAAAGGGCGGCGATTATCAAGGCAAAGGCGGCCGAAGGAACGTACATGAACCGTTCACCCAACAGGGCTCCGATAGATATTATATTCGACACGGGTAATATCGTAATAAAGAACCAGAGAATCCCAAAAGTCAGTATCCATTTTTTCTCCCTATGTTTCCAGGCAATAGCCAGGAGCAGAAGAATCGCAGTAAGAGAGAGAATAACCTTGAAACTAAGTAATGATGCCGGTAACGTGTAGTCGCTGTAATCGGCGGTAAGGTAAAAAGGAGCAAATAAGAGTTTCAGGTAAAGCCCGATTACATATATCACCGTAGCGGCTCTTGCCCAGATATCCTGACCTGCAAGGATGCCTTCCTGATGGATGCTTGATAGACCATGAAGAACAAAGTAGCGTAACCCAAGGTAGACGCCGAGCACGAGGGCGAAGAAAAAGTAGTTTTTTATCTCTATCTTCTTTTTTGAGTACAACTCATAAAGAAAAAGCATGACCGGAATGGTTACAGCTATTTCTTTTGACAAAAGTGCGCAGAAAAATAATATGAGAGCTCCGGCTATGTTTTTCCGGAGGTAAAATATTATTGCTAAGAAAGAGAAGAACGCCGCAAGGAGTTCTGTCCTTCCCACTATCATATTCACTGCTTCGGTATGGACCGGATGCAGGGCAAACAAAAGTGCCGCAAGGGCCGCATACCTTGGTTTCAGCGCATCCCCGAACATAAAAATTAGGACATAGAACAAAAGCACTATATTTACTGCATTTATCAGTACATTTGTAAAATGAAAGCCGTAAGGCTTTCCTTCCCAGATAAAATTGTCAACAGCTAATGTCAATACAGGGATAGGTCTATACAGCAGCACGCCTTTTTCATACGGCGTATTCGCCCAGTAGTTTGAGACAAATATTTTTGGAATATTTTTCAGATTTGTTACCAGAGGATTATCTTTAATTATTGCGTTATCATCCAGATTGAACCCGTTTGGCAGTGAGTTAAAATAGATTGCAAATGCAATTATCAGCAAACCTGCGCCATAAAAGAAATGCCTTAAGGTCATCTTCCTCTCATTTGTTTCATGCGTTGATAATTTGTTGCTGCTTCCTTAAAATTGGGATTAATTTTTAACGCCACCACGCACATTTCCATTGCTTTATCAATATCATTCATATAAAAATACGAAAAAGCCTTACCGTTATACGCTTCAGCAAAAAAAGGATTAAGTTTTAATGCCTGGTCAAAGATCTTAAGCGCTTCGTCGTATTTTTTCAGTTCATTTTTAGCTACGCCCAGGTTAAAATATGCATCCGCGCTTTCGGGATTTACAAAAATCGCCCGGTTTAAATATTCTTCCGCTTCAAGAGCTCTGCCGTTGTTCACGAACATCGAGCCGATATTATTCAAAGCATCGTAATAATCAGGATTCAGACGGATTGCCTCTTTATACTCCGCCTCTGCTTCGATCAGCATATTTTTCTTCTTATAGATCAGGCCCAGATTATATCTTACTACGAAGGACTTTGGATTTGCCGCTAATGCCTTTTTATAATTCTCCATAGCCGCCTCAATCATTCCCATATTATCAAGGAATATTCCTATATTATTATTCACCCAGGAGATATCTTCACCTGCTGCTCTCGCCTTATCAAAATACTCGAACCCCGACTTGCTGTCTCCGGAAGCTATGGCCAGTTCACCCCTTGAAAAATAGTATTGAGCCACGGTATCTCTCATCATATATTCTTTCCAGATAGTTTTATCGTCAAGCCCGCTCAAATTATAGGAAGCAAAAATATCCTTTTTTGGCGCCGCACCGAGCTTAAACATAATTCCGGATTGCCTGCCTTTACCTGCCATCCATTTTGACATCGACGAAGTACGCAGATAATAAACCGGTCTGTCAGTATCCTCAACAATCTTTATCTGTACAGTCTTTTTCTTTCTCTCATGGTTCAGCATCCCGATCTTCATTATATCCGGACCGTAAATGTTTTCAAATACACATCCCAGATCCTCGTAAACCGTGATATCAGGGCGGAGTTTCTCCACCTTCTTATAATATGCAAGTATGAATACTTCATTGTCCTGGGAGGCAAACAATATTGAATCTTTCTCTGGAGTTTTAAGTAAATTCATTCCATAGTCAGCCGCGATATAATTCCTGCTTCTGTCATTATAATAAAAGTTGGAAATATACGGAAAAATAAACAGCATAACCGAAGAGACCGCAAAGATCCTCTTTATATTTTCTTTTTTAATATATTCAGAAACAAAAAGAAGCCCGAAGAAAATAAAAACAGCGGCAGCGGCATAAGCAGGTATAAAAAATACTTCCACTACTTCAAGATCGTTTGTCGTAAGTTTTGGATTTGTAGTATACACCATGTAAGCGGAGAACAAAACAAATATCAGAGCGAAGTAACTGAACATTCTCTTGCTCTTCCTGTAAAAAGAACAGGCACCTGCAACTATCAGGGGAAGAAGTAGTACGGTGAATTGAAGGGAAAAACTTTTAACAAACTCCCACAGCTGCGCCAGGTAAAGCAAAATACCGCGATCCCCTTTGCCTATTCTTCCATACTGATTTCTCGTAACTACATCCAGTACTGCCTGAAAATTAACAGGATTGCCCCAGTTCATAGACGGGTTTGCGGAAGCTCTTATCGGAAGGTACAAATAATACAACAGACCGGCGCCGATCAAAAAAACAATACTGAAAATATATTTAAAAAATAGTTTTCTCTGAAAAATAAATATAAATATATAGGTCAAGCCTATTACCGCAAGAATAGTATGATGATTTGCCATCGAAAGCCCGGAAAGAAAAGAAAGCCAAAGCAGCGCTTTTTTATCGGATTTTTGCAGAACAGTTATAAGCAGTATTATTATTGCGAAGATAAAAATAAGATTAAGATGATATATTCCGCCTTTAGCCATAACACCCTGCGCCCAGAACGTCCAGGAAAAAGCCAGAAGAAGCGAACTTGTTAACGCATAAAAAGGGGTAAGAGCAGAACTTAGCTTTAAGCTATCTCCAAGTTTAAGAAGCAATTTATAAAACAAAGCAGCGCCAAGAGCCGCTAAAAACGCTGCCAGGAGGTTAACCCGAAAAGCTATATTTGATAAAGGTAAATATGAAAAAATATGGCCGAATGTTATATAAAGCGGATACCCGGGAGGATGCGCAATACCCAGAGAATAAGCGGCTGCAACGACTTCTCCGGTATCACCGACATAAACCGAAGGGCAGGCTGTAAAGACGAAAACAAGCAAAACGACAACAAATATTGCCGCAGTAAATATCCTGCTCAGATTCATTTTCCTTTCACCGCCACGTAGAATGCGTGAGAATATTTTTTCCTAATAAATGAGGGCGTGAGAATTTCGAAAATCGCCCAGAGTTTAAGCACAACAAATACGGCAAAATTGAAAACACCGGATTTTACGGCTTTCTTTTTCTCTTCGGAGATCTTGGAGCCGGACGGAAAAGGAGGCATATCAATATAGCCCCAGCCGATAATGGCAAGTTTTGACGACAATTTCTTTACGAACTCCACCGGGTTGACCGCTTTTCTTCCGGGAGACGGAACGTGGCTCACGTTAAACCCATTAGGGAGAAAAAACACCGAGAGTTTTGAATTTTCCGCGGCGCTTTCTATCATCTTGAGAGCTTCTTCTTCGCTGAACCGTTGGAAGACATCGCAGTTGGTAATAAAATCATACTTCTCATCTTTAAGATCAAGGCCTTCTTTGACATGAGGGAGTGAATCCGGGAGTAATTTATTTTCCCTAAGCTTTGTGACCGCAGCAGTGCATTTATTTACTACTTCACGCCTTTCGTCAAGGATGGTAACCCTTGAGGCTTTCACCTCACCCGCAAGCAAGCAGAAGTCCATAGAAGTCCCGTATTTCTCCGGAAGACCAAAAACGCAAAAGGAATTCAGATGCCCCTCTTTTCTGAACAGCTTGATCAATAAACGCCGCTTCATATAGTATTCATAAGCGGTCCCGAGCCCTTCACCTTCCAGCAATGCAACTTCATAGAATTTTTTCATTTTACACCTGTGTAGCATCTATATGGAGCGCATAACGGATAATATCCCTGAGGGTTAACCTGTGAACCCTGCTCATATAGTACCCGTAAACTATTTTTGTCAATAATTTATAGAACGCATTTGGTTTGTAATTTACCAGTTTCTTAATAAGCGGAAGTAAAACCGGGAATTTTACCGCCAGGAAGAAAAACGACTGTAAATTTATGATCTTATCTTTATCTTTTATCTCTATTTTAGACGGAACATAAATACTTCCCGCGACATCATCCAATCCGTAATTTTCTTTCAAATATCCGTGCGAAATAGCATAATCCGTGATCTCATACTTCGGATATGGCTCTAAAAGGGAAACAGGAGTAAAGTCCGGAGATATCTTTATGTTCATCTCAAGAGTTTCCATCGCCTGTTCAAAAGTTTCCCCCGGAAGTCCGAGCATGTTAAAAGCTTTAAGTTTAAGTCCGTTACTTTTTATAAGCCGCCCGGCTCCTATTATCTCTTCATTAGATATCCTCTTCTTCAAAACCCTGTTTCTAAGATCTTCATTTCCGGATTCTATACCCATGGCAACTCCATAACAACCGTTTGCCTTTAATTTTAGCACAAGCGCTTCCGTTACGAGATTTACTCTGACATTACACATAAAAGGCACGTTTATTTCTTTCTTAAAAAGCGGTAAAAATTCATCCAGCCATTCATTCGACATAACAAACACATCATCGGTGAAGGAAGCAGTTCTAAAACCCCACTTTTGCCTGACCGCTTTCATCTCTTCAATTATCTTTTTCGGAGAGACCCGTCTGATATACTTCCCCTTTCCTTTGTACATTTTGCTTAATAGATGGTTGGAACAGAAAGTACAATCATAAGGACATCCCCGGCCGGTCAAAAATTGTTTAACGCTGGATTTTCCCAGAAAAGAATATTTATAGTATATATCCCTATCGGGAGAAGGCAGAGAATCCAGATCTTCTATAAGACAGCGGAGTTCGTTTTTTATTACCTTGCCGGAAGCATCCTTCACCCAGAGGTTCTGAATCCCTGATATTCCCTTCTTGTCCCTCAGATTATTTAAAAGTTCAAGACATGTGTATTCAGCTTCCCCGACTGCAAGCAGATCCACCCCTTCTTTATTTATAGTCTCTTCGGGATAATAAGTAGCATGAGGGCCGCCGAGTAAAGTCGTAAAACCTGCTGCTTTTATTTTCTTTGCAAGAGCCAGCGCCCAGTTATGCTCTCCCGTAATCGTATGAAGTCCGACAATATCAGGTTTCAACGTTTTCAGTCTGGCAATAATATCCTTTTCTTCGGAAACAATGAGTAAATCAGCATTATGCCCGTGCTTTTTCAGGAGCGCGGAAATGCTCATTATCCCGAAGTTGGGAAACGCAGAACGCTGAATGAATATCAGAAGCATTTTTGGTTTGCTATCCTCTTTTTAATTTTATTTCCAATCATTATCTCAACAGGAAAACCAAAAAACATATGTTTTAACCTGAATTTTGCAATAGGCTTATATAAGAACGCCACCACCTGTACATACCAGGGGGCGTTAACATCACTCGGTTTGTCATCGATAAAGAAACTCGTAAACTGAAGTCCTTCGATCAGTTTTTTACGTCTTCCCGTTACCCAAGGGGTATTAATATTATCCACGGCATAAGTACTCCATCCCATAAGTTCCTTAGGAGGTTCATATCCCAGTTCTACGGATTGCTTGAACATAAGAGTCCCGGGATACGGAGTATAGCACCCCAGCCCCGAGATTTTTGCGTGCTTATTTTCTTTTAATATTCTCACGATAAGGTCTACGGTCATCTTGAGCTCTTCTTCCGTCTCTGTAGGAAAACCGCCGATAAAGTAATACCAGGGGGAAACACCGCTGTCTTTCAGTTTTCTATTCACTTCCAGTATCTTCTCAGGATTTATACCTTTTTTCGTCATCTCATGTATTCTGGGAGAACCTGACTCGCCTCCGAGGTTAAGCTGTTTGCAGCCGGCTTCAGAAAGCATTTTAAGATACGCCTCATCCATTTTAAGAACTGATTTTACGGTAATCCCCTGTACGGTCCATTTAACGTTCATCTTTGTAAGGCCTTCAATAATTACCTTAGCCCGCTTAAGGTCCACGAACATTTCGTCATCAATGAACCAGACACTTTCTATTCCGTACTTCTCTTTAAAATATTTTACTCTTTGGAGAACTGTCTCTGCTTTTAAGGGTCTCCAGATACAACGGTTCACATGCGGATTGTAGCAAAAAGTGCAGGTAAACGGACATCCGCGGCTGGATTCTATATCTATAGTGGGTTTTCCAAACCGTAACGGCAGATATTTCATCACGTCTACGAGTTCATACGGCGGAGTCGGGTAGTCATCCAATTCAAGATACTCCCTGTCAGCTGTTTGCACTATCTTCCCGTTATCCTTATAAAACAAGCCTTTTACGTCTTTAAGGGGAGTTTTATTCTTTAAAGCACGGGCAAGTTCAACTAATGTGACCTCTCCGTCCCCGAATACTACAAAATCAACAAAAGGCGACTCAGCTGTCTGCTCGGTAAGGGTCGAACCATGAGCGCCTCCCCAGACCGTAGGAACTTCACTTTCTCTTTTCACTACCTCGCAGATCTGAAGCGCAAATTTTATCTGCGGTCCGAGCATGCAGGTGACCCCGACACAGAGCGGATTTTTCTTTAACTCCGTTTTAAGCCTCTCTTCCCAGTTCTTTTCAATCCTTTGATCAATTATTATTACTTCAAATTCTTTTACGGCAAGCGCAGCTGCGTGGATTAAAGAAAGAGGTATCGCCGGAGCGCTCTTTATATTATCAAGAAGCCCTACAACAGGTTGAACCAGTATTATATCCGCCATTACTTTCTCCTCTTCAAGCCCAGATACTGTAACGCCGCTTTAAAGAGGGCCGGTATTCTTTTAACCGTTCCTTTCTTCACAAGCATTCTCCATATCATTTTGGGCCGTAAATAATAACTACGGTATGCCTTCTTCCACATCCGTTCGACAAGCTCTTTTTTAACATCGCCCAGTTCAAAGTAACATATACCATTAGTATAACCGTAAAGCGACCAGTCAGTCACTAAGAATTTTCCCTCTATTTTTATCTGGGCAAAGAGCGGTGTCCCGGGGAACGGGACTGTAATGGTAAAATGCGCAACATCCGTGTTCAGTTCTTTCGCGAAATTAATTGTTTCCTGCATCGTCTTTTCGTTTTCTCCGGAATTTCCTATCATGAAATAAGTTATCGGCTCAATCCCTGCGGTTTTTGCCGCCTTCACCGCTGTAATAACGTCTTCTTTCTTTACCGCTTTATGAATATGCTCCGAGATTATCGCCTGGTTGCCGCTTTCTATGCCAAAACCGGTCCTGAAAAACCCGGTCTTTTTCATTTTAAGGAGAAGTTCCAGCGTCACAGCATTAGCCCTGAGCCCCTGCGCCGTCGTCCACTTTACTTTTACGCTTTCCCTGAGTAGTCCGTCGCAGATCGCATCAACTCTTTTAGGGTCAATGTTAAAGGCATCATCCTGAACACCTATCTCGTCAACATTGAAGGTATCCACAAGATATTTAAAGAGTTTTACCACATACTCCGCGCTCTGAGCCCGCCACTTCCTTCCGAAAACCCCTTTAAAACAATAGTTACACAGGTAAGGGCATCCTCTGGATGTGACAATAGTCAAGCTCCTCACCTTTTCCGAGATAACCGGCTGGGGCGTGGAGTAAAGGGAAACATCTTTAAGAAGGTGGTACGCCGGAAACGGGAGTTCATTCAACTCTTCTTCCGTAAGCAGTATTCTCTCCGGTGTCTCTACCGTCTTTCCGTTCTCTTTGAATATTAGGCCGTTAACTTTATTAAGGTCGCTCTTTTCCTCCAGTGCCCGTACAAGTTCAAGCACCGTCCTTTCCCCTTCATGCCTTACTACAATGTCAGCACCGTTATCTAAACTCTCTTCGGGAAGCGCGGAAGGGTGCGGCCCGCCGAATACAACCGGCGCTTTTGTAAGTTTTTTTATCAGAGAAGCAGTCGCCCACGCTTCTTTAATGAGAGGGGTAGTCGCAGTAAGCCCGACCATACCGTACTCGCCCCAATTTACATCTTTGAACTCTTCAGGCGTAACATTCAAGTCCAGTATCTTTACCTGATGCCCGGCTTTTTCCAGAACGGCCGCAATGGAAAGAAGCCCGAGAGGCGGAAGCTTCGGCTGTTCATACTTTTTAAGCTGAGGATGTATAAGAATTATTTTCATTTAAATATCCCTAAAATGTATTTGATACCGAGTTTAAACAGATATCTCGGACTCATCAGCATGTTCGTATAAGCCATGTTAGCCATCGGGCAGTAGCAGTGTTCTTTCTTTATGGCTGCTCTCATCTCGAAAGCTTTTTTGGTGAACCAGAGTTTTTTAAGGTCGTATTCAGCGTCCCTGAGATTCCCGAGCGTCTCCGATTTCATACAGCAGTACCAGACATTACCGTCAGCTGCCATATGCGCCGTGGAAACTCCGGCATAACACGGGATTACCTCTTTTTTACCGGTGAGAACCCTGTCAACCAAACCGTAATACTCTTCCCTGATAAGTTTTGTGAGCCGCCCTGCACCTTTGTAGTTCTTCTTCCCTGTTTCCCGTATTAAAAACTCCACCGCGTTCTTATAAACCCCTGCTTCAGGCGTAATATCCTTCTCCATAGTAAGGAGCTCTTCTCTTCTTTCCGCGATTTCCGTAATATATGAATCCGGATTCAGTTTTGCGAACTCCTCAAAGATCTCTTTAACCCTCTCCACGTTATATTTTGAGATGACCGTATGAATTCCAAGTGTAAGATTCGGATATTCCATCTTTCTAAGAGCAGCATACGTAACCATCGCCTTTTCGAAGTTACCCTTAACCCCTCTTATTTCATCATGCTTTTCACCGACTTCATCAAGAGAGACATTGACTATAATTGCTGATTTCTTGCAGTATTTGGCAAGCTCTTCGACTCTTCCCGGTATAATATCCGAAAGAAGCCCGTTTGTCGGAATATTTATAACCGCAGGCCTGCAGGTGTCATAAAGCGCTTTTACAATATCAACAAGGTCCGCCCTAAGAAACGGTTCCCCCCCGCTTATTGTCACCCAGAAAGGAGAACGCTTAAGTGAATCAAAAATCTTCTTAAACTCATCAACGGAAAGGTCCTTTCCCTCTCTCTCCCAGATGCCGCAAGTCCTGCAACGCGAGTTGCATTTAAATGTAACACTGAAGGTGTAGGAAAATGGTAATAGTTTTGGCCAGCCAAGCCGATAGAACATTTTATATAATGCTGTCATTAACAGTATGCGTAACATTTTAACTCCCCAAAACTATTACCGTCCGTAAAGGTCCATAAAAGTCTTTAAAAGTCCATAACGGTCTTACATTAATGTGGTATTATTTATCTCGATCCATATTAGCGGGTGTTTCTCCCCGCCTTCCTTAAATCGTCAATTGTAAATAGCTTCACTTTAGGTTTTTAGTAGTCGACGCGATATCCCATTTAGATGGATTCTTCTTCAGCACATAAAAGTCTATATATCCCAGAAATCTTCCAAGCACTTCCAATTTTACAGCTAAGATTGTGTAAAATATTTCTTTTGGTTTAAAACTAAGCCGCTTCACCACCAGCTTTAATATCTTCATACCGCTCATGGTCGAAACCGAGTAGTGTCCTGTTTCTTTAAGCCAGAGATGTCCGTTATAAATACGCCTTCTTTGTTTAAGGAAATCACGAATAGTTTCAGGACCTTTATTGTAGACAATTGCTTCGGGGCAATATTTGATGGAAAGTCCTGCGGCGCGTATTATCGCTTCTATACTCGCCTCATCCACTGCGGAGTTCTCAGGAATGGCTTTTACAATATTCTTAAAAGCAACCATTTCCCCCAGCTTGGGGTCATTAATAGCAATCTCATTATGAAGACCCCACATAAAATGTGCAAGAAACCCTGTGAAAGTATCTTTGGAGTTAACCGGAAAGGGATGACCGCCTGTCATGCCTACTTTTTCATCAAATAGCGGTTTTATAAGGGCTTCTATAGAATTCTTTTCAGGAAGGGTATCGGCACTCACGAGTATACAGACATCCCCGGCAGCTTTTTTAAGAAAAAGGTTTACAGCGGCAGCTTTTCCATTTCTCTCCGGCTCGCTTATAAGAATTACTTTAGCTTCTTTCTTAGCTAACTCAACAACTATATTTTCGGTGTCGTCCGTACAACCGCTGGCAATGACAATTATCTCTTTGATGGACGCGCTCTTTAGTTCCTGAGCGAGCAAACCCTCAAGGAGGCGGAGAATATTTCCCTGTTCATTATATGCGCAAATCCCGAAGGATAGATTCATAATCTGAGTTAAGAGATCAAAGCGCTCTAATTCTTACCCTTACCGGCAAGTCCGAGCAAACTCCCGGCAAGTATTATATTTTTCTGCCGCAAGTTTAAAGCCGACTTCGCTTTAAAAGCGGTACCTTTAGTTTTATTGGCAATGTAAAACACTCCGTTTTCCAGCTGGCTTTTAAAATCTTTTATTTCTAGAATATCCCCCTGCTCCAAATACTCGTAATCCTTTTCATTCTCAAAAACAATAGGAAGAATCCCAAAATTTATCAGATTCGCAGCGTGAATTCTGGCAAAAGATTTAGCCAGAACAGCTTTTATTCCAAGGTATCTCGGCGCCAAAGCGGCATGTTCTCTCGAACTTCCCTGTCCGTAGTTAGACCCGCCGACAATAATACCTCCGCCCCTTTCTCTTGCGCGTTTCGGAAAATCTTTATCAATTTTAACATATACATGCTCGGAAATAGCCGGAATATTTGACCTGAGAGGAAGAATCTTTGCACCCGCAGGCATTATATCGTCAGTAGTAATATTATCATTTACTTTAAGAAGAATCTCGCCCGTAAGAATTTCCAAAGGTGGATTCATTAATGGAAGAGGCTTTATATTTGGACCTCTTTTTACTTCCAATCGTCCTGTATCTTTTTCTCTGGAAGGAGTTATAATCAGCGTGTCTTCCAGATCCGGCTTTGCCGCAGGAACTCCCGGTTTTCTTTTAATTTCCATGGGATCCGAAAGATAACCTTTTACAGCTGACCACGCTGCCACTTCCGGACTTGTGAGATATATGGAAGCATCTGCGGTCCCTGAACGCCCTTTAAAATTCCGGTTAAAAGTACGGATCGATATACCTGCCGAATTCGGAGCCTGTCCCATTCCGATACAAGGCCCGCAAGCAGTTTCCAGTATTCTTGCTCCGGCTTTAATTATGGTTTTGAGCGCTCCATTCTTTGCAAGCATCTTCATTACCTGGGCAGAACCCGGGGCAACTGCAAAACTAACCTCCGGATTGATTTTTCTTCCTTTTAATATAGAAGCTACAGTCATAAGATCCTTATAGGAAGAGTTCGTACAGGAACCGACTATCGCCTGATTTATTTTTACGCCTTTTAAATCTTTTACCCGCGCCACATTATCCGGGCTATGAGGCTGCGCGGTAAGCGGTACAAGTTTTGAAAGGTCAATAATTATTTCGCCGTCATACTTTGAATTTTTGCCGGCAACTATTTCAATCCACTGTTTCTGCCTGCCCTGCCATTTCAAGAAATCTCTTGTGATTTTATCGGAAGGAAATATTGAAGTGGTCAAACCAAGTTCCGCGCCCATATTAGTAATGGTCGCTCTTTCCGGAACAGAGAGTGTCTTTACTCCTTCCCCTGAGTATTCAAATATCTTTCCGACACCGCCCTTTACCGTAAGCCGGCTCAGAAGTTCAAGAATAACGTCCTTTGCCGCGACATAGTTTCTCAGTTTTCCCTTTAATGTAACTTTTATTATCTCCGGCATTGTCAGATAAAAAGGTTCGCCCGCCATAGCAAGAGCCACGTCCAGCCCGCCTGCTCCAATCGCCAGCATCCCAATACCCCCTCCGGTCGGAGTATGAGAATCAGAGCCAAGTAGTGTCATCCCCGGAACCCCAAATCTTTCAAGGTGTACCTGATGGCAGATACCCGAACCCGGTTTTGAGAAATAAATACCGTATTTTTTTGCAAAGGACTGTAGAAAAAGGTGGTCATCAAAGTTTTCAAATCCTTCCTGAAGAGTGTTATGGTCGACATAGCTAACGGAAAGTTTTGTTTTAACCCTCGGAATATTCATAGCTTCAAACTGAAGGTAAGCCAGAGTACCTGTAGCATCCTGAGTCAAGGTCTGGTCTATACATATCCCGATCTCAGTCCCTTTGATAGGCTCACCGCGGACTATATGTTTTTTAAGTATTTTTGCTGCAACACTGTCGAACATAAAAACTCCTTAAATGCATTGTCTGTAAAAGTGACAATTTATTTGTCATCCCGTACTCAGATACTTTTTTGCCCGCCAGTCTTTAAGGAGGGCGGGATCCAGTTTCTTTATTGAAAAACTGTTAATATGCTTGATTTTACCATCAAAAGCGGGGTTTTTCAATGAAAAAGGCAGGCAGACAGCGATTCCGCAACAAGCAAATTAAGCCATAACTTTTGCACTGAAAAATCAAGGATTTTATTCTTTTGTGACCCGTGTTAATAATTATACGGGTTATTGAGGGCCTTTTTACCTTGTTTTTTCGATAATTGGCACACCTGTTCCATTTGCTCAGTTTTACGCAAATGATTTTTACTCCTAGGAAGTTTAATTAAAATGACCTACCCAAAGGGAACCGACTTATTAA
>Ga0208246_1001368_pt1 | contig 13856 bp, 15 predicted proteins | sample RifOxyD2_FD_184039 | JGI IMG/M metagenome (GOLD analysis project Ga0208246, IMG submission 184039) | Soil microbial communities from Rifle, Colorado - Rifle Oxygen_injection D2 (SPAdes) | ecosystem: Environmental > Terrestrial > Deep subsurface > Rock core/Sediment | place: Rifle, Colorado... | reverse complement strand
TATAAGCGGTCGGTGGCAAAGGTGGTACTCATCGGGTCGGGGTCGCTTTTGCAGGGGCTGCTTGAGGTAGCAAAGAAGAGTTTTGAAATTGAAGTAGTCTATGGAAATCCATTTAAAAAAGTTGAAGCCCCGGCTTTTCTTGAGGGAGTGCTGCAAGAGGCAGGACCATCGTTTTCGGTCGCAATCGGCCTTGCGCTTCGCGCTATCCAGGAGTCATCGTAAAAAAGAATCAAGAAGCATGAACCAAGAATCAAGAATAATGCAGTCGAGCCATTCATGCTTCATGTCTCTTGCTTCTTGCTTCATATAGCACCATGGAAATACAGACCTCATTTATACCTAAGAAATCACTTGCGGCCTCCGGAGGAGGCGGGGGGCGACGCCCGGTTGGCGTGCTGCTGTTGCTCTCTATTCTGGTTTTCGTAACTGCTGCGCTCGTCCATGCGGGTGCGTGGCTCTACGAGAGCCAGCTCGAGGGATCTATTGCGAACAAGCGCGATATGCTGAAGAAGGCCGAGGCCGCCTTTGATCCGGGCATTCTCGAGGTGCTCAACCGCTTGGACGCCAAGATCACTGCAGCACAGGGTAACGGGCAGAGCAGCGGGCTTCTCGTACGGCATATTACCCTGCTTCCGCTTATTGAATATCTCGAGCGTGCCACACTGCCATCAGTGCGGTTTCGGAGCTTTAAATATGAGTATAGCGACTCAGCTCCCATCGGGCTCAAGCTCACTGGTGTTGCGCAGAACTACAAATCAGTCGCTCTGCAATCGGACGTGTTTACGGCAAGCGGCACGGCGCGGCCCCTCAACGACATTGTTTTCTCAGACCTCAATCTCGATGCACAGGGAGGGGTTGGCTTCAACTTTACCGCCACGGTCGACCCTCGCCTTCTCTCGTATCGTGAGGTGATTAAACAAGCACAAGGCCTATGACCAGATTCCTTATTCCACTATTGCTGTTTGTGATCGCCATGGGGATTTTCTTCGGCTTTACTCGGGACACCATCGACCAGATCGGCATCGCGCAAGCGAAGATCACCGAGCTTGACCAAGCCCTTGCGAACGACAAAGACCTCCGCAAGATTCGCACGGAGAAGCTCGAAGTCTACAATTCTTTCTCGAATGCTGATCTTGACCGCATCAACAAACTTATTCCAGACAGTATTGACAATGTGCGTTTAATCATCGACATCGACAACCTGGCGGCCAAGTACGGCATGGTAGTGAAGAACGCCCGTATCAAGACCGATGGCATGACGCCAGAAGTAGTGGGGAACAATGGCAAGAAGTACGGGTCCGTGATTCTCAACTTCTCTGTTACTGGCGGCTACAACGAACTTAAATTGTTCCTCCACGATCTGCAAACCAGCTTGCGACTGGTGGATGTGACCGGCCTTGCATTTATCGCCTCGGACAAAGACTCGAATGAGTACTCATTTGAAGTTCGTACCTATTGGTTGAAGTAGCCACCTACCCTCATGACAAACTCTACAAAAATATTACTCGGTATCCTGCTCCTGGTCCTTTTGTCTGCTGGCTACATCTTCCTCGGTGGCGAGGAAGACACGAGTACTCCTGGGCTCACTAGCTCGGCGCCAAGTGGTGTGGAAGAAGAGACGGCTGCGGGCAAGAAGTTTCTCTCCATACTCCTGCGCCTGAAGGAGCTCCATATTGATCGCAAGATCTTTGATGATCCCGCTTTTGCCAGCCTCCAGGACTATGGAGTGATCCTCACGCCCGAGACGCCAGGCCGGAGCAATCCCTTTGCGCCGCTCGGCCAACTGAGTGTGCTTACGTCAATTCCTGGCCTTGCGACCTCTTCTGCGTCTCGGGCTTCCGCTGGCGGTACATTGCCCGCATCCCCTTCGGTCTCTAGGTCCGCTGAGCAGTCAGCCGCCCTTCGGGGTAGTAGCGTGGTGCCACCGGGCACAACGGGTGCAGGCGCGGGCGTATCGAGTGGGGCGGGCGGCACTTCTTTGGTTACACCGACGCAGGCAGGCACAGGGACTTCTGCACGTGCAGCTTCTTCAAGTAGGAGCACGGGGACGAGAACGCTCGCTCCGTAGTAATAGTATAGAGCATGGCTTTTGGTCAACAATCAACCGTAGAAATCCCTCGGCGCGAAGTTGCCGACTTCAAGGTGCCTTTTGAGACCCTGAAGTACGTTCCCGAGGACTCAGCACTGCATTACCGATTTGTGCCCCTCGCCCTTACTGATGGCGTGCTTGAGCTTGGCTTTGTCGATCCAGCAGATATTGATGCTCGCGGGGCCGCAGCCTTTATCGCCTCCAAGCATGGGCTGCCGTACAAGATTTTTCTGATCACTGAGGAGGAGTATAAGAAGCTCCTTGTGAATTATAAGGGTCTCGCAGGGCAGGTGGACACTGCTCTTGGCCAGTTTGATTCCGAGCTTGAAGACCGAGCCAAGGCAAGCAAGGAGCTCCAAGAGAGCATGACGCACCGCGTGGAGGTGGACATCATCGAAGACGCGCCGGTGTCGAAGATCGTGGCGGTGATCATCCAGCATGCCACCGAGGGGAACGCCTCTGACGTGCACATCGAGCCTATGGATCATCACATTCGGGTTCGCTTCCGCGTTGATGGTGAGATGTACACGAGCTTGACGTTGCCGCTCGCCGTGCTTGATGCCGTGGTTGCGCGCATTAAAATCCTCTCGAATATCAAGCTCGACGAGAAACGGAAGCCCCAGGACGGACGCTTCTCGGCGACGATTGAGAATCGCTCTGTAGACTTTCGTGTCTCGACCCTCCCTACGTTCTTCGGTGAGAAGGTGGTGATGCGTATTTTGGATCAAGACAAGGGCGTGCGACCTCTGGAAGAAATGGGCATGAATACGCGCACGCTCGATGCGGTCAAACGGGCGCTAGCAAAGCCGTATGGCATCATTTTGCTCACTGGCCCAACGGGCTCTGGTAAGTCCACGACGCTCTACTCCATGTTGAATACGCTCGATAAGGATGCCATGAACATTGTGTCTCTCGAAGACCCAGTGGAGTACAACATTGCAGGCATCAACCAGTCCCAAGTGCATCCAGAAATTGACTTCACCTTCGCCGAAGGGCTCCGCTCCATCCTCCGCCAAGATCCGGATGTGATCATGGTCGGAGAAATCCGCGATAAGGAGACGGCACAGCTGGCTATTCAGGCGGCGCTTACCGGCCACATGGTGCTCTCGACGCTCCACACGAACACCGCCGTCGGTGCCGTCTCTCGCTTGGTCGACATGGGAGTTGATCCCTATTTGATCGCCCCCACCCTTATTTTGGCCGTGGGGCAGCGCTTAGCGCGCAAGCTCTGTGACGAGAAAGAGGCGGTGCCTATTGACGAGGCGATGCGTATGATGATCGACAAGGAGTTTGCCGATCTGCCAGAGGCATACAAGGCGGATATCCTGCAGTCGCAGATCGTCTACCGTCCGAAGCCGTCGCCTACCTGTGCGACTGGGGTACGTGGCCGCATCGGCGTCTTTGAAGTGCTGGAGGTCGACCGCGAGCTCGAGAGCGTGATTCTCAAAACCCCAGTCGACACCGAGATTTATAAGACTGCGCGCGCGAAGGGGATGTTTACCATGCGTGAAGACGCCATTGCCAAAGCGATGCAAGGCGTTATCCCCTTTGAAGAAGCCATGAAGTTCTGATATGGACGTGATCTCTGGCAGATTTCTTTGTCAAAGCCTCCGGTGCGCCCTCAATGTACCTGCTTGTACATCTCGGTTTGCTCCTCGGCTTTTCCTCGAACTCTGCACAGAGCTCGCGCCCCTATCTCGCGAGACGAGAATGTTATTGTCTCCCTGTGCACAACTTTACAAGCACTAAAAAAGAAGAGTGCTATAATCACGCCATGGCGGACGAAGCAAAACGCAAGATTTTCATCATTGATGACGACAAGTTCCTCCTCGACATGTATGCCCTCAAGTTTACCGACTCGCAATTTGAGGTGCTTACCTCCTCGGATGCAAATGAGGCGCTCGAGAAGATTACTGCCGGGCTTGCTCCAGAGGCGATACTGCTTGATATCGTCATGCCCGGCATGGACGGCTTCGCATTTCTAGAAGAGTTCCACAAACGGGCGCTTAGCCCAAAGACGGTCATCATCATCCTCTCCAATCTTGGCCAGAAGGAAGATATCGAAAAGGGACTTCGCCTCGGTGCGCAGGGGTACATTATCAAAGCAAGCTCCACTCCATCGGAGGTGGTGGAAAAGGTGAAGCAGATTATGACTGAGCATACCTCAGTGGAGGTGGGAGTTAAGAGTTAAGAAATGAAGAACTCATGCATTGCTCTTATCTCATAACGCTTATCTCATAACTCTTGAATCCATGGACTACGCAAAAGAAATCAAAGATTTGATTGCCGCGGTCATTTCGCAGGGAGCGTCCGATTTGCACATTTCCTCCCTCCGGCATCCAACCATTCGTGTGAACGGAGATCTTATCCCCCTCGTGCAAAAGCCAGTGCTTACTGCCGAGGATGCCAAGGGGCTTGTGCTCGAGCTGCTCTCGCTGGAGAACCGTGAGAAGCTTCTCCGCGAGAAAGATCTCGACTTTGCCTACACGCTTGCTGACGGCGCGCGTTTCCGTGGCAATGCCTTCTTCCAAAAGGGGCATGTGGGGGCAGCGCTCCGTTTGATCCCAGCACGCATCCCTTCCATCGACGACTTGATGGTGCCGCCGATACTCAAGGAGTTTGCCTTTCGCGAGCAAGGGTTCTTCTTGGTAGTGGGCCCTGTGGGACAGGGGAAGTCTACGACCTTAGCCTCGATGATTGAGCTTATCAATCACGAGCGGGCTGAGCACATCATTACCATTGAGGATCCTATTGAGTACCTCTTTACCGAAGACAAGTCGATTATCGATCAGCGTGAAGTTGGCTTTGACACCAAAGATTTCAAGACCGCGCTTCGCGCGATGTTTCGCGAGGATGTGAACGTGGGCATGATTGCCGAGATGCGCGATGCGGAGACGATCGGCGCAGCCGTGACGGCTGCAGAGACGGGGCACCTGGTATTCTCGACGCTCCACACCAATAATGCCGCGCAGACGATCGATCGCATTATCGACACGTTTCCGGGAGACCAGCAGAATCAGATCCGTCTCCAGCTCTCGAATTCACTCCTTGCCATTTTTTCGCAGCGATTGGTGCCGCGGATCTCTGGCGGTCGAATTCCGGCCTATGAGTTATTGATCAATAACTACGCCGTGGGTAACTTGATTCGCGAGTCACGCACCTCGGAGATCACGAGCGTGCTTGAGACGAGCGCCGAGGAGGGGATGGTGTCGATGAACCAGTCGCTTGCTGATCTGGTGCGGCGCGGAGAGATTACTCAGGAGCACGCGGTGAAGTTCTCGCTAAATCCCGAGGCACTGCAGCGACGTTTAACCTAGTACTAAGAACGAAGAGGTACGAGTTAAGATAAATGCAAGGTTCGCCATTCTTTACTCTTACGTCTTACTTCTTGACTCTGTACTAAACAATGTTATTTAACTACAAAGCCACAGACCCTCAGGGAGCCAGAAATGACGGCACGATAGATGCTCCCTCTATTGATATTGCCATTTCCTCGCTCCAGCGGCGGCAGCTGATTATTATCGAGATTGTGCCGAGTGATGCGGGGGGCTTCTTTGGTAAGGAGATTGCCTGGTTGAACCGGGTGCGCTTGAAGGACATCGTGATTTTGTCGCGCCAGCTCTCGACTCTCTTTGAGGCCAAGGTGCCTGTCGTGAACATTTTCAAGCTCCTTTCCTCGGAGTCAGAGAATCAAAATCTGCGTCGCAAAATGACCGAGATGACGGACGACATCCAAGGTGGCACCTCGGTGTCTCTCGCGATGAGTAAGCATCCGGACGTGTTCTCCTCGTTCTACGTCAGCATGGTCCGGGCGGGCGAGGAATCAGGAAAGCTCTCAGAGACCTTTGTGTACTTGGCGGACTATCTTGAGCGTCAGTACGCACTCATCTCGAAGGCGAAGAATGCACTCCTCTACCCGGCGTTTGTGGTGGCCTCCTTTATCGTCATTTTGATCCTGATGATGGTGCTTGTGGTGCCCCAGCTGGCATCTATTCTGAGGGAGACTGGCCAGGAGCTCCCACTCATGACTCGTTTTGTCATCGGGGTGAGTGACCTGTTTGTGAACTACGGTATATTCCTTATCTTCATCTTGGTCATCGCCCTTTTTGCGCTCTGGAGATATGGCAAGAGCGATATTGGACGGAATGCCTTTTCTCGATTCAAGTTCTCATTGCCCTATCTTGGCAGTCTGTATCAAAAAATGTACCTTTCCCGCATTGCGGATAACATGGACACCATGCTCTCTTCGGGCATTCCCATGATCAAGTCGATGGAGATCACGGCGGATGTGGTGGGAGACGATACCTATCGCCAGATTCTCGTAGACGCCATGAATCAGGTAAAGGGGGGCAGCGCGCTCTCAGCGGCCCTTGAGCCACATCCGGAAATGCCGCGTATCATTGTGCAGATGGCGCGCATCGGTGAGGAGACCGGCAAGCTTGGCTTTGTGCTCAAGACTATGGCTCGGTTCTATAAGCGCGAAGTTGATGCTGCGGTAGACACGCTGGTTGGCCTGATCGAGCCTATCATGATCGTGGCGCTTGGTCTGGGAGTTGGGTTCCTGCTCGTGGCGATCCTCGGGCCAATCTACAACATTACGGCAGGGCTGTAGTTTTCCACACTGATCTGTTGGTGTTTAGCGCAGACCACTGTATGATAAAGCTGTCTATACATAACGTCGACCTAATTTATTTCAACTTCCATGAGTTCATATAGTACGAGTAAGGGTTTTACTTTGATCGAATTGCTGGTGGTCATCGCCATCATCGGCATTCTCTCTTCGGTCGTTTTGGCATCACTCAATAGTGCCCGACAGAAAGGCGCAGACGCGGCGATCAAGTCAGACCTTTCTGGTATTCGATCACAGGCGGAGATATACCGAGATGATCAGACGAATCAAGATTACGGCTCCTATACGCTTGGTAACTGCATTACCTCGGTAGCAGGATCTGTATTTGCTGATCCTTCTGTGGCGAACGGCCTCAAGCATGCCATTGCTCAAAACGGAGGTGATAATACGGGTGCTTCTGCAACCAACGCCGTCTGCGTCGCAAGCACAGCCACCAAGGCATATGCTGCCTCAGTCAAACTGCGATCAAGTAGTGCGTACTGGTGCGTCGACAGCACCGGTGCCGCTCGGCAGATAAGTGGGGCTATTACTACGGGAAGCGCCTGTCCTACGTCGTAGTTTGATTTAACAGAAAATTTACACTTATGAACACCAGTAAGGGTTTTACCTTAATTGAGCTCCTCGTCGTCATTGCCATCATTGGCATCCTGTCCTCGGTGGTGCTCGCCTCCTTAAATAGTGCACGAAGTAAGGGTGCAGATGCTGCGGTCAAGTCTAACTTGGCAGCTATTCGAAGCCAGGCGGAGATCTACTACGATAACTCGCAGAATTACGGTGACAGCCAGGCACGCGGCACCTTCCCCCCTACCATGGCGGTAGGTGCGAATGTTGTGGGTGTTGCCTGTCCGACTGCGGTTGCTGCAACCCCAGTTGATCTCTTTAGTGGTGACTCCACTGTGGTGAATGCTATTGCTCAGGCCAAGAAGTCTGCAGCGGGCACCGGAGGCACGGTGCTCTGTGCATCGGACACCTCTGCCTATGGGGTGGCCGCACCGTTGCTCGGAAAGTCGGGCGTGTGGTGGTGTGTTGACAACACGAGTGTAGCCAAGGAGGTGACGAACGCCGGCACCACTGCATTTAACTTTAAGGTCGGCTCCAATAACACTATTACGTGTCCGTAGTTTTTAATCTCCATACTCTAACTTACTATGAAAAAAGGTTTTACCTTAATTGAGCTCCTCGTCGTCATTGCCATCATTGGCATCCTGTCCTCGGTGGTGCTCGCCTCCTTAAATAGTGCACGAAGTAAGGGCAACGACGCTGCTATTAAAGAAGCCCTCTCCGGTCTTCGCTCACAAGCGCAGCTCTACTACGATAGTAATGGCCAGACATATGGGGGTTCTGCTACTACCCCGACGATTACTTGCGACGCTGCTTCCACAATGTTTGCCGATGCTAATGTAGCTGCTATTGTAAACAACGCTATTGCGAATGGCGGTACTGCAGCTGCTAGCTGCGTGGCCACTGGTGAGTCGTTTGGTGTTGCCGTGGCGCTCAAGACAACCGGTAGCGGCTTCTGGTGTGTTGACAGCTCAGGCAAGGCAATGTCCACCTCGAACACGGCTCCCGTGAACACGACTACTGGCTACTGTCAGAGCTAGTGGGCACCGATCTCTCGACGACTTTCTCTATCTAAGCTACAAGTCCTGCTCCCTCAGATTTTCGGAAGCAGGACTTTTAGTATTTTTCTCATGTTCTGTGGTTGCAGTTTTGCACAGAAGGCTTCGAGTCATCATGGTATACTAGGGCCATGCCAGCACTATTTGCGCTCCTTGTGTTTGCTTTCGGGCTCGTTATTGGCAGCTTTTTGAATGTGGTGATCTTCCGTTACAATACCGGCAAGACGCTTGGCGGCCGCTCGCAGTGCTTCTCTTGCAACAGGAGTCTTGTGTGGTACGAGCTGGTGCCGCTGGTAAGTTTTCTCGTGCTTCGTGGTCGTTGTCGTCACTGCAAGAGCAAGCTCTCGCTCCAATACTATCTGGTGGAGCTTCTTACTGCCGTGGTCTGTACGCTTACCGTGGCGAGGCTTTTTGAGTTGGGCTATTTGACGACTGCCATATTCTCCGGAAGCCTCGTACTGGGTCTGCACCTTCTCGTGGTGGCACTTCTCGTTGTGATTGCAGTCTATGACTATCGCCACAAGATTATTCCGGACGGCATTGTCTATGCGTTTATCCTTGCTGCGCTTGGAAGAGTTATTCTCTCGTTCTCGCAGATGCCATCGCTTACTCCCTGGTATGTCGACATTGTAAGTGGAGCGCTGCTCGCACTTTTCTTCGCCGCACTCTGGTATTTCTCCAAAGGTCGCTGGATGGGATTTGGCGACGCTAAGCTCGTGCTGGGTATTGGCTGGTTTTTGCCTTTTACGCAGAATGTTGCTGCCGTACTCGTGGCATTTTGGTTGGGCGCTGTCGTCGGACTGGTGATGATCGCAATCTCCAAGCTGCTCAAGCGACATGGTCACGTAGTGAGCATGTCTTCTGAAGTGCCCTTTGCTCCCTTTCTTATCCTCGGGTTTTTCCTCGTCTTTCTCTTCGGCATCGACTTGAGTACGCTTGCTTTCTATCTGCAGTTCTAACGCCTCGCATGTGCTTTCACACAAAAAAAAGTAGGCTGCAAGCGGCTTCTGGGTTTACCGTGATTGAGCTCGTCGTCACGCTCGCCATCTTTGTCGTGATGACGACGATTGTGCTTGCGAACTACCCGAAGTTTAACGACAAGATTGGTCTCGAGGTGCTCGCACAAAACATAGCGCTTTCTATCCGTGAAGCTCAGGTCTATGGTATCAGTGTGCGGGCGGAGAACGTGCTTCAGGAAAACCTGGCTCCTGCGTACGGCATACACTTCTGGGGTGGGGAGACTAATCTGCAAGATCAGGTGCAGCAGGGGAAAGCGCAGTATGTGCTCTTTGCCGACGACAACGCTACCAGGAATAATGTGTTTGATGGTCAGGCATACGGTGCTTCTTCGTGTCTCGTAGAGGCGAGCGGCCTCCTCAGGCAGAGCAGTGCGCAAGGAGAGTGCGTGCAGGTCTATACGATCACTGGCCAGAGTGAGGTGGGTATTATCTGCGCTGGACTGCTCACGAAGAACTCCGGCATCAGCGACCCGGTAGCACGATTCCAGACGAATCTTGATGCATGTAAGAACGATCCCCTCACTGCGGAGTGGGTGACTGAGGCAGATGTCGTCTTCCGCAGGCCGAATCCCGAGGCCACCATTACCGTAAAGACCAATCGTGGGCGGGTGATAGGCTCCGTCTCTGACCTGGAGGTGTTTGTGCGGCAGAAGAATGGTGGCACAAGCGACCGCATGGTCACCATCTGGAACACTGGCCAGATCAGCGTGCGTGCTTGTGATAGCCGGGCGAAGCTGCCTGACGGAACTGATAATCCCAATGAGGGGGTGTGTGCCGCACAGTAAATATGCAAGTTAAAAGTAAAAAGTTAAAAGTGAAAAGTAGGGGAGGATTCACCCTGGTTGAACTCTTGGTGTCGAGCGCGATCTTTACGGTGGTGAGCCTGGTCGCAGTAGGCGCAATCATCACGATCAATGATGCCAACCGGAAGACGCAAGCCATCCGCGCCATTGTCGATAACTTAAACTACTCCCTCGAATCAATGTCTCGCAAGCTGCGAACGGGAAGTAACTACCAGTGCGGCGATGGCGGCCAGAGCTTCAGCCAGCCGGGAGAGCCAGTGCTCACCGCCTGTCCCGACCCGAGCAGGGGAGCAACGACCATGTTCTTTACCTCTTCAGAGAATATCCGTGGTGGTATTGGGGGGCAAACGATCTACTATAGGCTCCTGGGACAAGATGGGTGTGATGTGCGTGATGGAGTGCGTGCGCCAACGTGCAAGGGAAAGATCCAGACGTGGGACGCACTCGGGAACCCACCGGCACCGGTCGACATGACACCCCCCGAAGTAGACATTAAAGACTTGCGGTTCTATGTACAAGATGTTGGACATCCAAGGGTGCTCATCTCTGTTGCTGGTGAGATCTATTTGGAGAAAGAGCACATCCGCACCCCTTTTCATATTCAAACAACCGTGACCCAGCGGTTACCGCAGTAAGTATATGAGCAAACTTCCTCGTCATCAGCAGCAGGGCTACACCCTTATCGAGACCCTCGTGGCCATCACCATGATTGTGTTTGCCACCGTGGGGCCACTCGTCCTTGCGGGCAAAAGCCTGGGCGAATCGTACTATGCGCGAGACCAAATCATTGCCTACTATCTAGCCCAGGAGGGCATGGAGATGGTCCGTGCAGCGCGTGATACTGAGGGGGCTACGTGGCTTAGCAATCCTCAGGTTCGCAACTGCACGAACGGAAATACCTGTGATGTTGACGCTACAGTGATAGGTGCGTTTACAACAGTGCTCTGTCTTGGCCCAGATCCAGTGAACGAGACGGCAAAGTGTAAGCGGCTGATGCAGTATGCAACTGCATCGTCTGGCTCCCTGCAGGATGGCCTGATCTATGCGCCAGAAGACAGTTTTGTAAGTAGTCGCCCGACGGGGGTCACGTCGAAGTTTTCTCGAGATATTACGATCGTGCCACGTGTGGATAACAGTGCTGAAAACACCGTCGTCGTTGTTGTCCGGTGGAAGAACGGTATTCTGCCACGCGTCGTTCGCATAGAAGAAAACATTTTCACCCCGTAACATGCCCAAGACTTTTCATAAACAGAACGGCTACGCACTACTCTTCGCTATTCTCGTGACAAGTATTTTGCTCTCGGCGGGGCTTGGTATTTCAAACATTATCTTCAAAGAGCTGCAACTCTCAGCGATTGGGAAACAGTCGACGATTTCTTTCTATGCGGCTGATACGGGGATTGAATGTGCGTATTACTGGGAACGCCATGCACCGACCGGTGTTCTCGGAATGACGAGCACCTTCCCTAAGAATGCAGACGAAGTAGTTGCTCTGGCTGGGGGGAGTGCGCGATGCGCAGGAGCAGATATCGTGAGTAAATTCCTTGGTGGCACCCCGAACAATAGCGTCCTTGCGACCTCTGACCATGCCACGACCACGTTTACTCTTGAGCTTGATTCCTTTGTCGGTAGACCCTGCGCTCTCGTCACCGTAGAGAAAGGGAGTGGAGTGACGCTTATCGAATCGCGAGGCTTTAACGTGCCGTGCAGTGCGAGTAGCGATGTCCGGCGTGTCGAGCGCGCCCTGCGCTATCGCATCCAGACGCTGCCTTGATCTTTGCCTCGCATGTGCGAGAATGCTTCATCATGATGCCGAAAGAAGCGAAAGAACGGATCGACAAGCTGGTGGCAACGATTAATCGTCACCGCTATCTCTACCACGTCCTTGATGAACAGGAGCTCTCTGATGCAGCTCTCGACTCTCTCAAGCACGAGCTCGCCGTGCTTGAAGAGCACTTTCCGCAATTCGTCACTCCGGACTCACCAACGCAACGGGTGGGGGGCGCGCCGCTCGCAAAGTTTGCAAAGGTTGAACACGCGGTTGCGCAATGGTCGTTCAACGACGCCTTTACCGAAGAAGAAATGCGGGAGTTTGACGCTCGAGTGACTCGCTTGTTGGACGGGCAGAAGCCGACGTATGTGTGCGAGCTCAAGATCGATGGGTTCAAGATCGTACTTACCTACGAGAAAGGCACGCTCGTGCAAGCAGCGACCCGTGGTGACGGGGTGACGGGCGAGAATGTGACGGCCAATGTGCGCACCATTGATTCGATTCCGCTCCGCCTGGAGCAGCCGGTGGACGTAGTGGTGGAAGGCGAGATCTGGCTCTCGCGGAGCGAATTTGAGAAGTTAAACAAAGCCCAAGAGAAAGCAGGGAAGCCACTCTACGCCAACCCGCGCAATGTGGCAGCCGGCACCATCCGCCAGCTTGACCCCAAGATCGTGGCCGCGCGCAAGCTCGAGTCCTTCGCCTACGATCTTGCAGCGGGCCCTTCTAGAGAAGCCTTGCTTCTGAGAAGCAAGGCTTCTCTATTGCTACCAGCAACCCAAGAGGAAGAACTAAAATATCTGAGTGAGCTTGGTTTCCGCGTGAACAAGCACTTTGGTTATTGTAAAGATATTGATGCAGTACTGACTTTCTGGAAGACATGGGAAAAGAAGCGGAACAACGAGCCCTATTGGATTGATGGCGTCGTGGTTAAGGTAAACGAGTGCGACTATCAGGAGAAGCTTGGCTACACCGGCAAGGCGCCCCGCTGGGGCATCGCCTATAAGTTCCCAGCAGATCAGGCCACGACCGTGCTTGAGGACATTGGTATCCAGATTGGCCGTACGGGCGTGCTTACTCCAGTGGCTCACCTGCGGCCAGTGCTCATTGCGGGGAGTACCGTCTCACGGGCGACCTTACACAACTTCGACGAGATCAAGCGGCTCGATCTGAGGAAGGGTGACACGGTGGTGCTCGAAAAGGCAGGCGACATTATCCCGCATGTGCTCAAGGTGATGACGGAGCTGCGCACGGGCAAGGAGCGTACTATCAAGATCCCTGCCGTCTGTCCCGTGTGCGACAGTGCTGTTGAGCAGGAAGGTGGACTGGTGGCGCTTCGTTGTATGAACACAACCTGTATCGGGCGGGAACGACGTCGGCTCTACTATCTGGCGTCGAAGAGTGCTTTCGATATCGAAGGGCTAGGCCCCAGAATTCTCGACCTTTTACTTGATCACCAGTTGATTGCGACTCCGGCAGACATTTTTGATCTGGAGGAGGGAGACTTGGTTGATCTGCCGGGCTTGGGAGAAAAGTCGGCAGTGAAGCTGGCCGCTGCCATTACAAAGGCAAAGCAGATTAGTCTCCCGCGCTTCATTATTGCGCTCGGTATACCGAATGTAGGCGAAGAGACTGCCTACGACCTCGCTCAGCAGTTTGGTACTTTTGATCGCTTCCGCGCAGCTACTCCGGAGGAGCTTGCTGCTTTGTACGGTATCGGTGAGATTGTAGCGGACTCGATCACCACTTATTTTAAGGATAAGGCGCAGGCAGTGCTTGTCGACGGCTTGCTTGCGCGAGTGACTGTGCTACCACAAGAACGTAGCCACAGAGTGTCTACGCCCGAGCGTCTGACCGGGAAGAGCTTTGTGCTTACGGGCGGGCTCACCAAGCTGACGCGCGATGAGGCAAAACAGAAGATACGTGCG
>Ga0208246_1001366_pt1 | contig 13869 bp, 18 predicted proteins | sample RifOxyD2_FD_184039 | JGI IMG/M metagenome (GOLD analysis project Ga0208246, IMG submission 184039) | Soil microbial communities from Rifle, Colorado - Rifle Oxygen_injection D2 (SPAdes) | ecosystem: Environmental > Terrestrial > Deep subsurface > Rock core/Sediment | place: Rifle, Colorado... | reverse complement strand
TTTGCGTGGGCTCATTCTCAAATAGCTTAATTTTGCAGTTACTGCCTGATTCATATAAAAAATTTAAAAATCTTTATAGCTTGATTATTTTTTAGGGGCTGGTTTGGCGGCGGCTTTAGGAGCGGCAGAAGCAGCAGAGGCTGATTCTTGTTCTTTGGCCATCTTACCACCATGACGAGTGAATTTCTTAGTTGGAGAAAATTCGCCTAAACGGTGACCAACCATGTTTTCATCGACATAAACACTTAGAAAATCTTTACCATTATGTACCAAGAAGGTAACGCCCACCATTTCTGGAGTAATTGTACAAGCGCGTGACCAAGTCTTGATAGGAGTTTTTTTACCACTAGCCAAAACCTTGTCCACTTTCTCTACAACACGTGGGTCAATGTAAAGACCTTTTTTTAAACTTCTAGTCATAATTTTTTAGTTAGATTTTTTTCTACGTGAACTGATAATAAATTTGTTGCTCCATTTTTGTGGCTTACGAGTCTTCACACCACGAGCGGCTTTTCCATAGATAGTACGTGGACCACGTTTCTGACCGATTGGGGAGTGACCCTCACCACCACCATGCGGGTGATCAACCGGATTCATGTTCTTACCTTTAACGCGAGGACGAATACCGCGCAATCTCATACGACCAGCTTTACCCCAACGGATAAGGCGATAGTCGGCGTTACCCACCATACCAACACTTGCGTAACAAGCTTTTGGTACCATGCGAGTTTCACCAGAAGGCAAACGCAACTGAGCGTAATCACCTTCAACACCAGTAAACTGAGCAGACAAACCTGCACCACGTACTAGTTGACCACCTTTACCAGGAGTCATTTCAATACTGTATACAAATAAACCAACTGGAATATGTTCCAATTTCATGCGGTTTGCAGTTTTGGCTTCGATTGCTTTATCAGAAGACATTACTACATCACCAACATTCAAACCTTGTGGGCACAAAATGTAGGCGCGAGTTTTGTCTGCATATTCGATAAGAGCAACACGAGGACCACGGTTTGGATCGTATTCGATAGCGATTACAGTAGCTGGAGCATCAAACTTCTTTTGTTTGAAATCCACAATACGATAAAAACGTTTAACACCGCCGCCTTGGTGACGAACGGTTAATTTACCCTGGTTATTACGACCAGAATTCTTTTTCAAAATCGAAATCAAAGACTTTTGAGGTTCGGTTTTTGTAATGTCGGCAAAAGCATCCACACTGGATTTTCGGCGACCTGGGGTAGTTGGTTTATAAACTTTAATCGGCATAATAATTTAATATATATTCGGTAATTAAACGCCTTCATGAATTACGATGGTCTTGCCTTTTGGTAAGGATACAATCGCTTTTTTGAAATCACTTCTTTTACCTGAATGTTTGCCAAAGCGCATTGCTTTGCCTTGGACATTGATTACATTAACTCTTATTGGTTTGATACCGTAAACTTCTTCAACTGCTTTTCTGATTACTGCTTTGTTGGCATTGTTTACTACAATGAAACTATATTTGTTTTCACTTTGTTTTATTGCAGATTTTTCAGTTACCAAAGCACGAACCAAAACGTTATTGATAATTTTTTTAAGTTTTTTTGGAGCTTCGAGAGCAACGTGATCATGACCTTCATGACCTTCCTCAACTTCTGCTTTCACAGCTGCTTTTTTTGCAGGAGCTTTCTTAGTCGCAACGGCTGCTTTTTTGGCAGTAGTTTTTTTCACCTCTTTTACTACAGCAGGTTTTGCTTCAGCAGTAGGCTCAGACTTAGGTTCGGACTTTTTTTCCAAACGCTCAGTTTCGTTCTTTTTTGACCAGCGATCAAGTAATCCCATATTATTTAAACTCTAAAATGATTAAATTATTTTCCAAAGACTTCTTCCATTTTCTTAATTCCATCTTTGGAAGTTAAGATCACACCTTTGGAAAGTAAATCCAATACGTTGCTATCTTGTGCGCGTAAAGTTTTTACAACTTTCAAGTTCTTACTCATGCGCATAATGTCATCACTCTTGTCAGCTGTTAAAACCAAGAAAGTTTTTAATTTAGCTGGCAATGTTTTTAGAAATTTAGCAAATAGTTGTGTTTTTGGTTTTTCAAATGTGAAATCTTCTAACACCATCAAATTGCCAGATTGCGCTTTATCAGTTAAACACATGCGAATTGCAGCCTGACGAGTCTTTTTGTTGATCTTTGTTTTGTAATTGCGATCAGTCAACGGACCAAAAGCGACACCGCCGCCTTTCCAAATTGGAGAACGGATAGAACCATGGCGAGCGCGGCCGGTACCTTTTTGTTGCCAAGGTTTTTTACCACCACCACTTACTTCACCACGATTTTTTGTGTCAGCCCAAGGCTCACGTTGATTGTTTGTCTGTTGAACAAAAACTTGGTGAACCATTTCTGGTTTGATTTTTACACCAAACACAGTATCGGATACTTCCATTTCACCTGTTTCTTTGCCAGCTAGATTGTAAACTTTAATTTTCATATAAATAATCTTCTTTAAAATTAGGCGTTCACAGTTTCGTCGCCAGCAGTTTCTACTGGTGTAGTTTCAACTACAGGTTGTTCTTTCACTTCGGCCTTTTGTCCATGTTTTTGAATTTTTAATACACCAGGACCTTGGATCACCAACATACTGTTGCGACCACCTGGGACTGCACCTTTGATATAAATTTCATTTGTCTCTGGGTGAACTTCTACAACTTCCAAATTCTTGATAGTTACTTGATCACCACCCATACGACCCGCCATACGCATACCTTTGAAAACGCGCTGTACACCACCGGCACCAATGGAACCAGGAGCACGCAAGTTGTCTTTATGACCGTGTGAAGCAGGACCACCACGGAAATGATGACGCTTAACTACACCGGCAAAACCTTTTCCTTTGGATACACCCATTACTTGAATTTCATCACCAGCGGCGAATGTTTCTAATGTAATAAAGTCTCCGCGAGAAATATCGTCTGTTTTTTCTACTGAAAATTCTTTCAACCAAGATACTGGGGCCAAATCTTTCAAATGACCGGCATCTGGTTTATTTAAACGAAATTCTTTCTTATCTCCAAAACCAAGCTGAATTGCTTTTTCTTTTTCCTTTACTTGCACAATAGTACAAGGTCCGGCCAAAACGCGGGTAACTGGCATCACTTCACCATTTGGTAAAAACACCTGAGTCATTCCAATTTTCTTTCCTAATATGAATTTCATAAAAATTGTTGTCATTGCTTCCCATCGGATGGGAAGATAACTGAATTAATTATTTAACAAAAAACTAGAAGCGATAACACTGTTTATCAAACGATCAGTGCTCTTGCTTCTAGCCTTCTTGTGCACAACTTTGGGTTGCACACGACTCACCCCCAATGGGTGAATTTTGTAGATGGCTTTATAGTTTTTTATTGGTAAAAATCTTTATCTCCTGGCCAAAATTTTGCTGTGTAAATGTTTTTTGTTCTCCCGACTAAATCGGGGCAAATCTTATTTACTTGGCACTGATTGGCTTTGTGGGCTAATAATAGCAGAAAAAATTATTTCTGTCAAGACCTGCTATTACATTTTTATTTCTACATCTACACCAGCTGGTAAGTTCAAATTCATCAATGCATCTACACATTTTGGAGAAGCATTCATGATGTCGATCAAACGTTTGTGAACGCGCATTTCAAATTGTTCGCGAGCATCTTTGTGTACAAAGGTAGAGCGGTTGACAGTAAATTTGGTCTTTTCAGTTGGCAAAGGTACTGGCCCAACTACTTTAGCTTCGTTACGAGCGGCTGTTTCAATAATTGTGCGAGTTGCCTGATCAATAACACGGTTGTCATAAGCGCGGATTTTAACGCGGATACGAGTACCGACTTCTTCTTTTGCTTTAGTTGTAGGAGTTGTTGTTGTCATGTTATTTATTAAAATTAAAGAGCTAATAAAAGAACAATTTTAAGGGGGCGTTTTTTAGAACGCCCCCAATAAAATACTATTTGATAATTTTAACTACTACACCAGAGCCGACAGTACGACCACCTTCGCGGATAGCGAAGTTCATCTTGTCTTCCATAGCTACTGGGTTGATCAATCTGATCTTCAAGTTGACAGTGTCACCAGGCATAACCATTTCTACACCAGCTGGTAATTCAAGGATATCACCAGTTACATCAGTTGTACGGATATAGAATTGTGGTTTGTAACCTTTGAAGAAAGGTTTGTGGCGACCACCTTCGTCTTTACTCAAAACGTAAATTTCAGCTTCGAATTCAGTATGAGGAGTGATAGTTCCTGGCTTAGCCAAAACCATACCACGTTCAACATCTTCTTTCTTTGTACCGCGCAACAAGATACCAGCGTTATCACCAGCTTGTCCTTCTTTCAAGGACTTGTTGAACATTTCAATACCAGTAACTACAGTTTTCATTGGTTCTTCGCGCAAACCAACGATAACGATTTCATCATTGATTTTGATTTGACCACGTTCGATACGACCAGTTACTACTGTTCCACGTCCTTCAATAGAGAAAACGTCTTCAACAGGCATTAAGAATGGTTTGTCCAAATCACGAACTGGAGTTGGGAAATATGAATCCATAGTAGCCAACAATTCCATGATTGGTTTGGCAGCTGCTTCGTCTGTTGGATTTTCCAAAGCTTTCAAAGCAGAACCGCGAACAAATGGAATAGTATCACCAGCAAAGCCGTATTTAGTCAAAAGATCACGAACTTCAGCTTCTACCAATTCAACTAATTCAGGATCAGCCATATCAAGTTTGTTCAAGAACACAATAATGTTCTTTACACCAACTTGGTTAGCCAACAAGATATGTTCACGAGTCTGAGGCATAGGACCGTCAGCGGCAGATACTACCAAAATAGCACCGTCCATCTGTGCGGCACCAGTGATCATGTTTTTTACATAATCAGCATGTCCAGGACAATCAACGTGAGCATAATGTCTATTTGCAGTTTCGTATTCAACGTGTGCTGTAGAAATTGTAATACCGCGAGATTTTGATTCTGGAGCTTTGTCCAAATCACCGATACCCTTTTTCTGAGCAACACCACCGATAGCATTTAAAACTGCTAAAAGAGATGCAGTCAATGTTGTTTTACCATGATCAACGTGACCAATGGTACCTACGTTAACGTGAGGCTTGGTTCTACTAAACTCAGCCATAAGATAAGACGTTCACGGCACTGCGTCGAGTGGTCGAAGCAGATTTTTGTCCAGCCGCTAAATTTTTAATAAAATATTTTAACAAAACACGCTAACCATAAGAGATGATTAGCGTGGGCATTATATCAGGTTTTGAATATTTTGCAAGGGGGGACAAATTGTGGATAAATTTTTACTGAACACCAAAATTATTCAATGGGCTCCAAATAGAACTTTTCCTCCTCATCTTCAGGCAATCCAGATAGTGCTTCCTCACCAAAAGTTTGCTCAACTTGGCCTACTTCTAGCGGAATTGTAGTTGGTTCTAGATTTTTTTCAACAATCGGTTCTACGACGACCAGAGGCTCAACAACAGTTTCATTTTTTGGTACAAAACCCTCATCTTCGAACTCATTTTCTTCCATTTCATCCAATTCGTCCAGGTCTTCAACTTCATGAACTTCCGGCAAAATCTCTTCTATTTGTACAGTTGGCAGAGATTCTTTTCTTTCATCCTCCCAAACCGGCATCGGTTGACGAGTTTTTTGTGTTTGCCAGCGAGAAATATCGTGGTTTAACTTGTTTAACATATCCTCTTCTTCTAGGTCTTCTAATGAAGAGGTATCGTTCAACAAACTTTCATATTCATTCAAATTCATCAAAACCATGGTTTCTTCGGTTTCTTTGTCCATTATAACAAAACGGTCTCCAGTACGGCGAACTAATTTGATAATTCTATCTAATTGGTTTTGTTTCATAAAGTAATTTTATACTTTTATATTATACCTAAAGATTAGAACTAGTCAACCGTCACTAAAAATAAAAAATCGCCATGAAAAGCGATTTCGTATTTTACTCTGTACACAATTCTTATGAACAAAGTGTTGGCGCGGTTCCTGGGCAGGATCCGCGCGCAGGGGTTGCTGTGACTGCATCGATCAAGCGGCACGAGCTGGCCGATGGAACAGTTCCTCGCGTCGAGCCGCAAGGCAACGAGTGACACAAGCGTCACTCGCTTTCCGGTCGCGCTTAGGACGCGTCCGTTGTTTTTGGACGCGGTCGCGCACATCTTCTTTCGCCCGAGTGTAGGAAGGACAGTGATCAAATTCCCGCCCAAGTTTCTCCTGACAGACAGGAGACACATTCAGCTTTGGCCAAAAAAAACGGAACAGCATGTCGACAATTCGCATGACAACTCCAATGCCGGGTGAAACAGACTGTAACAGTCTAGTCCCGGACAGCAACAATATATTATATTTTAGCCAAAATGTCAATAGTGAACAACAAAAAAACTGCTAAAATAGCAGTTTTTTTAAACACTCTACACACAAATCATTATGAACAAAGTGTCTGCGTGTTATCTACTCCTTTTAATTAAATAACACGCAACGAGTCGATCCGACGAGATGTCTTGGCTGCTAGCAGCCGCGAACACCATTGCGAAGAATCTTCTTTTTTTTGATGCGGGGATTGGAAGCGGGTACAAAACCGTGACGGTCAGATTGACCCTTCGGTTCGAACGGCGGGCCGCTAACGGGCCTTTCCGCTTTTAACCTGTTGTCGACAACTGCAACGGGAAAACACCCCACAAACAGTTGCCAAAGAAAAATCGGAAACATCTTTCCTCCTCTAGACCAAGACGAACTAGAGGGATGAACGGACGAAATTCACCATTTTCGCCACCCCCTCTCGCTGTTGCGCGACATCCATCTCAACCCCGACAATTGTCGAGGCCACATAGAGAACACCGCCCTCTAATATCATCTCCTTGATGAGAATCGGGTCCGAAACAGACCTGTCCCTCTTGTAATTCAGCGCGTGGTAAACCACACGCTTACCATCAACGCCGATAACACCGCTCGAGGTGGCGATTCTATTCGCCATTTCTTCCATGCTCACAACACCCTCCTTCCACAAAAAGTTCATACCACAGTTTACAGAAACTACCATTTTTTTTGGTAAAAGTCAATGTTAGTTGACTATTAACAACTTATTTTTACAATCAATAAATATCATTATAAAAACAAAAAAAGCTTTTTGATAAAAGCATTTTTATACATCCATTATATTAATTTTGTTCCAAAATATCCTGAATTTTTATAATCATTTCTTTCACATTACTATATTCAATATATATTGCGACTCAAATAAATTTATTTATGTATAAATTTTATCACAGCAAATATTAAATATATAGACTTTTTAATAATATAAAAAACGCCTTTTGATAAAAGCGTCTTTTTTTTGTGCACCCATTAGGAGTCGAACCTAAATTTTCGGCTTCGCAGGCCAATGTCCTATCCATTGAACGATGGGTGCAGGAACTTATCAACTAAATTTTCAATATTCTGCCCATGCGTTCGCTTAATGGCTCTTCTTCTTGGTCGAGATCTTCTTCCATATATAGAGCTAAATATTCGCGAATTGGCATCGGGTCATAATCATACAACGGTACTTGAATGCGATGGTTCAAAATGTTGTCTTGTCCGAAATACAAATTTTTGGTAAATGGCGGATTGTAGATTATCCAAAAACTGGATAACTCACTATAGCGATAATATTTTTTGCCAATCACTACACCTGTATTGGTGATAGCAAAATAAACATCCATTGGCGCCACCATATCTTGCATGAATAAAATTATCCCAAACAAGACTGTGATTAGAGCAAACAGATAATTTGCCGCCAACACACCATAAATAGCCAAGGCGATACCAACAGTTCCCATCACCCAATACCATTTTTGGTTTCTTTCGTGTTGTTCGTATTCCTTTACCGTCCACTCATATTGAACATCTCCAATATTTACTTCCTCTTTTAAAATATTTTTTGGCATAAAATAATTTTAACCCGTGGATGATACTAGATTTGAACTAGTGACCTTTGCAATGTGAATGCAACGCTCTAACCAGCTGAGCTAATCATCCGATTTAGAGTGCGGTATTACTCTATCACAAAGAAAAAAATAAATCAACCCCGACCGGTTGCTTTTTGAGATATTTTGTGATACAATTTTTCTACTATATGTCCATGTACGAGCCTATAAATTTATTAGAACCGCAAGATTTGGAATTAGACGAACCTAAGCCAAAAAGAAAAAAACTATTTTGGCTATTTTTTATAATTGTCGGACTTTTGTTTATTGTTGGGTGCAACACCTACCGCAACTATTCATTGGCTCAGTGGTCTGACGATCCAAAAAATTATGATTTAAAAACCTTACAGCCAAAAAATGTCGGGATTTTACAAACTGTTAAAAATTTTATTTTTCATGCCGACAACGTTCTTGATGGACAAAAAGACGACCGCATCAACATTCTTTTATTAGGCATTGGTGGGGCTGGACACGACGGTCCATATTTGAGTGATACTAATATTATTTTGAGCATTAAGCCTAGTACCAATGAAGTCGCCATGATTTCTGTACCTCGTGATCTAGGTGTCACTATTGGCAACCACGGTGTTCGAAAAATAAATTCTGCTGATTCTTTTGGCGAAGCCGAGAAGGCTGGGGCTGGCGGTGAATATGCACGTCAAATATTTGAAAAAACTTTTGGCATGGATATTCCCTACTACGCTCGTGTTGATTTTACTGCTTTTCAAGAAATTATTGATGAGGTTGGTGGCGTGACTATAGACGTTCCTCGCTCATTTGTTGATTATGAATTTCCAGGACCAAATTTTTCTTATCGTACTTTGACTTTTACTGCTGGTACCCAAGTAATGAAGGGTGATCGTGCTCTAGACTTTGCCCGTTCACGTCATGGTAATAATGGTGAAGGTTCCGATTTTTCCAGATCACGTCGCCAACAACTCATGATTTCCGCACTTAAAGAAAAATTATTATCGGTTGGTACTTATACCAATCCTGTCCGCGTTCAAGGTATCTTGCAATCCTTAAGTTCTCACATCACAACGAATCTGAATTTTGGACAGATGATGTATTTAGCCAATCTGGCCAAAGACGCAGACAAAAATATCAAAATGTTAGTTCTTGATAACTCCGAAACTGGATTATTGAAATCGTATATCGCTGATAGTGGCGCCTATATTTTAGCGCCTCGCTCCAATAATTTTGACAATATTAACTTGGCAATAAAAAACGTGTTTGATAGCAATCAGGTTAAAATTGCCCAAAACATGTCGGCTGAAAACAAATCTATTTTTCCAACTGGTAAAATTCAAATATTAAATGGAACCTGGCGAGCTGGACTAGCGGCTATGTACCAGCAAGAGCTACAAGAAAAGGGTTTTTCTACATTACCAGCGGCCAATAGTCCAAAACGCCCGATTGATATGACTACAATATATGTAGTAAATCCAAAGATTTCCAACGACATCGTTTTAGCCTTACAAAAAGAAATCACGGCTCAGGTGGTGAGGGGCTTGCCAGAATGGTTAAAAAATGGTAGTACTAACACTAATTCTAGCACTGAACAAGAAAATCCAAATTTAAGATTTAATACCGAAGCCGACATACTGATAATTTTGGGGTCGGAATTAAACGTAAATAAACAATAAAATATGGCAACATTAGCAAAAATAGTTGACCTCGAATTACCTACCATCGCTCTGGTTGGTCGTGTAAACGTAGGCAAATCTACCCTTTTTAACCGCCTCACTGAAAGTGACAAGGCCTTGGTTTCTGATATTCCAGGAACAACTCGCACTCGTAACGAAGGTAAGTGTATTTGGCGCGGAAAACATATTCGCATCGTCGACACTGGTGGTCTTACTTTTTCCGATGACGTACCTCTAGAGGAAGAAATTATCAAACAAACCGAAGCGGCTCTCAAAGAAGCGGATGTGATTGTATTTGTGACCGACATCAAAGACGGTCTATTGCCACAAGAAAAAGAATTGGCCAAACTTTTATTACAAAAAAGAAAAGGTTGTCCAGTGGTTTTAGTAGCCAACAAAGCAGACAATCCCGTTCAACATTCATTGAAATACGAACGCGAATGGTTATCACTTGGATTTGGCCAGCCAATTGCTATCTCCGCTCAAAACGGTTCTGGTTTAGGAGATCTAATGGAAAAAATTTTTTCACTTTTAAAAAAGACTACCAAAAAACCTCAACTTTTGATTGATACCGAACCTATAAAAGTAGCTCTGCTTGGAAAACCAAACGTCGGTAAATCTTCTCTATTTAATAGACTGATTGGTGAAGAGCGCGTAATCGTTAGTGATATGCCTCATACCACTCGTGAACCACATGATACTCTAGTAGAAGTAGATGGCGATCTTATCCAATTTATTGATACGGCCGGTATTCGTCGCAAAGCCAAAGTTGGTGGATTATTAGAACGTGTTGGTATTGGCAAAAGTATTGAGATCATGAAACGATCTGATATTGTTTTATTTTTACTTGATACCTCTTCCCCTATTACCGACCAAGATCAACAACTTGGTGGCTTATTGCGCGAAAGTACCAAGAGCGTAATTATCGTAGTTAATAAATGGGATTTGAGTGAAGACAATACTGATTCTTTCCGCAATGACGTGAAAGAAAAAATCATGAAATATTTCCCACATATTTCCTATGCCCCAATTGCTTTTGTAAGTTCAAAAACAAGTTACCGTATACATCAATTATTTCCTTTAATAAAACAGGCTTGGGTGGAACGCCACACTGAATTGTCCGAAGAAGTTTGTGAAGAATTTATTCGTCACGTTACCAAAGATCATTTGCCATCTCGTGATAAAGGTGTGAACCATCCAAAGATTTTGGGCTTCCGCCAGATCAATTCCAATCCGCCAATTTTCGAATTGTTCATCAAATACAAAACTTCTTTGAACATGTCTTATGTTCATTATTTGGAAAATCGTTTGCGTGATCAATTTGATTTTTTTGCGGCACCGATTGTTATTAAATTAACAAAGACTAGAAGATAAAACTAATAGTTTGACGCCTCGCGGTATATTTATTTTCTTGCGCTCAGACTTGTACCGAATTTATCGCTTGGCAGACAATCTGCTTTGGTTCTCGGTACTTCAAACAATTCGCTCTGCGAAAATCAATATACCACTCAGCTTTAATACTAAATTTATTATGAAATTAATAGTAGGCTTGGGAAATCCTGGAAAAGAATTTGAAATTACTCGCCATAATGCTGGTTGGTTGTGTTTGGATAGATTTGCGTTGGCTGAAAAATTATCTTCAAAAAAATCTTCAAAATTACAAGCGGAAATTTTCGATTATAAGGTTGGACGCAACAAAGTAGTATTGGCCAAGCCTCAAACTTTTATGAATAATTCTGGAGTATCGGTCAATATTATGCGAAATTTCTTTCGCGTAGCGACCAAAGATTTGGTCGTCGTTCATGACGACAAAGATATTCCTGTTGGTGAAATTCGTGTGCAGACCAATCGTGGTGCCGCCGGACACAATGGTATCAAATCTATCATCGAACATATCGGCACTCAAGATTTTACTCGCATCCGCATCGGAGTAGGTCCAGTGGAAAAAGTAAAAATCGAAGTGATAAGCAATTTTGTTTTAAACAAATTTACTAAAGAAGAATTCAAACTTTTACAAGTTGCTATGGACAATGCGGCGGTGGAAATAAAAAGATTGTCAGCACTTGAATAATATAAAATTTAAAAAATATCAAAGAGACAACTAGTCTCTTTTTTTATTTTTAGCGAATCTGCAAATATGATATACTGTAACTAACAAAAAAAAATAATTCAGTTTTAAAAATTATGAATTATCATGCTTGGCTTGCTCATTTTCCAAAAATTACTTACAAACGCTATTCCGCATTAAAAACATATTTTTCAGATTTTAAAAATTTATACGACACTGAATTAGATGAATTACTTAAAGCCGGTTTGGAAGAAAACATTGCTTCGGAATTTTTAACCTGGCGCGACAAAAATCCGATTGAAAAAATTTTAGAAAATTTAGTTAAAGAAAACATTAAAACCGTTTCCTTGGGCGAAGTAAATTACCCCGCTTTATTATCAGAAATTTCTGACCCGCCTCACACCATATTTTATCGAGGAACATTACCTCCAATTGAAATGCCGACGCTGGCTGTCGTTGGTACCAGAAGAATGACAACCTATGGAAAAATGATTTGCGAAGATTTGGTGTTACCGCTGGCCAGACAGGGGGTGGTAATCGTCAGTGGTTTGGCGCTGGGAATAGATGGAGTTGCACATGCCGCCGCACTAACTGCCAGTGGTGTTACTCTAGCAGTATTGGGCTCAGGCATCGACAGACTTTGCGTCTATCCTTCTGCCCACAAACAATTATCAGAAAAAATTATCGCCGCTGGCGGAGCTTTAATTTCAGAATATCCACCAAATTTTCAACCAACTCAATATTCATTCCCAGCACGCAACCGCATTGTCGCAGGATTAAGTCTGGGCACACTGGTTATTGAAGCACCAATTAAATCTGGCGCTCTCATCACCGCACGTTGTGCTTTGGATTATAATCGCGAAGTTATGGCCGTGCCACACGCAACCACCTCTCCCACTGGAGCTGGTCCAAACAATCTTATTAAATTTGGCGCCAAGCTCATTACCGAACCAAATGATATTTTGGAAGCTTTAAATTTGCAAACCGTTAAACAAATATCACCGACAAAAGAATTTGTCGGTGACAACAATACTGAAATTAAAATTTTAAAAATCTTAACCAAAGAACCAAAAAATATTAATCAAATTATTTTGGAAAGCCAACTTGATATACCAACTGCAAATTCTACTTTAATATTAATGGAGATTAAAGGATCAATAAAAAATTTGGGCGGAATGAACTATATAAAAAAATAACCACGACATATTCGTGATTATTTAATTCAATTAACTTTTCTTTTTCATGCCAATCAAACTTCCTAATTTTTTTAATATACCAGGTTCACCCGTTGATGCCATTTTTACACCCACAACTTCAAAACTACCTTGACTATAGGTACCAGGGATATAACGAATTTCTAAATTTAGTTCAGAGGCTTTGCCGTCAATCTTTAGTCCTGGCAACGGTATGGCTACAATTTTAGTCCCCTTTACAGTATCAAATTTTGGTTTTCCATTTTCATTAAAGCCACTCATAGCAACTTCGACATCTTCCACTTTTAAAACAGCTAGTGACCGAAGCGACTCTTCCAATTCTTGAACGCTCCTGAAATCACTTGTTGGAAGACCCTGATTGGTTCGAACACCACGTAAATTAAACAATAAAAATTCGGCGATTTTACTTCGAGATTCAGCAGAATCAGTATCTAACCCCTCTATTATTGCTTGTTTTCTTTTTTCAGTAACGTCAACTGGTTTTTGAGCCTCTGTCATTGGTTTAATTACCGGCAGTTGCTGAACATGAGTATCGGGGCTGGGATTAAGGTTAATAACTACTGTTGGTTTTTCAACTGGTTTCTTTGGTAAATTCCCTGCGGCGGCGGCAATTTTATCAGCATCAAGATATTCCACATCATCTTGTGCTGTTCCATCTACATCTTCCGTCGGTGGAAATTTAAAAGATTCAGCACCAACTGGGCCTGATTTATTACCTTTATCTATCATATGAGAATTTTAATAATATACACCAAAATTTTACCATATAATTGACATTTTAGTCAAAATCCATTATCTTAAGGTGGAAAATAATAAAAATATGTCACAACTTGTAATCGTTGAGTCACCTGCAAAAGCCAAAACAATCTCTAAATTTTTAGGGAAGAATTTTGTTGTCAAATCATCCTTTGGACACGTTCGC